>Ga0058701_10004770_pt1 | contig 11082 bp, 8 predicted proteins | sample AgamicOrMae_FD_97039 | JGI IMG/M metagenome (GOLD analysis project Ga0058701, IMG submission 97039) | Agave microbial communities from Guanajuato, Mexico - Or.Ma.e | ecosystem: Host-associated > Plants > Phyllosphere > Phylloplane/Leaf | place: Guanajuato, Mexico | collected 2012-06-04 | reverse complement strand
GGGGGGGAGTTGTTGCAGACAGTCTTGGGATAATCAATACATTTGCTCCTTGATTGAAGAACAAGGGAAAAACTTACCTTTGGTAAAGTAAATCGGCAACTGGCGTAATTTCGGACATTTATTTAGCTGTAAAACTTCGATATTTCTCACACATTTAGCAGCATCGAATAGCTTTACAAAAGTTGTCTTGCTCGTACTACACACGAAGGTCCGTTATCACCAAATGAGGGAAATGGCATTCGGATTCACCCCACGTTTCACATAATGTCCTCATTCGCCCAACTTCATGGCAGCAAGTCTGAGAAGTACCTGTCATAAAATACCGGTAGTGTAGCCTTTCATATACTGTTATTTCAACGGTGGCTTTATCTAGACTACTTCAAGTGTTCCTTTTTTTGTTTTTTTTTGTTGTTTTTTGTTTTTGTTTTTTCCCCCTTCATTATAATAGAAGGGATAAATACCTGTAACCGTGCAGGTTAAAGTTCGGCTGTTCGACCTCAGAACGTAAACACAGGCATAAAAATTCACTTTTAGAACATGATGTAAAACCGAAAGGTTTTCACGATTTTTTCTTTTCTATTTTTGGAAATTTAACATAGTTATAGGATAGTTGAAAAGTTTTCATCGTTGAGAACGCTTTATATTACAACTAGAGCAAGAGCTAAGATTTAAGTTTTTTCCTGAAATTGAGGGATCTGAGAGTTTAGCACAGGAAAACCCAACAGAAAACCTCAACCTTCTCTTAGGTGGTCCAATAGGCCTACCTGTTTAGGGTATGAAGGTAAAACAGGGACAAAGCGTTTTTTTTTTATTTTTCTTGTCTATTTTTTTTAGATAAACCTATCAACTACAAACAATACCAATGAAGAGGTATCGTCAAGCGATCTCTATAGATATGGTTATTCAGAGAGGTATCTTCGAAAATCCAAATGTACTGGACAAGATATAACAAGGGATAGTTTTTACGGTGCTGGGTGAAATAAGAGAGATATTACCATTTAGCTTTTTCAGGTTGCAATCAATTCATTTTGAAGTGAAGTCATCGATCGAAATCACCGTGCGCTTAAAATCTTGTGAATGTATCTGTGTATACAAACATGCAGTTCTGGTGAGGGTTTGTGTTTTTAAGTCGCGTTTAATTTGGTGCGTGTTTTGAGTTCGTGAATGAATTTTGGAAACTATCTCGATTGAATTAAGCGATAATTTTATGTGCGTGAAGTCATTTGTGTTTGCTTGTCCAGCAGCAAGAAATTTGTTATCACTGTAATGACTGTAATATTCCATGCAAATTACATTACTCTGTGCCATGATTGATATACTGTATGGTCCTAAATGTAATGTTTTCTTGGAGAGGGACGCGCCTTGTAGCATGATCAGCCTTCTTATCGCCGAAGAATAGCTCCACTTAAAAATCTTGCTAAAACTCCATTTTCCTCGATGGCACAGAGGAAACAATGGACAGGCATTTCAAAATGAATAAATCAAAAAAGATCCACCGTGAATGCCACCTTTAATTGAGTGAATCCGTGAATTCCACTAGATCACAGGTCAAACATTCAAAATTTGAGCAAATCAAGAGCTTTCGAAAATCCAAGTTAAAATATTCAAAATTTAAACACTTCTTGAGCCTGTTAGAGAGTTCAAAGAAGAGAAGACAAACAGAAAAGAAACGCATTTCGAGCGGGCAACGAGCAGGTAGAGTTATGTTGTTCCAAGATAATGCTCATGGGGAAAAGTTCTCAAAATTAGTTTTGTAAAATGGATAACATCTGTACGTATGGTTGACGCAATTCGTACATTTTCAGTGACGATAATAAATTCAAGGTACAGCACGTGATCATCCTCGAATATATACTGGCTTTCTATCCAAAGTTGCTCACCCAAGAAAAAGGGTATTCGATGTTGTATGTATACACTGAAGCTCTTGGGTGATAGGCTTGAGGAGAATCACAAAATTTTAACATACAAGTTAGAAACTTCAGGTCAAAATTTTGTAAAACGGTACTTTAGAAGTGATAACATTATTCACGGTGGTCTACGTTGCCTCAAAATACCGCGCATAAATTACAGAAAACAATTGTCATTGAGTACATTGTACACCTACATTTGGTCGAGGACATCCCTCCAATATCAAATAAGCTTTCGGTACGTCTGGTTTTCCACCTTTCACGGTAAAACCGAGCACAGCCAAGGCACAAGGCGCTTCACCTAACTTAACAAACGCGATTGTATGCGGAACTAAATCTCACGATGTAATAGAAGGGTAAAAACAAACGATACAAGAAAAATGTAGCTTTTAAAATACAACTTGCGTGTATTTTGGATGCTTTCATAGAATCGGCAGGCGGGGTGGGAAATTTGGTGGGCGGTGCAAAGGGGGTGAGCTTGTGTACGGTCCGGATATTTTTATAACCGGGCGTGCGCCTCGCACGCGCGACCTCGGAAAAGCTGGCCGATTCTACACGTATTCTGTTGGACACGGCCTTAGGTCATATACTATGATAGTTTAAGGGGGATGTGGTTGTTAGGGGTGGTTATTTTGGGGATTGTCAGCTGATCACTTTTAACGACGAATTTCAGGATGCTGTTATTGGTAGGGGTGGATGGGGTGTGGGACTTTAATGATTTTAACAATATTTGGGGTGATTCAGGCCCTTGTGACAGAGCTGGAACGATTTTTTAGAAAAGGGGCACTTAACGATTCAGTTGAGTTATGAGATTCTCCACATTGTATTTCCGAACTGTTGGGCAAAAAGATTTTTTTTATGTAAAAACTACATATTAGGCATCGATTGCTTATTGGCCTAATCGTCATCTAATAGACTGTTTTTGAATTTATGTGAATACATATTTTCATCAACCACACAGTTCTCCCCCCCCCCTTTTTTTCTCGGTGCATAAAAAAGCAAGCAAACTCACTTTGATCCTGAAATAATCCGATCAAGAGCACGATGCATTGTCATAATCTTGTCGGTCACAGTACATTTTTGTCATTAGGATCAAAACTTTAGGAGCGTTCTCGGGCCGCTAGATGTGTCAGATACTTCATTATCTGCAGCATGACAGTATAGCCAAATTAAGTTCTACTCAAATACCTGCAGTACGTCCTTAATCATGAAGACCTCTTTTTAAACCCATAAATTTGATTTAAAACAGAGAGCGTACTCTGATGTGATAGGTAAATCATCTTTTTACACCAAGAAAACTTAATGTATCAACAAAAAATAGTCACGAAAAAGTCTTGAGAATCGAAAAATACAGGAAAAAGAAAAAACAAATCCCGTTTGTGGTTCTTAAAGTTTTCTCAACTTGTGTGGAACAACAAGGTGCTCTTCAATAAAAGCCACATAAAGGCAAATCTCATCATCCTAAAAGAAAACTTTTATTTTAAATTTTAAAACAAGCTCGAGTCGATTGCATTAGTCCTTTAAAAAGTGACGAAAGCCATCACGATTTTCTCAGGTTGCCTCATCCAAATTTGCATGAACGGCGCCCTCGACAAGCAAGATCGCACAAAACCTGGTTGTGTAATAAAAACGACACTTTCAGACTTACTAAAACAGCCCTCATACGCTCCATAACACTGCCACTACAGCCTTTTTTCTGTAGCCCTTCAAAGGCGCTATTTTTCCGTTCCGACGGCTTAGGATTCGAATAGATAGGTCCTACTTCTGATGACTTGGCTATTGTAGTAAGGCTGTATGTCGGTGGACTGACTCCGTGGGGGAGGGGGGAGGTAAGGAGGACTCCATCATGAGGACACGTGCGTGGCGGAAAGGGGCCGAGTATACGAAGGATTTGATTGAGGGGGTCGATCTTAAGGGGATCACACACTTGTATGAAAAATTTTACAGTCGGATTGGCATGTTTGGATATAATCCCGAGTCAGTGGATCTCGAAATTTTCCATAAAATGGATTTCGTCCACCTCAAAAAATAACCTTTATTATTTTAGCAAACCTACGAGGCAAGCTGGAAGCCACTTTGTCAGCCTGGCTCAAAATCAAAATGAAAGAGTAAGTTATGCTCGTAGCAAAAAAAAAGGGGGGAGGATTTGAAAAATATTTTTAAAACGTCTTCAGGACATTCTTATATTTTTCGGACTTTGCAATAGAAAAAAAATGTTAAATGATTTTAAATCGCCTTCAGGACATTTTACATTTTTAGGGCGTAGCCGTAGCAATAAAGACCTTGTCAAAGAGTATGACGTCTTCTAAATATTATCATGAAATATTTTAAGACATTTTTAAGTATTATCTAGTTCTAGAGATTTGTTGTTAGGGTGAAAAAAAGACGCAAAACAAAATCAAGAGTTCCATTTTTTTAAACCTTTTTTTTACCTTTTTTTCTGGAGAAAATTAGTAACGTATGACAGCGTCGTTTTGGTTCCCTGTGAATAGATCAGATTAGCATTGTTTAAGAGAACATAGGTTAGGCTGCCGCGTTCCAACGCGTTACGATCAGAAGTCCCATATGCCTCACTCCGCTTGCCAATCGCCAAAGTTGGTACCGTTTACGATTACTTCCCGAAGTAGGAAGTACTTCCGCCTAGAGGTAAGCGGCATCAGTTAAGCGACAGGTTAAGTTCACGTCATAAAGTGCCCTATGCCTTCGCTCGCTCGCCTCGCCGAGGAAAGGTGAAGCCCAAAAAGGAAAACAAACACACAGTAAAAATGAAACACCTGTTGTAGTGTGCTCCCACAAGGTGTTAACTCAAAATGGGGAGATTTGGTATTTTATTTTTCAAGACCATTCAACCCATGTTCATTGTTCAGCGATACAATTCAAAAGGTCTCGTCGAGAGCTTCCCATTGATGAGGCGGAACATAGGTCTATCTTGAAAAATAAGGTAGTAGTACGTATTTTGGTTATTTTTCCTGATAGACTCATGTTCAACCACAAAACTGAAAAGGGCTGAGCGAGAACTTCTCATTGATGTGGCTCAACATAGGCCTATCTTGTAAAATTTCCAATAAGATTTAATTTCACACCCATAAAACGCAAAAAAAACTCCCTAGAAAATGTGTTTCATTTGTACTGTAGATTGTTACTGGCGACTGTGAGGTTGGGTTATGTGTCTCGCTCCGCTTAGCTCGGCGACGAAAGGTGAAATACAAAAAGCAGAACATGTATACATAACCTTCCATGTTGGCCACGAGAAATCCTGTCCAGAAAATTGTTAGCATTTTCATCTGTGCGTAAAGAGTTATAGAGAGTCCTCGTTGCTCTCCACCAGGGAAGATTGTGTTTCGAGAGAGAAGAGTTAAAGCTTCATTATCGTGACCTCCTTTCTTTGTCAACGGATTTTACTCCTTGCTTCAACGACAACCTGCTGATCCCACCAAAGGTCCGATTTTCCCTTCTAACTTATTGTTTCTTTACGATTCGCCCGGCGCGCTGCGGTTTCGGGATCGAATTCATCTGACTCAGGATGGAACTGTATCCAATGGGATTTCGGGACGAGATCCATTCCTGGCGGACGTGACGATCTTGCATTGTATTAAAGGCCCTCTTAACCAAAAGAACCCCCTCACGCAAATCTCTATGAATATCCTTTAGACAAACGCAAAGCAAACACTTCTCAAATTGAGATATCTAAACCAAAATTTATGTTACTTTTCTCAGAAGAATAATCTTCCTACTCAACTTTTACATTGAGCACCAGAGTAACTATCTTAGATGTATTATAAACTGGTGTTACCAAAGAGCTGCTGACTTCTGTAACGCCGACAAGCTGCAAAGCACTAGTGACCAAGAGGTTAGGTTAACCTAGGTTGCCTTGTGCCTTGTTCCGCTTCCACCCCGCAAACCTTAGCAACGTAAGGTGGAACAGCGTGGAAAACCCAACCTCGCCAATTCACAGTGCCTTCAGGCTTCATATCTGTACCCTGCAGCGAGCTTTTCCTGTGTTCCGACATCCTGAAACCATGTCAGCCATTCCTTGGCGTGACAAAAAATCAACGACAGTTCCACTGCATGGCCTAAATCACCAATCTTTCCGGTCGATAGAGGATATTCTTTCAAAGCGCCGACCGCCAGGCGCGATCTGCAAACGTAGGCACAGCATGATCTTCCCTCGGCGGATATTGAAAATGATTGTACGACACTTGGAGTCAGATTTAAGTAGGATTTTTAAAGTTGTGTGAAGAGGGTGCGGGTGGCAGATACGAATGGCTCCTCAACAAACACTAGCAATTAGGAATAAACGCCCGTTTGGCCTTGTTGTCGAGTTCACAACAATGAAAGTGAACAATGGTTGAACCGCCGCCACTTCTGTACGTCATGGCCCATCATTATTGCAGCACATTCCGGCATTGTTAACGTCCCGCTGGGCATTCGTCACACGTTGAGGCCGTGCCGTGTAGAGCGTGCGAAGACGGAGGGTGGCGAGGCCCGGGGGAGGTTCACAATGCCTGCGAATATTTAAGTGGGAGGATTCACACTTATTGGCGACGTCCAAACAAGCAGTGTTGCCAGGTTTCGCGGGTGTCATTTTTACGCGTGGTTTACCTTTTAATAGGTTGAGATAGCCTAGTAAACAATCCCATCTTTGAATTGCTCGGCTCGAGGGCGATCCAAAACACACCCGACTTGCTAGGTTATCTTTTATGGTTTCGGAGTTAATCGTGGTTACAATTAACGGAATTGCGAAATGGCAACAGTGGTTGAGACAAGGCCGTACATCATCTGCAAGAATGGCTGGGTTTTGGCAAGGCCTCGTCAGGCGAGACGAAGCGATTTGATCACACTCCTCAAAACCATTCAGAAACACATACCTCGGAGAGTGCTTTAGTAGAAGCACCGCACAAATAGGATTCGTCTTTTCTGACAGAACTTGGTTCAACCTTTCTTTTATGACATAAGAATTTACGATTTAGGACCGCATTGCCTACGTTAACATAAATTATATTTGGGGAAACAAAACACACAAAAAAATACTTTCATTAGATGTGGCAAGATCCTAAAAAAAAGAGAAAAAGGTTAAAACTACCAAAACATGGTTATGTAACTTTAAAAATATTTTTTTAAAATGCTATTACACAGCGGCGTAAGATATCGAGGAGGGCACGCTGGAGTGGCAAGAAAAGAGGAGGAAATGCAGGATATGAGGAACATGAGGGTAAAAGTAAAGAATTAAATTCTATATCAAACTTTTTCTCATCACTTTTTTCTTTCAGCCGTGCGCCATGCCAATAAGATAACGTGTATAATACAAATTTTGGCAACTTGTTGTGAAGAGTAGAGAACAGCTTGAGGAATTGCTTCCCACCACCTGAAAACGTTTCGAATGAGCCCCCTGCAGGTAGGTGACCCACCCGGCACCCGCCCAGGTACTTCCCCTTAATAACACCCCTCACTTTGGGCCTTGCAAAGATATCACGATTATTCGAAGGGAGTGCCTTGCGCTTCGCTCCGCCATTGCTCCACTCATCTGTGGCCCAGCCTTTTCGCAGCAGAAGATAACAACAGAAGCAATGGTTTCGTCTTGGCAATTATTGTACAAGACTACCGTAAGTTACGTTAGACTAAGCGCCTTTGAGCCTCGCCGTCTCCCGGTCGACCTGGCGACGAAAGGTGGAACACAAGAAGTGGAAAAAACAACATTCAAAGAATGATTACTCAGCGTTAATTTAGGAGCGCAAAGACAAACTGAAGACGCGGTATAAAAACCTTAAGGAGTAAAAACGGTAGCCGGCCAGCTTACAGAAATTCTGTAACCCGATCTGTCATGGCCACGAGACTCCACTGGATGGGTTTCTGGATGGGAGGGGGGGAGGGGTCCCGCTGGACCCGCTGGAAGACCAGACAGCCTAATCTGGGCGGCGCCTCGGATTAAAACCATGCTTGACTTATTTGTTCGCTTTTGTCGTCGCTAGATCAGAAATGTGCCGAAGGGGATTATGATGGCATGACAGGTGAACACCCACAGGGCCATTAGGAGCTGATTTACGTGGGAACTCCTATACCAGGGAGAGGAGAAGAGCTTGTTGCCCTGGATTACGGCGTGTCCTCATTATGACATCTTGTCTAAGCACTTGGTCGCAGCAGATTCAATCACCTAGGATTTTCTTCCTCTCGGTTCATCTTTTCAACGCAGTAACACGTCTCACATCCAGTAAACAGATGCCCGTGACACAATACATTTCAAAGGTGGAATATTCCATATCACGAATTCATTGATTGGGCGATGAAATGTCGTGTGATGGTCAGCTGATGTCGAGGTTTTGCTTTTCATCAGTTCTCAGTAGATGACAATGCAAGTCCCAAGACGTACGATCAATCCTCCAACGAAAGGAAAGATTCTGCGAAGAGAATTGTGTTAATTAGGACAAATTGTATTCCAGGTGCGATAGAAGCGACCAGGCAGATCAGAATAAGCCGAGACCGCTAATGAATTCCGCCGCTATATTTCAGCTTTGGGGACATCGCCACTTACTGGGGGAAAATGGACGGTGAGGAAGACCTCATCCATTTCCTCCTGCTATCGATCTCACCGACGAATTAGATTTCCACCTCCAGATCCCATAGGAGACCCATTTAACTCTCTCATTAACATTGGTACCCTGTGCCTGGTCCGTTTGGCGAGGGGTCAAAAAAGGTCGGGGGTGTGAGGAGAAACACGCCAGGATCAACTTCTGTCAGGCCTTGGTCTTCTCCTGTAGTTTACTGGCTGTCACTTATAGGGTGTCCTCAGAGTGGATGTCTTCAATGTTCTTCCCCTCATCTTCCCTCCGCGCCTTTCTCCGTCTTCGGACATAGTGTTTGAGACACCCTCGTCGCTTTCTGCATAAGCCTTGGCTTTCATTTGAACACTTTAATTTTTTAAAGGTGATTTTTCTGCCGCTTGCGATCTATATCTTTCGTTGCGATGGCTACGCAAAGTTCTACCTACGTTCATGATGCTTACCTCTCGGCGGCAGTTACAGCCGAACGGAACTAAAGGCTTAGTGACAGCCAAGCGGAGCTGCGGCGAAGCGAGACTCAAGGCACTTGTGAGACGAGCAACAGCGGAAGAAGAAGACGCTCACCCTAATAAGGATTAACTAAACCCACCCGGTTACATGTTGTACTGTACATCCTCATAATGGAATGAAAAGAACCAGGGTACATCGTGGAGGTGGATAACTCTACCTCTAAGACTGTGTGTGTTGTACTCACATGAATTATGACTATGACCATGTTTATTGATCGTAATTATGTTACAGATGGCAATAGCCGGTACAAAGTCCATTTACGTAAATACTGTAAGGGATCGTCCACATATTACGTAACGCAAAAAGGCCACTTTTAGACCGCTCCCCCGTAGGCCACAAACCGTCACACTCGGGCTAACCTTTCTCCGACCGACATTAACGTTGGACATTTTAATCGTTCGACGCGGAATCGCTTAACAAACCACTCAGTATAGTACGTATCCATGTTGTGGAGTTAAAATAAACTGTAGGAATATGACTCTTCAGTGTAGTTTAATTTACATACAAAATTATAGTTAAAATAATTCAAATACCTTTTAAGGGCAAGTGCAGATTTGATTCATATTAATAAAATAAAAAATACATAATGATTCATTAAACGGTAACACTTGTTTCAAGGAAAAAAACTTTTAACTCAGTCGTTCCTTCTGGTACACATTTATTATTTGTAAATCGAACGTTACGTAGCAGTTGGCTGGACCCCCCTCCTCCTCCACCCCCTTGTCACATTTCGTCGACCCTCCCCGTCAGGGCGTTACGTAATATGTGGACGACTCTTAACCCTTGAGGTCTTAGCAGTTAGCATTTAGGTCAACAGTTATTCGTTTCACAACTCAACATGGGTATTTAGCAAGTGTTACATCTTAGTGCTTGCAAGGAGAAAAAATGGGGGGAAACCTTGCCTTAGGACGTCGAAGTACCCTTTACCACTCAGACCCCGAAACATGAAGAAAGCACCCGTCTCGTTGCGATCCGCCATCTCATGAGCATCAGCATAGATCGGGTAATGTCTGATCTCACATGAAGATTTTTGTTTCCTTCTTCGTCAGTATAGGCAAACTAACTGTCTCCCAAGTTTTTTTTCTTCTTCAAGTATGCAAACCAGCAGCGTGCCAAGATTTTCGTTAGCTTCTTCGTCACTAGACAAATCAGCAGTGTTCCATGTCGTCTCAGCTGTCATGTTCAAGTTTTTTTTTTCTCACCTGAACCAACTCCCTCCACTCACAGTTGTGGGCAAAACCTGAATAAGCGAATTTTCTATTAGGGATCTCCAGTTTTAGGTACTGTACACTTACTTCCAATCGTGCTGCTCCGTTCCGCATCGTGTACCAGACTAGCATCAATCTTGTCTTCTGGAGTTCAGTGATCGCGAAGCTCGTCAAAATCACGGCGAAGAACCTCCCACCCACACAAGTAGTGACAGGGAAAACAATCGAAAAGAGAAATGTTGCGAGCGCAGCGGTTCCGCGCCCCAATGCAGACGCACACGCGCATCGACGAATAAAACCCACTCGTCGCCTCCCTGACAATCCCAGCAGCGCACCAGACATAGCACCGAATTAACGTTTTTGTTTTAATTAAAGCACTTGAGCTGAGGCGACTCCTAGGTGGCGAAATTGGAAAGACAAGTCTGTTCGTTACATTACTCATTGTTCGCGATGTAAAGTTTCAACCCGTTACAGGAGCTGGCTGCAGTATAATTAGTTATATAGTTAACGGAAAGACGCCGTGCAATGACTGCTGCAGCTGTGGAGCAAGGGGTTCTTTATTCCGAATGTTGTCAAGGATAAAATACGGGCTCCTTCTTGTCCCGCGCGCAGTTTTAATCATGTCTTCTAAATCCGTGCATGTCTTGTAGTATCTTCAATAGATTCTCGTGCAGTTGGGGAGCACAGTTGCTTGCCGCAACCTTTGGACTGTTAACTTGAAACAATTTTATTTTTTATTGCTTCTTTATAGTTCAACCTTTCGTCGCGTACCGAGCGTAGCAACACACAGAGCGAGACACATCAGCTAAGCTAAATAGGACTCGAAAAGCGTGATATACCTTACCAATCGACGGCAGTATAGCCTTCACTCACTTTTTGTAAAAATTCCAACAATTATAT
>Ga0058701_10004769_pt1 | contig 11083 bp, 7 predicted proteins | sample AgamicOrMae_FD_97039 | JGI IMG/M metagenome (GOLD analysis project Ga0058701, IMG submission 97039) | Agave microbial communities from Guanajuato, Mexico - Or.Ma.e | ecosystem: Host-associated > Plants > Phyllosphere > Phylloplane/Leaf | place: Guanajuato, Mexico | collected 2012-06-04 | reverse complement strand
GTCGAGTATTTTTCCGGATCATGGCTTGTACAGCGATGCCAAGTTTCATTCATTTGTGTGCAGGGCGAATTTCCCATACCTCCATGAGGAAAAGCCTGTAAAGGACTTTCTTTGGCTTGAAATCCTGTGCAATGCTGTGGTTCGGAACCGATTGAATGCATATTTTGACGAAGTTAAGCTTGTATTCTCAGGTACGAATTTTATGAAACAGTGTTTTGTGACCGGTTTCGACTTTAGGTTCAGACATAATTTATGATTTATTAAATTTCATTTTTTGATGTTTTCATTTATTTTTTTATTCATATTTTAATTTTATTTAGCTTTTTATTGCATTTATTCTTTTTATTTTTATTTCATTTTTTATTTACTAGTAGTTTCTTTATTTCTTATTCTATTTTTATTTTATTTTTAATTTTTATTTTATCTTATTTGATTTGGTTTTAATTCATTTTATTTCTTTTCTCAATCTTAATCTTTTATATTATTGTTTTAAATATTATTTTTGGTCATCAGTGCTCGTCGAAGTGATTGCAGGTGATCAAATTAATCCGTTAAACCAGGCTTCTCCGCCACCAACAAGGCAATCGGGGTTTTTGACAACCCACAACTTGAAGCATCGCGCTAACCCTTTCCGGTATTTTTTTTCCCCGCAGAATGGATCGGCAACGCGTGTGGGTGCCGGACGCCGAGGAGGGGTTCGTCCGGGGTACCGTGGTTGACATCGGCCTGGGCGAGCTCACCGTCGACGTCCCCAACAAGAAGAACAAAATCACAGCGCCTCTCGAGCGCACCTACCCGGCACACGACTATGACGACAAAATCGTCGACGATAACTGTAAGTCAAATCCAGTGAGCCACAAATTCGACGTCCAATTTTAACTTTACGATTTAGGTGTAGGTACTGTTGTATTTTAAATGCCGAAGATATATTTTTAAGATATTGGTTACGGAAACTTTTCGACGTAGGACGTTCAACACGTGATCTGATATCAGATGTCATCTTGAGGCCTTCAAATGACGTTTTGATTTTTGATTTTTGACATCGAATATAATCGGAAAGTCTTGACGCTTGATGACATCCTTGTAGTGTCCTACGTCCTCTTTATTTTTTCTTAGCGTTGATTCACTTCTATTTTAAAATTTGTCGCCGAAGAACCTTTTCTATAGGTCGAATGGTGTCATTCAAACGTCTAGCGTCGATTGGCGTCATTTTAACTGACGTCCAATGGCGCCCTTTTAAGGTCTAACGTTCAAATGAAGGTATTGTGACGTCTGATGTCGATTATTGCTTAATAACTGTTTGGTGTCAGGTGATATCGATGTGGCGTCAAACGTCATTTCGACGTCAAATGCCGTTATTTAGACCTCGTGGTCGATAAATTGCAGACGATAAAATTACCGTCTCTTCAATCTAAGGGTAAACACACAGCTTACCAGCCGAAAAGCTGTACGTAATTACGAAAGAAATCCGGAGATTTGATAAAAGGATCCTTATTAACAAATGGAGAGGCCTTTGCCTTTATTGAACAACATTTACCGCCATTTAAATAAAATTATCTTTGCATGCCTATACTGTACAGTATATTCTGACATCCCCCAAACCTTGTTTTTCAACCAAGCAATCTTTTTCGTAGAATATTTCCATCGCTAGTCGATATATCTGAAAAGTTGGGGCCAAATTACTTCGTCACAGCCAAACTAAAATCTTTACTGTTGACGAAAGTGTGAACCCTAAGACGCCTGCGTACAGTACAAAAGCGGAGTTTTGAGGGAACTTGTTTTGTAAACAGCAAATCGTCTTCTATTCTGTCTCGGGAGCAATCTTTCGTTGTTTCATAATCTCTTTCTCCTTTTCTCAGGTTCATTGATGCACTTGAACGAAGCCACGCTGTTGAACAACATTCGGAACCGATACAAGAAAGATAAAATTTACGTAAGTATGATAATCGCATTGTTATCCACAGCTCATACCGTATAGAAATCAGCGTGCACATTGATAAAAGCACACCTGTTTTGGAAATGATGAAATGTGTCGCGATTTTTGTTTATTTCACGAAAACGACTGATTAGTGAAAGCGCTTGCCGAGAGCTACTGATATGTGTATCTTGAAAATCAGTCAAATGATATGCGTCCTTTCCGTTTTTTCCTCGTATCTGCAAACATGCTGGAGGATTTTTTATCAGTGCTAAGTCCTGTTTCCAAAAAGAGAACCGTAAAATAGAAATCCCAAAACAACCTTTGTGAAAAGGTAGCTGTTTTTAGTTGGGCCAAATGTCTTTGTGTAATGCCTCTTGAAAAGCATTGCCATGCCTCTCTCTCTTTAATAATAGCCAGTGTAACCTTTCTCTCTTCCTCTTTTGCCCCTGTTTATTGTTTTCGTTAAGTTCGTAGTTTACAAAGGGTTAAAACGGATTGCTCGACCTCGACGGACTGCAATTTCGACAGGGTAATTAGAAACTGTACACTCCAGGTCTAAAGATAAATCTTCAGACTTTCATGGTATGAGGATTTCTTTGTTCCGTAGAAACTTTTTTGTGTCACCGTTTCGAGGTTGGAACAAGCAAGATTTATCTTTTAGTAAGTAAAATAATAAGTGTTTTCGTTGTTACTGTACCGTTGAGTTTGAAAAAAAATCTAGCTTTTTGTTTCACGCCAGTTAAATGTTTCATCCTATTGACGCCAGGCAGTAATGTAAGGTAGATAGAGCTAGGTTAGGTTAGGTAAGATTACGTGCCCTGTACCTACCCATGCTCTGCTTGGCTTTCACTACTTACCTCTCGGGGGCAGTATCTGCTGCCGAGAAGTAAGCCACACCAGGCTTAGGTTAAGTTAGGTTTTGTGCCGCGCTTCGTGGTCGCTCCGCTCGACTTGGCGATAAAAGGACCTAGAAAGTTCCAACTTAACAGTATACAATATGATCTTTCGTTTTTCCTTCCAACCAATTTTCCCTTTCCTAAAGCCCTGTATAGTTGAAGAAACGCCAACGCATCCATGAACGCATGAGGAAAAATGGCCGCTATACATGGGTGGTATAGGAGCGGCCGACATTTTCCCTCGTCAAGCGAATATGTCTGTCTCTCTTGCGCACACAGCGATTCGCATCTTCCATCTCTTTCCCTTACGACCAATTACAGCGCTCAACACCGGTCGCGTCTCTTTAACTAATACAGGCCTTTACCCTTTCCTAGTTATCTTAATGATAGTTTCCGAACCAATCGACCGCTCCGACGGAGTTCTGAAAATGAATGAACGATGACGTGATTGATTTAATCTGTTTTCAGACGTACGTTGCCAACATTCTGATTGCTGTCAATCCGTATTTCGAAGTGAAAGGCCTCTATTCGGGGGAGACTATCAGAAGTTACCAAGGGAAGTCCTTAGGGCAGATGCCTCCTCATGTTTTCGCCATAGGTAAGTTACCTTTGCGCTGCTCAGCCTAGCGTTGCCAGATTTCGCGACTTCGCCGAATTTAAACGCGGTTATATTCTTAAGCTGGAGAGATAACCTGGTGATTAACCCTACCATTGGATTGCTCAGCTCGAGAGCGATCCAAAACATACCCAACATACTAAGTTATCTTTAGTGGTTCTCGAGTTAGCCGAGGTTAAAATTTTACAAAATCGCGAAATCTGGCAACACTGGCCCGACGATGGTAGGCGCCTGAAATTCCACCTTTCAAATTTACCGCGTAGGATGTATTTCTAACACCTCTCCTAGAACAGCAGCGAACTCACCCAGATGCAAGCAGATGCTCGAGCAGGATTGATTAGCATTCCTGCTCTAACGTCTTTCGTCAGTTATTTCACTAACATAAGCGTAGCGTTTTCGATCGTGGTGCAATTCGCGCCTTAAAAATGGCGCGCTAATTGGTTTCTCCATGCTGAAATAACTTTTCACTCATTTCACAGCGGACAAAGCATTTCGTGACATGAAAATGCTTAAGCAATCCCAATCCATCATCGTGTCCGGGGAATCTGGAGCGGGGAAGACTGAGTCCACAAAGTATCTTCTGCGATATCTGTGCGATTTGTGGGGATCGTCAGCCGGTCCGATCGAGCAGAGGATCCTAGATGGTAAATAAACAATCAAACCGTTTCTCGCCTAACCTAACATCATCTACCCTGCGTAATCTTCGTAAACAAGTATCCATTCACATGGCCAAGATAGTGCACGGATGTGAATATACAAGATGAGCGAAATTTGGGTAATGTGGTCGAGAGTGATGTACGAGTTTTCTTAAATACAAATTAGAAGATCTCATACTTATTTCGTAATACACGAATACAGAAGATGTTTTACGTTTTTAAAAAATTCCAACTGTAATTTCAGTATTTATGCTGAAGTTCATAAAGTGCTCTACCAAAAAGGTTTCAAGTTAGTGTATCAATTTATGTGTACGTATTTTGGGTCTGGATAACACAACCTGGCCTCAACTTACCCCATCTAAACTCGCCTTATTTCACCTAACCCAACTTAAACTTACCTAACCTTGCCTCATCTTACCATAATCCTCGTCACCTTACCTCAGCTTCAGCGGCCTTCGTAAATTAACCTAACCCAACTTAACCCACTACCGCCCAGCAATGCCGTTCGGCAACAGAAAAAATATTTTAGTGGATCTTTTCAGTCCAGTATCGTCACAATTGAAAAAATATCACCCCTCTGGAAACCTGAAATTTTATTATTTAGGCATTTTTCAAAGCTTAAAATTGCGTATTTTATTGGGAAAAATCCTTTCAATTTCTCTTAAGCTGAATTTCACTCCAAATATTTTGGGCTGCTATGGGTTAACTTCATCTAACCTTACCCCATCAAACCCAACCTCATCGAACCTCACCAAACCTAACCTCACCTACCCTGATTGATCAAGAAAATATACTCCGATCCGAAGCACTTTCGTTCGGTCTACCTTCTTATCTATTTTAAATTATCTTTTTTTTCTCAGCGAACCCTGTGCTGGAATCCTTCGGAAACGCTAAAACAACAAGAAATAACAACAGCAGTCGTTTCGGCAAATTTATGGAAGTTCATTTCGACTCGCGCTGTCAGGTAATTTCAATGCGATTGAATAAACCTTCTTACTATCAAGTTTTTATTTCCACTAAAAATTACGGACTGTAGGTTGTTGGAGGCTACATTTCGCATTACCTTCTCGAGAAATCTCGGATTTGTGGACAAGCGGCCGAGGAGCGAAATTATCACGTTTTCTATCAGCTTTGCGCTGGAGCGCCGGAATCGCTCAGGAAACAGCTGAGCATTACTCATCCGGACGACTTCCACGTAAGTTTGTGTTTATGCCTTTGACCTAGAATTTAAAAGTACCTTGCAGCGTTGCCAGTTTTCGCGACTTTGCCGAATTTAAAAGCGGTTAAATTCTTAACCAGGAGAGATAACCTAGTGATTAACCTTACCATTAGATTGCTCAGCTCAAGAGCGATCCAAAACATACCCAACGTGCTAGGTTATCTTTAGTGGTTCTCGAGTAAACCGAGATTAAAATTTTACAAAATCGCGAAATCTGGCTACACTGGTACCTTGTACGTAGAAAGGAGGAAATGCAGAAAGCCCGTGATGCACCGCGATTCAAGTGGCGTAATAGATACTTGAACAACTTGAGTTTGTATATGTTTTTCTAATAAAATGAAAACTAGAATCTATAATAAGAAGTTATAAGCATTTTAGCAATTTTTCGAATGATGCAATCTTATAAGCCGCAATTAGTCAAAGAATACTATCTCCCTTGAGCGACCAAAGGACTCCGTCTATAAGATTAATTAAAAATATCGGCGATGAAAGTAGAGAAACAACATTTTAAAGTACACCTCATTTATATTATGTATACCTAAAAAGCTTCGGATTACGCAAAAATATTTGTTGACTTATTTTTAATGTCATTTTTGTAAAAATATCACCAATATGAATATTTACGAAAAGTTCTGCTATTCGATCGTTTTTTCTTCTTCTTTTAAAAAAAAAAACAAATTTACAAAGAGAAGTATAACCATCGAAAAAATCAATATGTTATCTGGAAGTTTGATTTATTGAATTGAAATATAATCTCTGAGGATTGTGACACTTGTTTCGGAAAGCTAGTGCATATCTGAATTTGACCTCGTGTGTCTTTCGTTTCCAGTACCTAAGAAATGGTTGTACTCAGTATTTCACGTCAACGAGTACGGACTCCAAGGTTGCAGCCTCTCAGAAGAGCCAGGCTCAGACGAAGAAAGGGCCTCTGAGAGACCCTCTCCTAGATGATGTAGCTGATTTTCAGTCTATGGACCAGGTGAGAACCAATGGCCAAGTGTTTATTAAACAATTGTTTTGTTTTTTTGCAGCAAGAAAAAAGTAATTTAGTCTCGTTGTGGGAATCATCAGATGTATTTCGCTGACAATGGTACTTTATTTTCAGGCGTTTGGGAGGTTAGGTCTCCCCGAAGCTGAGCGTCTGGAACTGTACAAATTGGTAGCGGCTGTTCTCCACCTTGGGAATATTGCCTTTGAAGATAACCCAGAGGATAGTAAAGGAGGATGCCGGGTCCAGGACCGATCGGAGCGCCCTCTAGCGACAGCAGCATCACTTCTCGGAGTTGATCCCGAAGAACTCAGACAAGCGATGATCTCCAAGGTTATGATGACCAACCGGGGCGGACTCAAGGGCACTGTCATCATGTGAGTATCGCTTCAGTCGACCTAAAGTTACCCTCAAATAACTCGACGCAACTTTTCCCAATCTAACCTCATCTAACTTCTACGAAGAGTTCTCGAAAAGTTGATTCCGTGTCTGAATTATTTTTTTCTTTACTTCAATTGAAGCAAATTTTTGTCTTTTTTTTCAAGGGTTCCTTTGAAAGTCTACGAAGCTAACAGCGCAAGAGATGCTCTTGCAAAAGCAGTTTATAGCAAGCTGTTTGATCACATTGTACAGCGCATCAACAAGAGCATTCCGTTCCAAGCGTCGAGTTACTATATCGGTGTCCTGGATATCGCTGGTTTCGGTAAGTTTCACACTTATCTTTGAATTTGTTACTAGTATTGCAGCCGCGGAACGCGGGTTGCCTACCATCATATCCTTATCTTCTGTGAATATAGATATCCTAAGAACGGAAAACTCTCCCTACCTTTGGATAGTACTTTAAATCATAAATTCATTCTCCATTAATTTATTTTTTTGGGAAAAGTTTTATTTTGGTGGTTCTGCCCTTATAAGGTTCTTACCAGCAATCGGAGAAATCGTGAAGGCGGATTCCTTAGTGTCCTAATGCTTCTTTTCTTATTTATTGTTATTATTTGCAGAGTACTTCACCGTCAATTCTTTCGAACAATTCTGCATCAATTACTGCAATGAGAAACTGCAGCAGTTCTTCAACGAACGCATTCTTAAAGAGGAACAGGCCCTGTACAATCGAGAAGGACTGCAAGTCCGCAGGATCGAATTTGTCGACAATCAAGACGCCATAGGTAATTTCTAACTTTTTACAGTTCTAGATGTCTGGAATATCAAGAAGGAAAATATTTGGAATAAATCAGGAACTCTGTGTGTCTATTTCTTCGACTTAAAATCACTGTTGGCCCTTGTGCGCTCAACAACGCTCGGTAATTAACTTTATTTACAAGTATTGTCTCATCCATAGATCTGATCGAAGCGAACAAAACTGGAATCCTGAGTTTACTAGATGAAGAATCCAAGTTGCCTAAACACTCTGCTGAGCATTTCACCGGAGAAGTTCACCGGCAGTGGGCCAACCATTTCCGACTGGCGTTGCCGAGAGCTTCCAGGCTCAAAGCTCACCGGGAGATCCGTGACGACGAGGGATTCCTCATCAGGCACTTCGCCGGGGCAGTCTGCTACCAAACTGTAAGTTCCTTTAACTCTTTACATTGTGAGGAGGTGATCAAATTGGTTTGCGAGCCCTGGAAACCTTAAATCAGCAGAACGAGTCAGCGCAACCAACAGAAAATCTTGAATCGTAGCAAAAAACCTTGGGGTTTTACGAAGGTTTTAATAGTTTGTATTTCCAAAACTCTGGTTAACCTAAAGTCGGAATAATTATGCCGTAAGTTACTGCGTAGATCTCTGTTGTTAATTTGACTTTTTCCCTATTATCCGACAGCTGCGTTTCTCAGTGATTTTTACAACTTCGATTTGAAGCTGTATTATTTTCGCTGCTGCTTTATATCTCTTACTTAAAGGCTGAACTGAAAGGAAAAAGGAGGAAAACATCTTGAAAATTAGGAAACTGTTGGAAAAAGTTCCGAGACCGGGAAATCTCAAGTCTCTGGCCGACCTCTCCGTTTATATTTCTGTTTCGTTTCAGTGTCAGTTCATCGAGAAGAACAATGACGCTCTGCACGCTTCCCTGGAAGGGCTGATCCAGGAGAGCAGCAACATTCTCCTTAAAGGGCTGTTCGCCGGATCGGCTGTTACCGGCACCCAAAAGGGAAAACTCACTTTCATCAGCGTCGGTAATAAATTCCGGCAACAACTCGGTGAACTCATGGACAAACTAGGGAGCACTGTAAGTCAAATTTACCGTATTTCTTCGGTAAGAGTTCACCCACTTTTCCAGATCCCGCCGTATCCCCGCTCGGGCATACTCATTGCATTTTTTTTCTAGTCCTGAGCTTTTTGAATCCGTGTTAAGTTTTCGAGTGCCATCAGACTGAATTTGGGGAACAAACTATCCTTCAGCGAGGTGTTTATGGGCTATAAATATTTTTCGTCTTTTGCAGGGCACCAACTTTATCCGGTGTATCAAACCGAACCAGCGAATGGTAGCCCACACCTTTGAAGGAGGGTCCATCTTGTCGCAGCTGCAGTGTTCCGGTATGACCAGCGTGCTGGAGCTGATGCAGCAAGGCTTCCCGTCGCGAGCGCCTTTCAGCGAGCTCTACAGCATGTACCGTGGCGCGCTGCCTCCAGAACTGGTCAAATTGGACCCTCGCCTTTTCTGCAAGGTACAATATTCCCGCTTTTCAGTCTCTCGTACTATTTACCTCCTTGTTTTAGGCTTCTTCCGTTAGGATGTATCGAAAAAAATAAGAGTTTTTCAGGCGCCTTGATGCTGAAAAGTTGCGCAAGGCGGCAGAGATCAGTCATGATTTTTTTCGGATTTCATCGGCACTGAAGATTTTGTTTGTATGAATGAGCCGCCTTAAAGCATTAAGTTGCTTTTGGCTCCTTCATTAACTTTAAAAATAATAATAAAAAAAAATACTGGGACTTGGTGGGATCGACAGCACAAATTCAGCACTATGTCCGGGATTTGTGCCGGCGTCAATGATTCTTTGACAGTAAGTATCTTCTTTTTTTCAGGCTCTATTCCGTGCTTTGGGTATGAATGAAAGTGACTACCGTTTCGGCATCACCAAAGTTTTCTTCAGACCCGGGAAATTCGCCGAATTCGACGCTATCATGCGAACTGATCCCGAAAACCTCGCTATTATGATCAAGAAGGTCAAGAAGTGGTTAATTCAATCTCATTGGAAGAAGGCCCAGTGGTGCGCTCTGTCCGTCATAAAATGTAAGTTTCGAAAAAAAATATCTCAAAATGTTGAAAAGTTTTATTATGATTAATTGCAAATTTTCTTTCAGTGAAATACAAGATCTTGTACCGTCGAGAATGTCATATTACCATCCAGAAGAATATTCGAATGTATTTGGCCCGCAAGCAGCATAAACCTCGTTACGAGGGTATTGCCAACATCAACAGCCTCCAGGTAATTAAGATCGCTGTCGGTTAAGGGTGGTTTAGTCGGCTGTTTTGTAAGTGTCTTTTTTTCTTTAGTCGATGGTGACAAGGATGGAGGAGCTGGTGGGACAGTTAAAAGAGAGAGATAATAGTATTTCGCAAGTGAAAGCCCTGCAAACGGACATGTCAAACGCAGTGAAGAAGATTAAAGTAAGTATTAAGGATGCTTCGCTTTTGCCGAGCGTGAGATTCCGATGTAAGCGTGGTTTGAAATATCACCGCTAGGTGGTCAGTTGCTCAATTTATTTTGTTTGATTATGCAGAACAACCCTCGGATTAGCAGTAAAGAAATCGATGCCTTGTATACACAATTAATGAACAAAGCAAACGTCCAAATGGGAAGCCTAAAGGAGAAGATTGATAAACAGAAGAAAGCGGAAGAGCAACAACGTCTTCGCCGAATTCAGGAAGAGATGGAAGCAGAGAAACGTCGGAAAGCCGAAGAAGAAGCACAGAAGAGACAGGAGGAAGAGAATCGGCGAAAGTGAGTGCAACCCTCCAAGAAATATCCTCTTTTATTCAACAGCGTTCTGATCTTGTAACGTTTCACAGGAAACAAGAAATAGAAGCGAGAAGGAAGGTCGAGGAAGAGCAGAGAAGAATCCAAGAACTAGAAGACCAAAAAACCGCAGCAGCTCTTCAGGTACTGTATTTCTTAGTCGCTGGAAAACAATTGACGACTCTTGGCTAATTTCATTTGCTTAACAGGCGCAGTTAGAGAAGGAAGCTTTGGACGACGCGCGGTACAGGGAACAAATGGAGCAAGAGAGGCGCGATCACGAGCTCGCCCTGCGATTGGCTCAGGAGACCAACGGCCAGATCGAGGAATTATCACCCCCTACTCGCAGGTTAGCAGTGTTGTGAACTTTGCAATCAATCGCGTGTAATATGGATCTATTCGAAGAGTGGTCCTTAGCCTAGGACAGCATCGGGAGTCCTAAATTGCAAATTTGCCGGTTGTCAAGATATACTCTCAAGGAAAGTTCGCTAAATAAACTTATCGCAAGCAGAAAGACGCACGTGAGCACAAGGACTGAGTATCTTGATTTGGTGATGGTATGCACGATTTGGTTACCAACAAGATCATCAAAAGGATAACTTAAACTCAGGGGCGTACGCCGCTCCTCGTTAGAAAATGCACTGCCTTTTTTTTTTTTTTTTTTTAAAAATTTTATTTAAAATTTTTTTTTTTTTTTTTTTTTTTTTTTTATTTTTTGAATTAAAAATAAATTTAAAAATTTTTATTTATTTTTTTTATAAAAAGTTAGTGAATGTTTTTAATTTTTTTGAACTAAAAAATTATATTTTTTTTTTTGGGGGGGGGGGGGGGGTT
>Ga0058701_10004768_pt1 | contig 11087 bp, 9 predicted proteins | sample AgamicOrMae_FD_97039 | JGI IMG/M metagenome (GOLD analysis project Ga0058701, IMG submission 97039) | Agave microbial communities from Guanajuato, Mexico - Or.Ma.e | ecosystem: Host-associated > Plants > Phyllosphere > Phylloplane/Leaf | place: Guanajuato, Mexico | collected 2012-06-04 | reverse complement strand
CCTCATTTAAACGTCATTTTTAACGAGGGGGCAAGGGGTACGCAATGCGGTGCCCCCCCCCCGCACCCGAAAAGCGTGGGTGCTCCAGCCTTGAGAAAAATTTGAGAAAAACTGAGAAAATGCAAGCGTGAGAAACGTTTCTCAAAAATGAAACAATCAGGACTTATTTGAGACAGATTTGAGACTTATCTCATTATTGTGAGAAATCTTTCAAAGCACAATTTGAGACGAATACAAGAAAGAAATGAGATCTCGTTAAGACAAGAAAAAGAAAAAATGAGCCAATTTTTTTCTCTCGGGAAGGGTATGGCTTTGTGGTAAATCCCATACGCCCGCTGCCATACTCCTGCTGCGGTGCCGGTAGGGTATGGCGGGAAGTGCTTACGTTTACTACCAGTCTTCTCTACACGTCTGTACACTTTTACATAGGTGGACATGATATTTACTAAGTCCATAAGTGAGGAGGCATGTTTGATTCTTCATTTGAAATTTATATGTTGTCAGCATAGTCTGTCAAACAAAAAAAAATATTGTTCACACGCAATGCTTTCACCCAAACTGCGCAAAAATAGTACAAATGCAGTTTTTATAACTCATAGCAGCTGAAAATTCGTCCATCCTGCATAAGCCGCAGTGTATATTTGATAGCCAACTCCCAGCGGGAAAAGAAGGAACTAGGCAACTGATATGCCCCCATTAAGCACAGTCGGTGAACAAAAGATTTAGAGTAGTAGACAAATAATCACGATTGATATAGAGTTCAAATTCCTTACCCGTCATTATGGTCGATTTCTGTGAAGTAGTGAAAAGCTTCTCGGGAAAGGGCCTTCGTGTCCCTGGGCTTGTAAAAAATAAGCAAACAAAAATAAAATGAATATGGTCACTTGTTCTGAAAGTTCTCATCATTTCACCAGACCATCCGCATGGTTGTTTTTTTTTATATAAGAAATAAAAGGATGCGATTTGCGGAAGATCATTTCTCGCATTTTTAATAAGAAACAATTTCGGTAATTTATCGGTTCCCTGACTCAATAAAAAGAAACGCTCAACGCACGATTTATCATACAGTTCAATGAGTTCCGGACAAGTGACCACGGGATAACTGACCCTTTACACCAACTCATCCGAAAATCCAAAATCTTAAATAACATGCCCTTATGATGTAAAGTACAGAATTAAATATCTCGCACAACATCTTCTGCCCCTTTTCAATCCCCTCGAGGGGGTAACAATAGCCAATTTTCGTAAAATTTGCTTAAATCACAAAGGGTGGAAGTATGAACAAGTAGGCCTTCTTTTCCTGAAGACATGGCAAGTCGTTTGTAAAAAGTCGAAAAAAACACCCCACCCACCTTATATAGTAGGAGGGAGTAAGGGAGGTTAAATTGTGCAGCTCTTGGCTCGTCATGCTTCAATTGTAGTGTTGAGAGATTTGTGTTTGCTACAATCCATCATCAGTTTTTTTTTAGTTTTCTTGTTGGTCTCCACTGGGATGCACGTGCTGTCTACCGGTACCTTTACGTCTATAACCATCTTTGTGATTTCACATCTGTCCGGTGTGTCCCCTCACCCTCCGTCAAGTGCAATGATTGTCCTACGCCTCGTCGATCCTGTGTTGTTCCAGACATCATTTAGAACATCGCTTGATAGCCTCTCAATTCCACCATAGTTTATAGGCGTGTTTCCACCATATCGTTTATAGGCGCACGACTGTACCGGTTCGATCCGCGTTTGCTCCTGTTTTTTCCTTTGATTCGTGCGACTTTCTTTGAAACCAGCGGCCGTTTAGATGTGTGGCTTTACCTCCCGTTTTGTTACGAGCCGCAAAGGACCGTTCGCTGTCACGAGCACATCGGCAGATCCTCGGTTGGCATGTTCGGCACGCGGACCGCGCTCTTTTACTTCAGAAGAAGCAAAGTGCTTGTTCCCGGTATTCCTCGTTTGGAGCAACGTATGCATGCAAGCTCTTACTGTGACTGTTAATTAAATATTTACCCTATTGTATATCCAGATTTAACACCTTTTATCAATTCATGAGTAAATAATTATTTTCGTTATTGTTTCGGCTAAAGCCGGGAGAATAAGTTACGAAATAACTGCATTCATTTTTGAATGCCTTTACTGTATACGCATGTGACTAGTCATTTTTTATCGTTACACACAGTATTATAGATAATATAGCTGGTTACTTTTCTTAATGACTGTCATTTCTTTTTACTCGCACCAGTGGGGATGCAGGGAAGCTCAGAGCGTTGTGGACGCGTCTGTTCAACTTTTAGTTCCCGATCAGAGGGTCCATGAAAAGGGTGAATTGACTACGGGGCCCGCCGATTCGCCGATGTCTTTTTCGTTGACGTACGAAACGAAGAGTTCGAACTTTTTAACAAATTTTCTTAAAATTGCTTTGACGGTCCCCGATTAGGCTAGGTTGACGTCATAGGGCAGTAGCACTCAAAGTTTTTGGTAAGAACGGTACTTTTGCAAGGCATAGACCTAATCAAAAGAACACCAACCAACAGCAAATAGTTGATTAAATCCTCGCTTGTCAAAGTTAATTTGTCATATAAGATACAGTGTCATATCATATCACTTTGTAACGGAGAAACATTCATTACACTTCACATGATGGGGTTAGGAACGGCTAACTAAAGGCCAACCCCAACCTCAGAATGTAAAGTCTTGTGTATGTGTGTTTTTTCTGTACGAAGTGAGGTAAAATGACCAGGTTTGTATCATGGAATATAATTTAGCTCCTGCAAGCATGGTTTAAACCTATTCATGGTTGTTTCGGGTTTTTGCGATTGTGTCTCCGCCTTGCTAAAGTACCGTTCTTACCAACAAAAAAAAATTAGTGCTATCGCCGTATTTGGGATCCGTTACAGCAATTTCGTGAAACTTTTGTAAAAAGGTACGAACTCCTCTTCGTTTAGTACGTCAGCGAAAACGACATCGGCGAATGGAAGCTGCCTCATTGACTATTAGCGGCTATGTATGTAAGCAAAGGCTTTTGATTCGGTTACCAGAGTTTATGCGATAAGGCTGGGATAGGCGGGCATGCTGTTTGAGCTTTTCGTCAAGTAACTCTCCTATCAGGTTTCTTAAGTTACTCCGAATCTGTTTTTGGGTTGCGGTTGCGGCAATGGTATTTACATGTTTACTGTTTCTGTTCGTCGTGTTTTTGCAATAAGGTAAACGATGAAATGAAAATCCGTCTAACTTTTGCTGCTGTGAGGTCTGCAATAAAAGTAATGAAATCCGGCATTTCGTGATGCGGTATGACAGACTTCTTCCCATTTAAAATAAGACATTTCGGGTTCCGGCGTTATGTCAAAAAAAAAAACTTCAAGAAGTTGACATGCTCTCTTTTTGCGACTGAGGAAGACTATTTTATTAACTTATTCATGGGTTTGAGTGGCCCGTTACACTTTGTGAGCGCACACTCCAAAGTGGAAGCTTTATCTGAGTTAGTTTTTGTTCATCTGCTTATTCATTGACTTGTCCAGATGGTGTTGACTTCGCGTAAATATTTCCTGAATATTCTTGCCGTAATACTTCTCGCTGTAATACTTTTCGACATGAGCAAGCCATAATCTCGTCCTGCAGTTGTAGCGATGTCAATTGGTTCATATTAATCATAAAGAGGAGTTGACCCTGAACGGAGCCGTGGTGTATAGCCATCGTAGCGTGTCGTGTCTTCACCCCTCCCGTTATTTCAGAGAATATACTGTTTTCCTCCCTCAAAATAACTTTGGAACCTCTTGTTAACGCGACATTTAACCCCATCCCCTACCACGTTCAATGAGGAGCCGCATATGACTTACTACACCGAGGGCCTCTAATAAATCAAGAAAAAGTTTAACGTCTATCTTGCCCGAGCGGAGAACCTTTTATATTTTCAGTGCTATGTCTATGGCGACCAATAGCGCTGATGCCTTTTCAGGAAAGCCATACTAGTATTGCGAAGAGGAGCTTAGTCCTCGAGCAATGACTGCAATCTGTCCTTTATGGCAACCTTGAAGAGCTCCAAGATTGCCGGAGGAACACAAAATGATCGATAACATGTAACCTGCAGGTATTTGATTAGACCTTTTCTTAAAGGCATTGGTCTTGTCCTTCATGTTTTTATCGTCTCGGGCAAGGCGTTGATTCATGTGACACATTTACAGCATCCGTAATTGGTTAATCGTTATTTTCACTCAGGATCTTCAGCGTATCACCACTTTTAGTATCTTGATTTCAGTTATTGTATCCTATAAATATTGTTTATTTATTACTTTACCTAGGAGCTGAAAAAACGCTTTCCTATAGAATTTGTAAACCGAAACATGACATCAAAGAAGGATGGTCAAGCTCAACAATTCCACCTCCAATGACTTTGCAAGACTTATAAACTTCATATTTAACGAGTGTTCATAAACAAGCCACTTCCCATCTCTTTTTGAAGGTCCTCAACAGCTTCCATGCGGACTGGTCACATTTAAATAAGTCTTGGTTGGTCACTTTTTATTCGTCACTATGGTTTCACGCGGTATGTTAGTTCTAACGTTTGATTCGTACGTTACGCTAGTATTAGTTGATCCTGTGTTCGTCTGGAAGTGAAGAGTGTTGAGAGTTCGCACCAGACATGATGAATGAAAATAGATTTGTTGATTGAAGAAATGTGACTTTAGGATAATCTACCAACAATTACCTCCTGGCGGATTAGTTCCCGGCTAGATTATGCCCATTCATGCGCAAGTACCTCAGGACATCGTCTGTGTCCTTGTCTGTCACGCGGGTTCTGGTCAACTATAGTCAGTTCAGCCAAAGGTCTCGATTCGGGTCGACGGAGCCACCGAGTTGAGCCTCTGTGGCGGCCAATCAGCGACAAATTTGAGTTCCTGCTGGTTCCGGCATCACCCGAACGTTTGCAGCCGCTGCTCCTGATTGGCTTATTTTGGTGCCCAACTCGATGGCCCCGTCGACACGAATCGAGACCTTTGCCTGAATCGAGTATATGCGGGCGATTCGGGTATACAGTAGATGTCGACGCTCTTTTATCTTTTCTTGGTAGGAGATAAACCACATTCATGGCCACCCAATGGCATTTCCTATTTCTGTCTCTTCATCTCTTTCTAGGATGGTCAGAGCAGAGAAAGGTACAGTGATGGGCGTGTCTTCCCGTACATGGTTATCAAGCCCCTCTGCCAGGCCTCACAGGTGTTGATTGATAGAGGCAGGTTTCGAAATGTTCGCTCGTGTCAGTTCCAGATAGCGAGCGGAAACATAAGCCGAGCATTACCCCGCCCATGCCGCTTGCCTTTGACGTAATTTTCCGAGACATACTCATAAACAGGTTTTCCCTTGTTCAAGGCATTTGCCTTTAACTTGCCGAAGGCGTCAATGAAACCCTCAGTTGGCACGAAGGCGAGAACTATGAGGGACCTGAACTGAGCCCGCAACTCTTACTAGTTGTTTTCAGTCTGGTATCATTCCTTACCCCCGCAGCCTTTTCCAAAATGATTGCCCGAGATGGAAAAGGCACCCCGCAGGATTGTTTGTTGGTAACTTATCCTTTGCAGCGCTCATCATTGCAAGTTCGTAGTCAGTCGATATGTACTTGGGTGTCCGTACGGCGTTATTTCAATAAAAAGGGTGTTTTCAATGTTGTTTCATAGTTTCTAGTATCTGCACCCAACATTTATTTTTTAAAGAATAGAGCACATTTTTCTTAATCGATCCATCTTATGATAACTTGAAATTTGGTTGGGACTTAAGTGAACAACGACTTTTTAAAGAAATAATGGCGAAAACGTCCCAGTTTTGACAAAAACGACCATGGTAAAGTCGTTCTCAGGCCTTAAGCAATAAAGATATCCATTTGCGGATTCATCTTGAACGCGGCTACAAGATGAACCCCTCGAAAGTCTTAAAATATTACCGCAAAGCTGAGATATCCGGGACCAAACATACTTTTTCGGATTTTTTAAGTTTTCTTAAGAAAAAGAGAAAAAAGAAAAAAAACACAAATTTCTCTACAGCTTAAACTTTTCCCAAACTCCAAAGGTCTTACAGGGTTTTTTCAGCTTCATTCAATCCGTGGAAACGTGAAGGACATAAATCACCTAGTAGCGCAACAGTAGCCGTAATTTTGTTGCACAGTCAAATCCGCGTTGCTAAGTCAATAAATATTATTTAATTTAATTTGCCATGCAAAATAAAGTGCCGCATATTTTGGGCCTTGTAAAATATCATGGAATTTTACAAAATTCTCCCTGGTAAATCGTGGAAAAATCATGATTTTTTTGGTGGGATCCTGTGGTTACCCTATTATTAATCAATATGTGCTCGAAGTGATTTAAAGGATCCCAAAAGGACGTTCACGCTATTTGTTACAAACCCTTCCAGTTTTTCGTTTAAAGCACGTTACCTTTTACTTCCATGTTCAAAGAACAATAGGAAGTGTTGAAATACTGACAAAGTTCCACAGTGATTTCAGCCCATTTTGGGGCACTAGTAAGCCCACATCAACTTTCAAGTGAAGTAAACCTTTATCGTTAAGGTTTTGTGGAGTCTTTAAACCTGCTAAAATTTGTCAACGTGGACTTTTCAGTGAACTGCCCCGTACCTTATTGACAATCGTGGACTTTAGCCAGACCACCCCTCCCTCCTAAATTGTCAACGTGGATTATGGACGGCCCCTTATCAGAAACGACATAAACACTGCCCAAGTCACGCTCACGTGGTATGAATGAGAAAAATATTGTTTGGAATAATACTTTGTGGCCGTTAAAACTCCTTTTGACATATGATCTCCTCTCCAAAATCACTACTCCAATAAGCTAACGCCAGTCTACATTTCGATGGCCACAAGCATTAACCGACTCATTGGGAGTCGCGTTTTTCGTTACGGTACCGTCAAGTTGCAGCGCGTCGCAAAACAGCCTTCTTTCTTTTCTATCGCCACAAAAAAAGGCCAATTTGCGTTCTGGTGGATGGAAACTGTAGATAAGACTTCCGTCTGTAGTTTGCACCCATCAAAACGCAAAGTGGCTGAATAATAATTTTTAAAAAATGTGTTACGCCAGAAAAGAAGGCCGTTTTGCGACGCGCAGCAACTTGATGGTTACGAAAACCTATTTTGAAACTCGATGGTTGGTTACGGAAATCGTGACTCGCAACATGTCGGATAATGCCTGTAGCCATTGATTTATTACAGACCGGGCTTTATGAATTGGTTTTGCGTGTTGCAGTTATTTATTTTCTCGTACCAGAGGATACCCGGTGACGTAAGTGACTGCTGGGCGCAGTTTGACCACAAATGGGGCCAGCGAGCATATGTCACGTGGTAAGTTTGTTAATTTTTTTATAATATTCCAAGACCTTTTTTTCAAAACTATCTGCTTACGTCGAAATGAGAGCACGGCTAAAAGATGATTTTCTTTAATTTGCTCAACATTTATCCCCTTAGTTCATAGCATTCCGAGATCTTCTTTTCAGAATTTCGTTTCCAGTCCTTTTTTAGGTTATTATGAAGCACTGACTTAGACACTCCTGTAAAGGCAATCGCACCAGTAATTTCAAATATCCTTGTTGCACAACTGTCACTAGTATATTTGTTTTTAAAACTATTATCGTAAAGCCGTACTGAAATTTCATTTCAATATCGTGTAGTCGATTTCAGCATAACAAAATCGCTTGTTTGCGAAGTGCCTTTAGCCCCGCCTGAGAGTGTTTGACCGCCGGCGTGTCCTTCACTGTGCCAGACCTCGCTTTTGAGCGGAAGATCCTCGAAAAAAAAAGTGTTTTAATCACGGGATCGAGTCTATCCGCAAGGTTTTTTTAAACTCTCCCGTATGGAAAGTATTGTTGCGACGAAGGTATTCGACTTGAAAACTTACACGGATCTTCACGTTTTGAAAACCCAAAAGACCGAAACTGTTGTTTTTTTTTTTAAGTGCACGACGTCGTCTGAGGATGTATTCACTCAAAATGCCGTGTAACCATCCACCAGATCGGGCGTACCGTGAACATGGGTTAAATGCTGCAAGATGTGACACTTAATTTGTTCTTATTGAATGGCAGTACATATGGCAGATAGTACACATGGCAGACATATTTTCTGCAGGTAGGCTTAACAAAACAACAAGGTCACATTTTGGTCATAAAATTGTTCTGCGCATAGATTTTAAAAAAATGCTACGTTTTGATAGCTGTGAAGTGCTGATCCATCATAAAATAAGTGCAACCTGTGCCAACATTGTTCGAAGGGCAGCAAAACTAAAAGTATGCGAACAGTGAGCGTAATGCCGGCAAAGCTGTGAATACTATTTAAAAATGACAGGAACAAAAAGAGGTGTTTTCGTCTCAAATATCCAAATTTCATTGCGTGGTTCTTAACGTCAATATTTGGGTCGTGGGGGACATATGTAAAGTGTTGCCAAAGGGATTCTAGCTGTATTGCAGAAAGATCTTCGTGGGAACGCCAACTATAGATTGGAACTCTGTTTAGTGCGCGCAAGGGTGTGTCATATGAATATATCTGAAACGAATTGGGAAGATGACTGGATTTTTTTGTTATATTCTCTGCGATACGAGCCCCGGAATTAGAGAACTGGAGAGCATAATCCTATTACCCAGGTCCGAGAAAACGCAAGCCCGTAAGCTCGGTGAAGAGGTTTGTAGCGGTTTGGTGCACAGACCGCTGTTAGGGCCACAAAGACGCGACAGCTGTGAAAAAGTAAATATGGTCGGACAGGACACACTCAAAAAATGTGTTCATAAGTAACCATGGTGTACGGGCAGAGATGAAAGACGCGATAATGCTAAGTTCTGACGTTTGGCGGACATGAAGATTTTTCTTTGACCTGCATACCTGTGCTGGCTGCATGTCCATATTTTGAACACGCATAACATCGCCAATTTCTTGCAGGACACTGGTCTGGTATGTATTGTTGACGTTCACACCGCCAACATGGTGTCTCACGGGCCGCAGCAGTTGAATGGCGCTGGCGCTTATTTCTCTCTGCAGTGCACAATGACCTTGGTACTAGCAGACGAATACACGGAGATCGCTGAAGTACCGGAGGCAACAAAACGGTGACCCATTTGATTGGGGAATGGCGAGGGGCATGACGTACATCGTACAGACAAGGCACGGCGAAGCACTTTTGAACCAGTGAATCGAAGTCGAAGCGGTGAGGTCCACAACTATGCAAGTCCACAAGTTCGCAGCCAAAGGGCAACGTGACTGAATGTAAAACCCTTATGATATCTACCGATCTGGTGAGTCATATTGGTCATCCTTGGTCCTCTGCCATCCTCGTTGTTTGGTCCTTCTTGCGGTCATTGGTCTTGCGGTTCCTCAGGAATGCCGTTCAGAAGATAAATGATGTTTAACAGCGACAGCCAACTTCTTGTTGTTCCGTTGCACCTGGATGTGTTGATCGGCTGTTCTTGTGATTGTTTACAGTCAAGGAGCGAAAACTGGCAATGCGGAGCTCTTATCGAACACAAGCCCCATTTGACTGCGGAGCTCCACCAATCCTCAGGCGAAGTCGTAGATCCATTGCAAAGCCCTTATCGCAATATCTCCCGGCACGCGAAATTCTTGTCCATCACGTCGCGAATGTGTTGTGGCTAGAGCCCTGCAAATTGTCGCATGTGCAGCGCCGCACACAGTAGGTAGATCAGCAATGTTTAAGTTGCTTCATTTTCTTGAAGTATCTTTTTGGATTATCCTGCTTTACGCTTTTAAGTCTTTTCATGCACAAAACTCAAATAATGATCAATAAAGTAACAAACCCGTTTTGGAATCATAATACTCGATCTCTGTGCAGTTTATGCAACAGACTGCGTTGAGGTCTTTGTTTGTTATCTTATCTCGAACGACGTGGAACTTGGTCCACGCCGCACTCGCCGCCCTTATGCCGTTTTTTTTTCTACTGAATAGTACTCTTTACTATCAAGTTTCCGTAATATTTCATGCAATGGCTCTCTGGCAGCTCCAGCGCCTCCGTCATCGTCCATTACGATTACGTTTAAATTTAAATGACCGTTACGCAGTGGCGACGACGACGAGAGGAGGAGCGCGCGCGAGAAAGAGACAGATAGAGAGCGGTAGGGTAGGGATTGAAACGAGCACCCGACTAGCACCCGTCAGGCGGGCGAGACGGTCGCTCGCTCGCGACCCGCTCAGCTACCGCGGGAACCGATTACCCGTCTTGCAATCGTCTGCCCATTCCCGCTTCGCCTTGCTACCTCTCTCGCAGCATTCGAAGTGCCTAGCGGGCGGGTCGGGCGCTGCACACGACAATTCGCAGGGCTCTACTTGTGGCGACAGTCGTGGACCCATCCTTGTCGCGAATGTGTTGTTGGCGACAGCGAGTGTTTGGCTATCTCATCCTCGTTGCCAGGTATCGTGTTCGGTGGTCGGAGGGAATTCAACGCTATGAATCAGAAGATATGTTCCTGCTTCGAGTCTAGCCGATGACTCCCGAGCTTTATTCATTCTCTCACAAGGTTGACAGTCACAGCCTTTTAAAATATGGTACTGTACATATTCAAAACTCTCGCGGCTTTCATCTTTGCCCGTACACCATAGTAACGCTAGAGAATACCAATCTTATTGTTAGCACAATAGCATGCCATAACGCGTAACTCAGTATTAGCATCCTAAAACTTATTGACAAGTCGTCAAAATTGGCTAAGAAGTCGCAAATAATAAAAAATAGTAGTAATCAGAATTCTTTCGTTGTGTTTATAAAAATCATTCTCAGTTCATTTAAAAGCAACCAACTAAAATTCGATAAAGTGGCCCATTTCGCTATGAAATTTGATATGTCCCTTGTTCCGTAAATGAAGAGTATATCGACGATCTATACAGTAGACAGCATTTCAGACTTATGCTGAGGGATTTCTGCCCCGAAAATTTTAAGCGTTCCAGGTGATTAAAGCTTCTTGACTTGTATAGGTGCATTTCATAAAAACTTCGGCGGAAATTGTTGCACAGTGGCAGTAGTAAAGGTTTTGAAGTGATAGTTTTTAGGATTAGAGACTCATTGCTTTTATGGCAATCAGTGGGCACTGAAAATTTCTACTTATAGATG
>Ga0058701_10004767_pt1 | contig 11087 bp, 8 predicted proteins | sample AgamicOrMae_FD_97039 | JGI IMG/M metagenome (GOLD analysis project Ga0058701, IMG submission 97039) | Agave microbial communities from Guanajuato, Mexico - Or.Ma.e | ecosystem: Host-associated > Plants > Phyllosphere > Phylloplane/Leaf | place: Guanajuato, Mexico | collected 2012-06-04 | reverse complement strand
TTTAGGAATGTTGTCCAAACATTTTAAGCACAGAACGAACATTTTTAACCCACTGGTCCAATTTCTACAGCAGTTTTAAAAAACGAAAAAAAGTGAGTCCATACTTTTGACCGGTACTGTAAGCTTTGGAAAATGCCTTAATAATAAATTTCAGGGGGGTGATTTTTTTGAATTGTGACTATACTGAACTGAAAAGATCCTCTAATTTTTTTTTACATTTTTTTCTGTTTCCGAACGGTTTAACTGGGCGGTAGTGGGTTAACTTTGGTGAGGTTAATAAGGTCCCGTAAACCTTGGCTATTTTAAGTGCCTTTGCCTCACTCCTCTCAGCCTGGCCCTGCTGGCTCCTTCTTAGCGTTCGCCAAGAGGTCTTTTCTCGGCGGGACTCTCTGCTGACAAAATCAAGCGACATTCGGCTTGGTAAGCAGGGTGAGGTTGGTGGTCTTTGAGGTGAGAATGCCACGCGATCGGTGGGCTGTTTGTCCGGGCATGTTGTGGGGGAAGGCGTGGGACCTCTGGCCTGGGGCCCGGGGGCTTGGGGCAGGCGGGGGACCGCCCGAGGCGGCCCGGCCCGGGACGGCCCAAGACGGCGCCGCGCTGCGCGGCGCGGCGACCCGCCTGCACCCACAGCGCCGCCTCGCCTAGCCCCAGCTTCAAGGTCGTTCGTCAACGCCGCTGTTTCGAGTCCCGCCGCCAGGCCCCTGCGAAATTGAAACCCGCAATCGCAATTCACTTCCCTGGAGCTGTTTTGTCTTCTAGTGCATATCGAGCATTTCTTTCCGGGTATTTCGAAAGTGAAGGTAGTATATTTTATAGTAAATTTTGAAGCAGATTATGAGGAGGGAAAAAAATGGATCACCTTTTCTTTTAAAACCCACTACCGCCCAGCGGTGCCGTTCGGAAACAGTAAAATTTATTTTAGAGGATCTTTTCAGTTCTGTATTGTCACACTTTAAAAAATGTCATCCCTCTGAAAACCTGAAATTGAATAATATCGGCATTTTCCAGAGCTTAAAGTTGCGTAATTTAATGGAAAAAATCCTCCTAATTTCCCTTTAGCTAAATGTCACTCCCATTGCTTTGGGCTGTTTTGGGTTTAGGTATATTGTTAACCTTTTTATGAGAAGTGGCTATTCGCTCATCAGCCCCATATAAATTGCATTAGGTTGGGTTCCGTGCGTTCAAGTTACCCCCCATTTAAAATGCTTTACGTACTTTCAAGTCTCCTATTTGCGCCGACGAGTAAATAGCCACGACTTTTCGAGCAAAGCACATCACATAGATATAGATCAAATGAAGCCTCTTTATAATGCTAATGTTGACCTAATATAAATAATCTATAATTTTATTATAAATTGACCTAATATAAATGGCCTCGTAAATGAAGCTCATTGTCAGCCTGAAATGAAGGGTTAAAATGGAAATGAAAGGAATTTCTTTGCCAGAGGAAACTGTGCCCCTAATTTAGTGAGCCGTGAAAGAAATGGAAAGTATTTATACGACCCGTATAAATCAGGAATTTCCTTTTTTCGGCCCATATGCGCGCAGCAAGCTTCTTGCAATTTAATTTTGGACTGAATACGACCCGAATATTAAAAGCTAAATAACCAAACTAAGGTTTTGTTATGCAGCATAGTTTTATAGACAAGGACATTTTGTTGTATCAAGCAGAGCGAGATGTTTTGTATTTTATACGTTTTGCCGTTCATCTAAACCAGGCTTTGGTGTATTTTTTCCCCAACCATGTTGATTTTTACTGGTTCACAATCGGGATGTAACCGCATAGACAGCCTTTGAAAATCCATTTCAAGACTATATCAAATCTGACCTTTAGTGTGTCACTAGATGCTTATTACGCGTGTCAATCTTCAACTTGAAACTGCATTCTTATTAAGTGCACTATCAAAATTATAGACTTATGCACTTAAGCCTGATTTAAGGTGTGTCCCTAGGACAAATCCTTTTAAAGGTTTGCTTTTGAAAGTTGTAATCTTTATGTTTTAGTGGCCGGATTCATATATTATTGGGCTTCTACAGTGTCACAATTAATTTTTCAAACTGCTGTATGATGAATTTTAGGTAGCAAGTTTGCACGTAGTTTGGTCGTAAATCAGAATGTGATGCAGAAAGTATTGTTAAAAAGAGAGAGAGAGAGAGAGAGAGAGAGAGAGAGAGAGAGAGAGTCATGACTAGGATTCGAAGCGTGAACAGCAGTTATGTTTTTGCCTATTTTATTTTCTGCATTTCATCAAAAATTTTAAAGGAAATCCAAATTGAAATTTCCAAGTAGTAAAAATTTAGTTGGAAAAATTTCAAAATAAACCAACTCTTTTTTGCTCGTTGAGCGAATATATATATATATATATACAAATTTTCTAGACTTCGCCAAAAGATTGTATATGCCTCAATTGATATAACCGGGGAACAGCAATGAAATACGTAACACTGTAAAGAGGGGTCAGGCCTTGGCGGCCTAAAATGATTTGGCTTTGTGAAACATAAGTTAGGATGAAAGTTGAAATTCGTATGAAGTATTTTTTTTCCTTTCCTTGATTCCGTATTGTAATAGGTGTATTCTATTACAAAATGTGAGGAGGATTAACATTTTAAATTTTTGTCAAAAAAGTGCTTATGAGTTTTGTTTCTTTTTTTTATTGTTGTGCTCAACTACTTACGTCTTTTATAAAAATCAGGACCTAGTAAAAAAAATCGTTCATATGCTTGTGAAACGTCGAATGAAAATGAATCTGTAAAAATGGAAAGATAAGGCAGCCAAAAATTAGTTTATTAAACTCGTCGAATGTCGCAATCCGTGGCTTTGAATTAATGCTAATGTGGGTCACCTCATTTAACGAAAACCAGTGTGGTCCAACCTTTGCAATTATATGCGAATACCTCTGCCAAAAAGCCGTCTCGAGTGATAAACGTTTTCATTTGCCCAACAGAGTACCTTATTTGCGAATGATGATTGTCAATTTGAAATACGCTGGAATACACGATTCATTGAAGTGAATTCTTTATATCTTGTATACCGTTCAAGGAGGTAGTTAATTGTTACGAATAGACCATGTTTCTTATTAGAAATATATATTAAAAAAATATTTAGAGATTTATTGAAAAAAAAGTAGTAATCGGCGAAATAATATCCTGGGCGGGTTTTTTAGAAGCGGGATAAAACTGAAGGGACCGGAAAGGAAATGCGTTGTCGCTAGCGTAGTTTTATTTGCGGTTTCATTGGGCATGCGTTCACTGTATTAATTGTCTCACAAAAGAGGGCAAACTTATTGCAGTGTTTATTTTTTGCGCGTCTGTTTTCTCATACGGGACAGATACTTTATTTCTTTTTCCTTATGTCCTGCTAAACGATCGTTAAGGATGTTCCAGCGCAACTACGGATGTAAAATTGACTTATATACGAAAAATCGTTGTTGAAAATCTGAAAAAGGCAAACCACGATGAAACTTTCGCAAACTAACCGTCCTTAATAATATCCGACCGTCCATAGCCGTGATTTTTAAGCCCACCTCCTTCGGAGAAGGGCCGCTTTATTATTTTTTGAAATTGTAAAAGATGCTGATAAAGACTTATTTTTACACCGAAATTCATCTTTTTTAAACTTTTATTTTACGGTGGCTTGTTTATTTTTTTGTGCTGGATTGTTTATGTTAGTATTTGGAATCATTGAAAAAGTTTTTTGATCCTGTGTCTCTTGTAAAACTGGCCTGAATTTTAGAAAATGAGCTTTTTTTCGTGCTGTCTTTAGCACCATGTATTTTTGCTCATCGTCAGAAACCTGGATCAGAAAAACAAATTCGTCAAAGTTCTTCTAACTTGACAGTATGCTGTGGATACAATGTTCTAAACCTAACCGCAGAATTTCAGGTCTCTGTCTTCTTTTGCCGCTGAATTATCCTTAACCGTTCATATGTTTGTAATGTGTGGCGCCATCTATTAGGTCGTCTGGGAACCAGTTCTCGTTTGCTCTCGCTGCACCTTTGCAGAGTGTAGACAAATAGGTTAAACATAGCAAAAGTGGTGGGCTCACAAATCATTTTGCATTTGTTTTGGAAAAAAAATAGTAACTCTTTATCTTTTTTGTTTGCAGGTGAGTGCTGAGCCGACAGGTATCATGTAATTATGAGGTACTTGCGATGTTCGATAAAGAACGTGTTTTTCCAAGTGTCTTGGCTACACACTTTGGCGACAAAAATTCACCTGCAAACTCGGGTTCCAGAGTAAGTAATTTTTCGCCGATATCGTTGTTGTGTTGAATATTCAGGGTTATTCGCCTGTGTACTCGGTGGTATGCAAAGAAGCGTTTCGGTGTACTTCAACGGTTGATCCTCTCCACGTAACCAGAAGATATAGGTACCCACGGGCAGATTCTCTACTGCCATGTTCGTTAGGACGAATGGAAGTATTGAAATAGCTTTAAAAAAAGTTCAGAGTTAAATTGAGCACGTTTTCGGACCCCACTCACACTAGAACCCTGAGAAACACGATTCTTAAACCGACGTGTATGTGATGGCGCGCGCACGTGCGAATTTTTTTTTCAAAGATAACTTTTGGACAGTAGAAGTGGACCACTGAAAAAAAAAACAAAAACAAAACATGAATGTTGCGGATAACTACGAATCGGAAGCCCTCCTTGGCATGTACATTGTTACGGAACGGATTTGTTGGGGGAGAGGGAAGATTTTTTTTTTGGCTGATTGTAAGAATTGTTTTTCTTTGGTCGAGACGAGAACAGTTTCTCTTGTTTACGGAAATTTTCTCTTTCGCGAAGTGTTTTTCCTTCGCCAGAAAGTTTTACCGCGAGACTTGAAGTGCTTCCCTAGTCAAAGAATTTCGGATTCTCTGGTCAATGATGTTCTATTTATTCCCAGAATTGGGTCTGTTCGAGATGGTGTTGCCTAAGAAAAGGCTCCCATCTTTTTGTTCCACTAAATTATTTTCAAAACTATCACATTTTCCCTATGGCAATTCATACTGATGTTACAGAATAGATTTTACGGGGCAGCTTCCATTCGCCGATGTCCTTTTCGCCGACGTACTAAACGAAGAAGAGTTCGTACTTTTTTACAAAAGTTTCACGATATTGCTGTGACAGTCCCTAATAACGTCAACTTAGCCTAACCAAAGCTAACCTAACACAATCGGGGACCGTCACGGTAATTTCGTGAAACTTTTGTAAAAAAAAGGACGAATTCTTCTTCGTTTAGTAACTCTTCTTCTTTTAGAACGTCGGCAAAAAAGACATCGGCGAATCGGTGCGCCCCGGCAACCGCTGTTGCCCTATTCCTTCTCACAACTGAAAAACTGTTAAAGTACATACAGCGTTTACAGTTAAAATCAAAACACATTTCCGATTGTAAATCTCCTCTCAGCGTTACGGCCAATGCTGTGTACTGCGCACCGCCGTCCTGTGACGCAACTCTAAAAATCTTCCGAATACCGCAGTGCACTCGATCCACTCCCATCTGTTTTTCTAGCTCCATGAAATTTCTGCGTTGATGTGATTTTTCTTTGGAATGCGCTGCACCGCGCAGCAGAGTGCCCCGTGCTCCGTCCACGAAGCGAGCCTCGAAGGTTCTTCGATAGAGTAATAATGACTGCTTCGAAGTTTTTGATTTTGCTCCGAATCTCCTCGTGGGAAACATGATTACCCCACTTCCTGTGGGAGATGCAAGAATCAGCGGAAAATGAGGTGCTCTTTGTCGATACAGGTATTTTAGATTGTATTCTCTTTCTTGAATTCCTACGCTAAGGAACGTCTAGAAATTTCGATTTGATTATCAAATTAAAGAGCTCGGCGGGAGCTTATGGGTAGCTATCATAAACGCCAAATATCTAATCCGCCAAAGCCGCTACCAACCTAACCTAACCTTGTCTAACCTAACCTAACTTACCTAACATTACCTTACCCTTTCTTACCTTATCTTACCTTACCTTACCTTACCTTACCGTACCTTACCTTACCTTACCTTACCTAACCTAACCTAACCCTGGACTTTTGCGGTTATGATTATTGCTGCTTATGGATACTGGCAGGTACGGCATTGGTGGTTTTGAAATTTGGCGTTAGTGGATGCCGCTCAAGCTGGGTAGCTATCATCCCAAGCTTATAATAGGTGTGGATATTGACTTATCTTGAAAGCTTTCAAGTAATTTATGTTAGTTTACAAGGTACGAAGTACGGAAAGCCGTTTGAGTTAGAGGAGCTCACACAGGTCTACCTTGTAAACAGCCTGAAATACGACGCATATCCGTCGCACCTGCTTGTTGAAAACTTGCAAAACAGTATCTCTTTAAACACTAGCCATAATACTGAAATCAAGCTTTTGTATTCTACTTTTGATTATCAAACCGAGTGGTGAGGCGCTCAGGGCAAGCTACCTAACCTTTTTCTTCTCTTTCATCACCAAGCGTCATGCTGAAAGCCTGGTGCCTTGTGCCCCACCTTGCCACTTTTCCGCTCGGTGGTAGGATTTGCGGCTATTATGTTTGGTTAGGGCAGGTCAGATGATGTTATGCCTAATTACGCTCTGCTGCCTGTCTGCTTGACTAGGCAACAAAAGGTGGCAGAGAAAAGATGTGGGAAACTTACTTCCTTTCAAGTTTACTGCGAAGTTTCAATGCATTTTCATTTAATTAATTTTCATGTGTGAATCTATGATTGGCCTCCTGGTAAGGGTGTCGTTTAAATCTTGCATGAAGTTTCCGTGGCTGAGAATAGAATGATGCTGGTATTTTCCGCGTGGTACTCTAATGCCTCTTGTCAAGTACCTGCAAGATATTTTTTTGCGTTCCAAGCGTGTTTTATTTGAAGGGACGTGATGGATGGACATGTTATGTCAGGCAACCAAGGATTCCTAGGGTAGGATCGCGCAAGGTAGAAGTGGGAGTTGCCAATATAAAGTTATAAGGTTCTCCTCGGGACCGGCGACTCGTGTTGTAGCCATCATGGCGGTTTGGGTAAAGTTAACTATCATTTTAGTTTCTTTTATTAGCTTAAATAGCAGTCCCTAATGTCGTTCTACGATATCACTCATAATGCTTGTCCAATGTTGTTTCATACTGGAAATTTTTAATATGGTAGCATACTTTTTACTTCGTATAGTCTGCAGGCTACATTTCGTCGTTAAGCTAAAGTAAGCAACTTATTTTACTGAGCGAAGGGTGCGGCTTGTTTACGCTGTCCTTTTTTGTGGATGTCTCCTCAAGGTGTTATGTACCTTAAAGTTCGCAGTATGTACCTTAAACTTATTTTTCGGGGACCATGCTATCGCGAAGTGGCAAACTTTGCAAGTTTGAAACATTTTTTCAAAAAAAAATGGATTAAAACTGATATCGTAGAATGAATGAACTGAAGAGAGCAAGCATGAAATAGAACTTGGTTCAATCGACAGCGACTTGCTGCTGTGTGCGCCCTGTTGATTGGCCGCGTTCTCGGCGTCGCCGTCCAGACCACCCCTCAGCAAGCCGCGCCCGCACCACAGCCGCCCCTGTACATTGCGGGGGCGTTCCCCTCCACGGGGGCGTTCCCCTTAACGGGGGCGTTCCCCTCCACGGGGGCGTTCTCCCCAACGAGTGGGTTCCCCCCAACGTCCGGACCGATCTTTTTGGGTCGCCCCGCCGCGCTCTTCTACTGGAACGGTCCCCAGGTCCCCAATCCCCCCCAGAATTTCCCCTTGAGGATCATCGGGTACATCGCCACAGCGCCCCAGCAGCCTTCCCACCCGCCGCCGCCACCAGTCTATGAGGACGAAGAGTCCGCACCTCCAGTTCAGCATCCCCTCGACGGCGTCCTGGTGGTCGCGGCACACGTCCACCCTTCTCACAATCAGCCCGCCCCGCCACAGCACATTCGTCTCATACAGGTCTTTATCTACACTTATTTTCCCGATCACTCGGTGAAGTTAAATCTTAGGCAAATTACTCAAATAACATAAAGCTCTGCTGCTGAATAAACGGCTTCATTCCACACTTTGCTTATTATGTGCCATCAGTTGGGTGGAATAAATCGCATTCATTAGGTTAGAAGTTTAACCCTTTTAAATAATCATCTTTGTTGTATTTTTTTAAGCGTTTTTGTACAACTATACGTTTTTAAAACAATAGTTTTACCAGTTTAAAGGATGAGATACAATATGACGATGACTTTTTTTATATAAAGTTTTCCTCCTTTTTTCTGGAGTGGGAGGAAGACAGATTAACGATACTGTGATATCAAAAGCATTCATAAATATTGAGTCTTGATATGCCTTCCTAAACAAAAACTTACAAAATTATGTTAAGATCTATTAGCAGAGTCAGTCTAGGATAGGCATCCGGCAATCCACTAGTGATGTGCTGGATGCCTACTCTATCAAAGCCGTTATCTTCAGCTGTGTAGAGTTTGAGTAAGTCGAGTGTAAACGCAGCGTCTAAAATCTACATCAAGGCTACATTGCCTCTAAAAAGTCGCAGTACACTCTTAATTTCAAAAGCAGCACTTTGCTGCTCTTGTGTTGTTTTTCCGTGGCCAAGCCTGGTAGAGTGTGGCACTCGTATTCAACCTAATCAAAGCTATTTCACCAAGCTTTCTGCTATTTATCCAGATCGATTTCTATGTACAGTGATGTCCATAAGTGATGAGCCAAACAAAATCTAGTGACTTTTTTTTTGTAAACTAATGTATGTTCGTTGCATTGCCAAGGGAGGGCAGTGGGAGGGCGGGGAGGCCAAAGGAGGTGCCCACCTTTGCCCTGGAACCTTCCCCGACCCACCCCACGCGCTGCTGCCAACACACATTAGTTTACGAAAAAGTGACTAGATTTTGTTTGGCTCATCAGTTTTGGTCATCACGGTACCTTTCGCCTTGCGCAGCTGCCACTAAGCTTGGTTTTCTCTAAGCCTGATGCCGCTCACTTCACAGCGGCATTTGCGAGAAGTAAGAGCGGCATCACAAACTAGGTAACCGTTAAGATGGAATAACTATTTTCAAGATTGTGGCCCTTGTGCTTGCTCTGGTATTGTTCCGCTGAGCTTAAAAAAAGAGGAAACAAGAGTTATACTTGAGTTGTAGCCTTTTAAATATTTAAGTGTAGTTGCATTTACTCATAAAAGTCGTATTGGGAGTTAAGGTGGTGAAACATAACTTCCAAAAAACTCTCGCTTTTAGATCAGGCATCCGCAACGGACTCTCCCGCTCAATCGCCCGCTGGAATTGCCACCGGTTCTGGTGATCACCAGATCACCCGCCGCAAACGAAAACCGTGTTTTCACCTCCTTCAGCAGCCCGCACGTCAGCTACGCCTACTGACCACTCGCTCCGGTGTATCACCACGAAGTGTCGTAAAATAAAGTGACTCCATTTCAAAGTGGCACCCACCAGAATAAATTGCCTTATCAGGCTTCTCCGACGAACAGAAAAAAAAGTGCCCTGCATTCGGTGAGCAGTGAGCAGGTGGTTGTCGACCTTCCTTAGCAGGGGCTCTTATGGGGCGAAGGAGGGGAGGGGACCTTGCCCTAAAGCGCTCCCGTCTATATAAACAAGAGTGTTCCTTCAGCAGGACATCATTTCCTCCGAATACCGACATGGCATTCAAGGTACAGTATCTCCACTTTTTGCTGAGTGTCTTAGTCTAGTATTGCTCGAAAATTCCGTAAAAAGTATTTTTAGACGTTGTGAACTTTTTTTTATTCAAGTAAATAAAACGTCGTACCAAAAACTCACTATTTGTGCACAGGGGTGCTTAAACAATTTTAGTTACTTTTTTTAATATGGTTTTGCCTTTTTGTTGAAAACAACGCTTTTGTAGAAAGGAAAAAAAATACTGCTGCCGAAGTTGAGATCAAGTTCTTGATCGGTTTGAGCTCTTTTAGTTTGTGTGCTTGAAAAATGATATTATTTAAAGGAAATACTACGAATTTTGGCCTTAGATATTTTAACGTTTCTAAATAGGTTTTTTTTTCTGACAAAGTTGCGTTTTTTTTTGTTTTTGTTTTTTACGTAGGCTTCAGTAAATATCATCGTTTTTGAAGTAATGTGTGTAGAGTTATTGGTTGCACTGAGTTGAGAGTTTCATGCCAAGCAATTTGTCGAACTGAAAGACCTGTTCTATCACGAGATTGACTGTTTTGAAACCCAGCAGATGTATATCTGAACTTGACCTATCTCTATCTTGCATGAATGATAGCTCAAACTGATGTGAGTTATCTCCACATCTTCTTCGGGAATCTGCAGGTTTCGCTGCCTAATGTATGCTCCGTGATTTTCACATCATCTTTGCTCGGCAGTGATCCTTTGAACCTTCTTTAAGGGCTTAGGATTTTACAAGCCATCTTCTTTTTTTCATCACAAGTCACATTTCAATATATATATTAAGAAACTGACTAGATCAGATTAATCCTGTAGAATCGTTTATTATTCTATAATTGCGCATCATTTTTTAACATTTTTTTTTGTTATAAAGTGATACTAAAATGGGAGGTTTCATCTGTTCTGCGAACAAACGGCAAAGCGCATTTACCCAGTATTTTGGTTATTTTATGATAGAACCCCTTAAATAGTTATTGTATAACCAAAGCGAGTTTTCCAATGATGTGGGTATTGATGGGTCCATCTCTAAACCAATCAAAGTACGCGGCATGGTCTGGCTTTTTCGTTTCCATACCCAAATCTCTTCTTTTTTTTATTTTTTTACCCTAACGAATGATAGGCTGCCTCGCTTAAACATTTGCGCTCAGCCAGGCATGAATGTGAGGCATTTGATAGAGTTATCTAATTTATTCGGATTTTTATTCGGCATTTTTTTTATCTTTGTAGTACATCGTCTTCGCCGCCTTCGTGGCTGTTGCCCGCGCTGGAGTCCTGGCCCCTGTTGCTCCCCTGGCGTATGCCGCTGCTCCGGCCATCGCAAAGGTTGACACCGACTACGATCCCAACCCCCAGTACAGCTACGCCTACGACATCCAGGATGGCCTGACCGGTGATAGCAAGAGCCAGCACGAGAGCCGCAACGGTGACGTCGTCCAGGGCCAGTACTCCCTCAACGACGCCGACGGCACCCGCCGCATCGTCGACTACACCGCTGACCCCGTCA
>Ga0058701_10004766_pt1 | contig 11089 bp, 7 predicted proteins | sample AgamicOrMae_FD_97039 | JGI IMG/M metagenome (GOLD analysis project Ga0058701, IMG submission 97039) | Agave microbial communities from Guanajuato, Mexico - Or.Ma.e | ecosystem: Host-associated > Plants > Phyllosphere > Phylloplane/Leaf | place: Guanajuato, Mexico | collected 2012-06-04 | reverse complement strand
TCCTACACCATTTTTTTGTCCTAGCCGTACGGTGACATTAGCGTCCGTGGTCAGCTTTCACCTGACGCCTAACCTGTCCCATAAAAACAATCACTTTTAAATTCATGGCGTTCGCTTCGAACGGGTTCTCCTTGATCTAGAACCATGCCCTGTGAAATCTGGACTAGTTAGGATAATACTCAATATGCCGTGACAATACTACTACGGTATCCCAAAAATATAAAAACCTGCCTAATAGTTTAAGGATCGTATCTCGAAATCACAAGTCCGTTTCTTCATCCCCAATTATCCTAGTGCAATTAGTAATGAATCGTCTCAAGTGAAAAGCTTACATCGATTTTTGAGAGCGAAGACACTGGTCCTAGTATAGTTCCAGGACGTTGCAAAGCTTATAGTAAAAGAAGAGGTAAGAGAAGAGTTTGGTTCTTCATAGAATTCACTGTCAAGCTCAAAATTTCTTATGGATCGGTTGTCGCAGCTAGTGCAGTACAACTACACCCCGCACGTAATTGTACTCAACTCGGCAGGAGCAAGCAGAGCTTCTGCCGATTCACGAGTTGGATAGGCTAGCCCGCTACACTGCCATGTACTATGTAGCGGATCGTCACCGCTTGTCGTGTCCTCTTTGTACTTAAACCGCTTTTTTTCTGACTTTAGGGAGTCACATGGCCTTCAATGCTCCCGATGGCAGCCAAGTGGATTCCGCCTGCTGATCGGAGTAAATTCATGTCCAACATGATGGGTAAGGACATCGACTCTTGAATCTTTCATCTCGAGAAATAATGTGAGTAGTTGATTGTCCTCTGTTTAGCATCCTCCCTTGGTGCGGCCATCACCTCGCCGATCTGCGGATTCATGATCGCCGATCTCGGCTGGGCGAGCGCCTTCTACATGACAGGCATAGTTGGATTTTTGTGGACTCTGTTGTGGTTTGTTCTCATCTATGATTCTCCAGCGCAGCACCCCAGAATCTCCAAGGAAGAACGTGACTTCATTGAAGCAGCTATCGGAACTGACACTGCACGTAGCAACGAAAAGGTAATGAAACAGCTGATTGCGGAACGCTACAGCGAGCTGTCTGGAAAATTCCATCAATACAGACGATGAGGGACCATGACCGGCTGGCTTATCGCCAAATATTCAGCGCCATTCACAACAAAATCGAAGTTGCGTTAGAAAGGATTACCCTTTGTTTGCGAGTGGAGGTATGCTGTGATTGCTCTATTGAAATTCACTATTTTGTCGAGAAAATAAGGTCTATCCTGTAAAACAGTTTTTTTTTCCCTTGTAGATATTCGCGCCGCTTGAATCGTTGGTAGAAAGGAAGATGATGCGAGATAAGGTTAGAGAGGAAGAGAATAGATCTTCAAACTGGGGTGTCCCATGCCAAAGAAAATAAATATTTTGGCTGGTTTGGGACTGAGTAACTTACATCAGGGTAGCAAAGTTCACAGGATCGAACTCAATGTTGTATTTGCGTTGATATCCTAAGAAGTTTCGATCCCCGGTTAAAAATGCTTGTTCTTGCATTGATCATAAGTTGAAGCCTCAGGGTATCAATAAAGTAGCCAAATAGAGGGCATCAACTCCCCTATTTTTCACGTACACAAATTTTTGAAGTTTTTTAAAATTTCTAAAGATTGTCCAAGATTTACACAAAAATTTCCGTTTAGTCTACGATGCGTAAAAATTGTTAACTACTTTCATTCTGCACGATGTGTCGCAGAAAATCATGTGTATTTGCGTTGTTTATTCGGAATTCGCGTTATTTTTTGTAAAAGTTTGAAAATTTTGTTGATTACCCAGAAAAGTGAAAAGTATTAACATATTTTCGTGAGTGCAAACCCCTCTTGTTAGCCACTTGTCTTAAGAAAGAAAAAAAAAAGAGTGGAGTTAATTGGGATACTTTTAAGGATTTTTAAATTCATGTTAAAACTTTTTTAACAGCTGTTGAACATAGCTGAAAATTCAATATATCTATATTTTAGGTTAGCAAAAAAAGCGTTTATTTTATTGATTTGATTTACGGAAATGTCCCATTTCCAAAAATGTGGTCAAGAGGTTAACCGCACGCTGCCTCGGCGCACGCGCTTGCCATGTTTTTCGCTGCATTGTTATTAAATAACCTTTTTTCGAAGCGCAAAGTTTTGTTCGACTTCGGTTAGCTGATACAGTATGCACTGGCGTACTCGCTCCGAAGCCTCATTCGCTTTTTGGCTGTAGGCCAGCTGTGTGAAGTGTACCTGTTGTTGCCACATTTCTTTAATCAAACAAAGTCGTGTCAGTCTACCAAAGGAGATTCATTTTCCACTTATTTTCGTACGTGGCGATTAGGAGAGCCTACGTGTCGCGCGCTGTGACGCAGACAGACGAATCAAGTCAATACTCAACATCTGACTGACTTCGTATCACCTGTCAAAGCGCGTTGGTGCCCCCCCCCCCATTACCCGTGAAAAAATAGTTTTCAGAAACCTTTATTGACCCTACTGTAAAATATATCAGGTTGGGTTCCGTGCGTTCAAGTCACCTCCCATTAAAAATACATTAGATTGGTTACGTGCGTTCAAGTCTCCCTATATTAATGCATGTCGGGTCAATAGCAACGCCTTTATTATGAGCGTTCGGTTTTAAAAACTGATGTATTCATTTCTCTAAAATAACATTTTTGACTGACCTTGTTAGTAAAACTGATTCTTCTCAAACAGACGGACCCGCGAAATCGCTGTGATATTAAAGCAAACTTTTGTGTGTGCAGCCTCCAGCAGTTCCGTGGCTCAAAATGCTGACGTCTGGACCTGTGTGGGCCATCATCTTAGCTCACGTCGCCAGCATCTACGGATTCTTCACAATACTCAATCAGCTCCCTACTTACTTGAAAGATATTCTGCACCTCGATATCAAAAAGGTAAATTAAACCATCTTTACGACACTTAAAAATGAACAAGACGAGCGAAAGCATAGCTTTTCATTTGTTTAAGCTCGTGAATGATTCCCGTATTTTAAGCGGTCAACATCAACCCGACTACGTAACAACCGTTTTTAGCGGAGCTTACGTCGAAGGTGTTGTTGTTCTGAAAAGCGGATTTGGCTGGGAGATTATTGGCAGAGTAGTCCGTAGTAGCTTAAATCTACATTGCGCTATTCTTAATTTCATTTGAAAAACGCCTTCTGAAAAAGCCCGAAAGTGGATCCATACCTTTCAGGAATATTAACCGAGAGGCTTCCATGAGTAGACCTACCGTCATATTATCGATTCAAGGGATTTATCGATAGCTGGCAGCAGTCGTGAGACTTGGCAGGGAACCCATGGCCGCTTCTCACGTAACACTTGTCTTGCCTAATTCAAAACAAGACACTCTCTGAACTTAAGAAGAAACTTTGGAAAAATTACTCGTGCATGGTTTGGTAAGCAAGTCTTATATCGTTATCCATCGCTGTCTCTAGCAATAAGGACGTTGCCACAACGGCACTTTGTCAGCCCCCTGGCCGGTCTTAGACTCCGACATCTGCACACATCAGACAAGTCAGACAGGCATTGGGACAAATGTAGCCTTTAAGGATGGCGGAAGTGATATAAAAAGTCAAGTTAACAGTCTTTGTGAACTTACTTTAAAAATGGACAGGCCAAATAGTTTGCCTTTTTGTTGTTACTTTCTTTCATGCGGTCATAAAATAATCTCTGAGGTACCCCAATATTCTTATACAGTCTTAAAAAAATTTCCAACAACTTAGCCAGCTGCTCCCGCGCTTCAATCATTACCTTACTTTACTCATTGCCATTATAACTTTAAATATTACCATTCTGTCGTTATACATTTTTCTTCTCTTCGAAGTTGGTTTGACTCACGGAGTCGAGGAATGAGCCGGCTTTAGATTAGCCCATAACAGCCCAAAGTATTTGGCATGAAATTTAGCTTAAGAGAAATTGTAAGGATTTTTTCCATTGAAATACCAACTTTCAAGCTTCGAAAAATGCCTAAATTTTTAAAGTTGAAGTTTTCAGAGGGGTGATATTTGTTTAATTGTGATAATACTGAGCTGAAAAGATCCTCTAAAATATTTTTTTCTTTTTCCGAACGGCATCGCTGGGCGGTAGTGGGTCAATGTAATGCTGGTCTTGAAATACGAGGAATGATAAAAATGAAAATGTAGGACCCGTTAGGCTTTGTTAGGTTAGGTTAATTTGAGTCAGCTTTAGCAGCTCACCATAGAGAGTATTAGGTAAAAAAAAAGAACGATTTTCCTGATAGCAGGGATTGCCTGAGTACACAATCAAGCGTTGTGGGAAACGTTCGTAAACAGCACGGGCTGACAGAGTCAAAAATGTGGATGCGTTCTGAAGGGGTGGACTTTCGCGCGTCGCAAATCAAACATGTTCGCTGACGTTAGAAAGGGGAGACGACATGCCCGGCTGTCTTTGCATGGGCCAGTAATTGAATCAAAGTAAACCGAAATAACGGGACTGTCGGAAAAACTCGAAGACTTATCTGGACGAGATACTGTGTTATAGGGGAAAGGCGTACAGACTAGCAGATTTTTATTTGTATTTTTTCTGACGGTTTAATCTGTGTAAAGATTGACACATCGACGCAATCTAGGCTCACCAATAGAGTATCGACATTTTTTCCATCGTGCCACTCTGATGTCGCTTCGGTCATGTTCGCGCCTCTCAAGTATACTTGCCCACCGTTATGATAGTACTGAAACGATTTGACAATGAGTAATCTGTGATTAGCAAGCGGTATGAATACTCTTTTATCCTTTTTATGTACAGTTAAGTCTCGTTCATACTTATATCGTTATCCGGAGCACATTCGCGATATTGGATGATTCCACCGGGAGGAATAGAAGTTGAGTAGCTGGTAGCTGTTTTTTGGTGCCCCATCACAGCACCTAGGACGCAGCCACGAAGGGAACGATCTTAATATAGAAGCGAATAAAGTGGGCCAATAAAGCAGGCTTGGGACGGACCAAGCCTCCAAGAGCTGTGCAGTGTGCAGCTCAGCTTTCAAAGTGATCGCTTCAAGTGTTGCATAGCTTAAGTGATGTTAAGGTCACGGTTCAGTCGCTTTCAATCAGTGAACTTGGCTTCGTAGGCTTGATCTCTTACAATCGCCTGGGTCCAAAAATCCGCTAAGCCCATCTCAGCGGCTACGAAACTGGCACCTACGTACCGGATCCGCTTCAAATCCGGTAAGAATTCCAGCGGATCTGGTAGAAATTTAACCGGATCCGGTAAGATTTTTAGCGGATCCGGTAGGTAGGTGTCAGTTGCGTAACCGCTGAGATAGGCTTGGAGGATTTTTGAACCTGGGCGGCTAAGAAAAAATAGTACTTTTTTTACGCTTACATATGAGCCTAGATCGCAGGCCTCCTCGTGGATAGGCACTCAAGGTGTAGCTTTTCAAAGCCCATGCAAGCACGGAGTGATTCAGGGAAAGGTTTTTAAAGTTGAGCATTTGAAGCATAATCGATCTTTTTTCTCATACATTTTTCCTTTTTTTAAATTTTTTTTTGGTGAGTAAACGACTTTTACTTACTGGCAGGTGATTTGGTAGAAGCCCGTCGCGGTACAAGACGTCCCTGGCACCTGGCCAACGGCTGAAATGCCAATGTCCGTACTTCGACCTTCACATTGAAAAGGGTTAACAGCCTGCTTTGGAAAACCGTCATCTTTACTTTCACGACCCCGCTCGTTACCGCTATTAGACGTCTATTAGACATCTATAGACGTCTATTAGATATGTATCAGACGTCCAATCTAAACAATGTTAGGGAGAATCTTCCAGTCGTTGACGTAGATGTTGAATAGATGTCTAATAAACGTGTATAAATGTCTAAAAGACATCAGATTTGCGGCCACGTAGCCCATTTATAGATCATCTAGAGTTAGACGACTATTGGCTGTCTGGGAACATACTCAAATCGAAAATGTAAAGTAACATTAGGTCGAGAAAGTACCGTTTGGCGTCTAGGCGCATGTAATGAAATTTTTTATGTAAAGGGCTTTTTCATGCAAATGGCTGATTTTCTACATTACACGTCGTGAAAAATGTTCATCCAGTACCTCGTAGACGATGGTGCTAATGATGCTGATGATGAAATGTCAGTGAGGATGGGTAGATTTATGAGAGATTACCCCTCAAGTTTTACTATACCTACTGTGCGTGTGTTTCAGAACGGCGTCTTGTCAGGTTTACCGTACCTCGGCAAGTACATCATGGCTCTGAGCACAGGCTTCATCGCTGATTGGCTGAAACGCTCGGGCAAGTTGAGCACCACAGCCATCCGGAAGATCTTCACGACCATGGCCGTCGGAACACCGGGCATCCTCATGTGCTCGTTGGTATACCTGGGTCAGACCAGCGTTGGCGTGGTATCCATCATGACTTTGGCACTCACTTTCAACGGGGCCGTGACGGCGGGGTACCTGGGCAACGGACTGGATATTGCACCTAACTTCTCGGGTACGTCTATTGCCTTCACATTTTTGCAGTACACAGTGTCAGAAGCAAGAATTACTTAATGGCTGTTTGATTACTAGGTACCATCTTTGGTCTCGCCAACATGCTCTCGTCGCTTGGAGGTTATTTATCAACGTTCATGGTCGGATCACTTACCCACGACGAGGTAAGTTGTCACTTGCTCCCAGAAATTGAAAATCACCCCAGAACTTGAAAATTACCGTACGATTACTCGTCCTACGCAACTCGGGTTGAAGTATCGATGCAATGTCCATGGTAAGATCCATGCCGAAAAATCAATCCATTTGAAAATACCCGGAAGGACATCCATGGTGCGTGGACGTAGCATGGACACGTAGATATCCATTTTTTTCTGTATGAATTTTTCGGCATGGATATTTTATGGACACTTCACTCTACTGTCTTCAACTGCACACGCCTTTCATAACAGCCCAAAGTATTTGGAGTAAAATTAAGCTTAAGAGAAATCGGAAGAATTTTTTTCCATCAAAATACGCTATTCTAAGCTTTGGAAAATGCCTATATTATGAAATTTCAGGTTTCCAGAGGGGTGATAAATTTTTAAATTGTGACAATACTAAACTGAAAAGATCCTCTAAAATAAATTTTTCTGTTTCCAAACGGCATCGCTGGGTGGCATCGCTGGGCGGTAGTGGGTTAATTTTAATCTTGCATAATTCCTTGCACAGAAAACATTCGAAAGGTGGCAAATCGTTTTCTGGGTTCTTGGAGCGACGTACACGTTCGGAGCCATTATTTATCTGATCCTCGGCACCGGGGAGATTCAGGCATGGAACCAGCCGAATCGAAGAGCAAAGAGTGCCAACGGCGACGCAGCTGAGAACGGCCATGCAGAAAGTGTTCCCCTCAAAGACAAAGACAACACGTCGTGAAGGCCTCTGGAGCGCACGAGACACGAGAGGTGAACATGAGCGCTTCTGTACCTCCCATCCTCCAAACGAAGCGTAAGGATAGCTAAATATTGTAATGCCAACTTAGTCAGGAACGCATCCGTGGGATTTAAAGTACAAATAGAGATAAAGCCTGAATGGTTTATTACTATAAACTCCAAGGCTGACAAGACTGATAAGAGTGGGGCGAGCGATGTGAGCTTATTCGTCGTAATTTTAGGGCTGGAGAGGAATGTCTTATTGGAGGTAGAAAGGATTTCGTATGTACATAGAATCTAAGTTTTATGAGCCATCCATACGTAGATAATCGATAGCTTAAACCCAGCTACGTGCAAAGCGAAGAACAATTTGATCCAGTAGAAAAATGCTCCCGTAAGAAGCAATGCTAAGCCACTTTTAGGCTGCTCAGTCGCGCCACAAAGTTGATACGTGTGGAGGAGCGCTAAGTAAAGAAATTGCCAAGCAATCCAGTTTTGCTGATATTGTAAGTTGCCTTGTGAAAAGGGGCCGTAGGGGTTTCATCGTACGAAGCTCTTTCAATGGTGCAATCTGGTTTGAGTTGGGGATAGCCTATAGAGGAAAATGGGGCTCGTTTTACTGCCCGCTTTACGCATCGCATTTGTAGAGGTAGCACAGTTGAGCCAGGTTACTAGGAACTTGCTAGAGCCCTCTGTAAGAAGGGATTATGAAGGGCTCTAGGACGTGCCAAACTCTAAATCTCCTTAGTGCGGGGGGCCCACGAATGCACGGGAATCACCACCCCTTTCTTACGAAAAATGAGCTTTTAACTTTTTCTCTCTCTCACCTCTCTTTTCCCTCATTTTCCTTTCATCACGCCTTCACACTTCATAAGGTGGTAGGCACACTCCCTGAAAAGGAGCGAGTCGCGCCATTAAAAGGGCCTCGGCACGCCCCTACTTGTTACTACTGGGCAAAATCATACTGCCTAATGAACGATGAGTGTAAGTGTTTTGGCATAGAACTTGGTACCAACATTGTATATCGACAAACGATATTTCTGTTTGCTGAGAGGAAATACCGATGAATAATGGATAAGTGTATTTTGATTTGAATATTCAAATAGGTCTTAAAATTCCTGTTTGTCTTGAACGTTGTTGTCAACTTTTTGTTAAAGCGCAGGATAGAAGGAGTCTCTGGTTTATGCTAATATTATCAAAAATGAAGTCATTCTAGTCATCAGGGCATCTCATAGCGTCTGACAAAGATGGTGTATTCATAAAAGCGGCGTAGACAAGGACAAGCACTTATCCTGTCCGATACGACAAGTACAATCCCTTAACAGCGTTGCTCGAAGCCTCGCTGCCTCCTCTACACTTTTTCTTCCCGTACAGTCGAGATGAAAAGTATTTTATCAGTACATCACAAAATAGCCCCGTCGCAGTTGATGAAGCTTTTGATCTCAACTGTACAATCAACACTTGGACTGATTAGGTCATATTTATACAAAACGAGGTAGTGCTGATCAGGATGTTACGAAATACGGTACCTTTGCAGGTCTAGCGGAATGTTCAGCTACTCAGATTATGAACCACGTTGGTTTGGCAACCTTGCCTTGTGATTTTTTTAAGGGAAGATAGTTTACAAGTCATCAGAGTTAGAGATTATTGTGACACGCTACGTATCCCAATGATATACATCAATGATATACAGCAATGGTGGTACTATCAGTCCAAAAGGTAGTCTAGTTCGGGTCATGCAACAAGGCGGTGGCCAATGTATCTCCCCATAAGGCGGAGCCTTCCTGCGTGAGCAGAACCGGACAATACCTTTTTGACTGCTAGTTCTACTGAGGGTACTTCCCTCTGTATCTGTATCAAGTACCCAAATTGGTATTACCGCCATATCAGAAAATGTCACGAATAATTTATGCCTCACGCTTTTTGATCGTCCTGGCACAATTATTCTTCCATAGTTAAGGCGGTTTATATGCGCGCAATTGTTCACTGGAAAATAACACGTTCACTTCTGTTCATTTATTACGAAGTGTTCACTTCGATTCAATTTTGAAGAAGCGGACTCGATCGAGTCAACAGACTCTAAGCTTTTTGGAATACTTCATCATTTAAGTACGGCATTGTTGTAATTTCGACAGTTGTACATGAATTTCTCCGAAAGGAAGGGTTATCCATTGTCATTCCAGTAAACATCATCATATGCCAGAGACGGACTTTCCCAGCGAGAGAGTGGTACGGTCAGTGCCTCTGCAGTCAAGTATTGATGTATCCGCTTACCAGGAGCAGCCTCTGTGTTGAGGTAAAACATACTGTACTGTACATTGTCGTGTGGCTAGAAACGTTCCATCTCTGTCTTACACATGGAGCTTTCATAAGAGAGAAAGACAGAATACCCTTCGGGTGATGTTTTCGAACGCAGCTCTGCAAGACTCACTCGGTAAGCCTCGAGGGAGCAGTCCGACCCTGCCAACTTTCTGCCAGATTTTTAAATAGGAAAGAAGAGCAGAGTGTTAGTGAAAACAAATCGTCGATTTACATGAGTTGTGTTTTCGTTAAAGGGTTGAATCATTGTGATGCTTTTATTGCCATTCCAAGTAAAATTAAGGATAAAAATTTCACGATTGTTAAACATTGTCGGTTTAATGTATTTTTTTGTGTAGAGGCTAATTTTTCAGTTAAAATTGTAATGATTCTGGTTTGTTATTTTGGATACTTCTGTAAAAACGGACGTGTCGTGCCTTGTCATAACCTTTGTGTACGGGTATCTCTTGGCTACCCTGGTGCAGCGGAGTTATTTGTTGTCGACGATGTCAAATAAATATTTTTTCATGTACTTCTTACGTGTATGTTATTGATTTCCAGAAGAGTATTTTGTGTTTGTTTATTGATTTCCAGAAGAGTATTTTGTGTTTGTTATCAACTGTAATTTTGACGCACTATTTTGATTGAAATCGTGTATATTTTAGCTCTATACAGGAGACGTTTGTTTAGAAAACATACCTGTACATGTTAGAGCGCGTCTAATATGCAGAAGAGCGATAGAGCTGCGGCCAACCTGAACTTACAAGGGAACCTCACTAAAGTGTCCGCCTCCGCTTTGTTTCAAATTTACGGGTGTTCAAGGGGATGGCAACGAATGAATTTTAAGATAAAATTTAGCTGCTGAAGTTGATAACTACTGTGTTTAAATTAGCGTTCAAAATTTAACGCAAATAACTCTTTTTGAGATAGACGTGGAAAAATGTTCTTCCCGAATGGAAAATCCCAAAGTAAAGAGGCTTTGAGGCAAAAATTTTAAGGATTTTGCGATATCTTGAACCGTTTTGGAGCTATTGACACTTTATCGATTTTATTCAACACGTGTTAAAATAGGGGAAATTTTCATGATTATTTACTTCTTCGCACCGTGGCTCTGAAAACGTGTTTTTAGCTTGTTCAGGTGTTTCCACATTTATACGACACCCGCAATTTTATAAGCTCTCATAATTGTACTAATTCCTACGCTAAAGAGCTAACAATAAGACTTGTCTCCTGATGATGATGATGATGAAGATATTTATTGATCGTAATTATGTTGCAGCTGGCAATAGCCGATACATAGTCCATTCCTGATGATGATGATGATGAAGATATTTATTGATCGTAATTATGTTGCAGCTGGCAATAGCCGATACATAGTCCATTTACATAAACACTGTACACCTTGAGGTCTTAACAG
>Ga0058701_10004765_pt1 | contig 11089 bp, 5 predicted proteins | sample AgamicOrMae_FD_97039 | JGI IMG/M metagenome (GOLD analysis project Ga0058701, IMG submission 97039) | Agave microbial communities from Guanajuato, Mexico - Or.Ma.e | ecosystem: Host-associated > Plants > Phyllosphere > Phylloplane/Leaf | place: Guanajuato, Mexico | collected 2012-06-04 | reverse complement strand
GGGGGACCCAGACGGCGGACTTTCTCCGACTCCAGCGCGGCGTGGGGGCGAGGTGGGGGGAAGGGGGGGGCGCAGGGCGTTTATACCTCCGACTCGCTCCCAATCTCCCTGGGCTTAATCCCAGACCCAAAAATTGCGTGCGCCAAGAGCCATTTGGATGCCATATTAAACAAGTACCCCGGTTTTAGGTAGTCCCATACCTGATTTAGGTAAAAAAGTAACTCCGGGGAAGAGCGTGATTAGGTAGAAGACATTTACCTATTGAAAACCATATCAATGGAGATCTCTCAACGATACGTTTTCATCGATAAAGTTGTTAACAGGTTTAAATTCAAAAATAACCAAATTACGCTCTTAATCCCGGTCTCAACTTCATACCTAAAACAGGCATTGGACTACCTTAAACATGGATTAGTTTTTATTGTGGCTCGTAACAAGAAACCATTCTTGCGTAAGCCTACGGTTGAGATAAACGATGCAATCTAAATTTAAGTCAGTAAAAGTCTCTGAGATTCAGTGAAAATTCACTGAATTTCAGTCATTACAGCACCACTGAATTTTTTCAGTGGTGATATGTTGACAGAAATTCAGCGAATTTTCACTGAATCTCTGAGACGTTTACTGATCCAGATTTGAAGTGTGCAAGAGACGTAATTTTCCCTAAATTCTTCTTTTACAAATTAAAAAGGAATTTTTGACTTGCAGTAAACGTTAGCCTCTTAATCTATAAATGCATTTTTATAAAGGTTAGTTCTATTCGCACGCTTACGTTAATACAAGGGAGACTTGAAGTACGGAAATCAACTTCATGCATTTAAAATGGGAGGTGACGTGACCAAACCTAATTTAAAAATGGGGCAGCGTGTGAATTGTCACTTCGTTTAAAAAAAACGCCGAGTTTTATATCGTGCAGCGACGAGAAAGCTGTTGGGTAACCCGAAGATTAGAACGGTTAACTTACGGGGGAGGGTCAGCCTTCGGAACCCACCAACACACTTTAACATCCCACCTTTCCCACCTACCCAAAGTCTCAGGTTTTAACAACGCATTTTTCACAGTTGTTTTGTTACCGTGTGTGGTACCGAGGTGCAAACTTTAATTACTTACGAGGATAGATAAGGTTAGGTTAGGTTGGTTAACGCGGTGTAAGACAAAGAGGCGCATGGGTCACAAAGCCCTGTGCCTGGCTTTAGCTCTGCTGAGACGGTTCTCAAGTTGGGACACGCGAGACAGGTACAAATGCAATTTCGCGAGTGCAGCGTTCCTATCCTATTACAGCGAGTTTAAAAGGAGTGGCTGATAATGGGTTACTCGGAAAAGAAGGAAGATGACCTGTAGGCTTAGAACATTCATTTCCGAGAAGACAGATCCCGAGTGTTATCAAGTTTTGATACAACTCGAGGTGTGTTATCACTGCATCTATGAAGTCGTGCGTTGAGTCCGCATTTCATTTTATAAGGCCAGATCTCAAGATAAGCTCTGTACGGCTTGGCTCTTCCCTACATTCCGGCCACCATAAAAACTACAAATAAGAGTTTCTCTAACGAATCTAGATTTCCATGATTATTAAGCCAAGCCTTTTATTTGTTTAACATGAGCTCAACTGTTTTAAAAGGTAGAAATTCCAGCTTCTTCATTTCAATTCACTATTCAGTTACCAGATTTTTGTTTGCCGACGTAGCGAGGAAAATTGCAAGAAATTGAGGTTATCCCAATATACGAGTCGCTAAGCCTGATGCGGCTTACTTCTCCGTTGAAAAGGGCGGAGCAGAGGAGCAGACGAGCTCCGGCAAGGCGCGAGACCAAATCTAGCCTAACTTGCAATGCTGTATGTTCTTAAATCATCATTATTCAAAGTTAAATTTAAACCCTCAAATTTTAATTGGAGGTTTAACGAATAGGTAAAATATAGCACCATATAAGTTTGGTATGGGATCAAAAGAAAAAAAAAGGGGGGTAAAAAAAATTAATTAAGATTAAGTGGGGGGCGCACCGCTACGTGGACGCAAAGTCCTTTCTTGGTGATGTTACGTAATTTTATATCAATCACTTTTTTGTCAAAACGTAGAACTTTTTATTGATGGCTGTTGATAGGTTTATCTTACAAGCCGCAGGCGCAGCACACCTTAATACAGATAGCAGTGATAATAAATTTATCGATTTTAGAAATTTCAACCACTATCCACTCGAGAACCATTAGAGATAATCTTGCTAGTTGGCAATATGTTTTAGATTGCCCTCGAGCTGAAAGACAGGATTAATAACTGGGTTATCTTCGCCGGTCCAAAAGTTGACCGCCTTAAAAATGACAGTCGCGACATCTGGCAACACTGGTAGAGCAATTACTCCTCAAGAACGTCGACTGCTGTCCTACAAGTTTATGAAAATTTATTCCCTTTGCCCCTTGCTTGCAATTCTCGTTCAGTCTTACATCACGACATAAAAACCCATAAAATTTTGTTAACCTAGTTTTCTTTTAAGCGGGTTAACCCCGATGAGTTGCCGTATAGAAGCCGCATCTGATTTCACAACCGTTAAGTTAACTTAGGTTAGGCTTAAGACCTTGTGCCTCGCTCATTTATCGCTTAACTAGACCCTGATTTAGGTAGTCGCTTGGGTACCTCTGTTTGGAGTGTGAAGTTAAACAGCGGAAAAGTGTCCGTTATTTATAATAAGTATGACAACTATATCAATGAAAAGGTCTCGTCGAGAGCTCTCATTTGATATGGTTATTTAAAGGGATATATTTAAAAATAACGAAATCTGTTTTACCTGATTCATACCAAAAACAAGGATGGCACCACCTTAAACAGGGTTTTGTTTTTGCAGCTCGGCATCGAAGAGTGATGCTCGAGAGGAAAATATACTTTTAAAATACATCAGTCTAAATCAGTCGGAGTCTGAGATTGAGTGCTGAATTAGCACTGAATCTCAGAGATTTTTACCGATTCAAATTTAAAGTTATCAAAGTATCTCCAAGCGTCGGAGTAAGACTCGCAGAACCGAGGGATTCTACAGAACTCAGGAGGGCGGTGAAACAGTGTCTTAACGATCTATCCTCTTTAAGTACCCGTTAGCTCGGTATGAGAAGAATATCCGCCTTAAACGTTTTGCTCTATTCTTTGTAACTAGAGCCTTGAAGAATGCAGTGCGTCGGAGCCTTGAACGCCTGCACGCATCTCACTATCCATTTGTAGAACGCCTGCCCTCGTTCCGCTGCCTGCCGCTGCCGCCAACTTCAGCAAGGCGGTGCGCGGGAGGCGGGAGATTCAAACGAAATACTAGCCCCGTGGGAAGAAGATAACACCCGAGGGAGTCAGTTGAGATAAGGAAGGACAGAGACACAAAATATTTGGGGTTCGGCCGTATGGACATATAGTGTCTTTCTTTGCCTTAGAAAACTATCCAAACTGGACATTTATAGACGAAACTTTTGAAAAGACGGTAAATTTACAAGGCGAGGAGCCTATTCCAAAATCTGATTAGGTTGCGAAGGTAATGAGTATGATAAGAAAATCAACTATTCCTCAAGATGGCCACGTCCATATCTTCATACCCAGAACAGGAGACAGGGTAGCCAAAACGTTAATAATCAAATCCCCGGACGTTTCGACACCCTGACGTTTTCGTAAACCGGTCAGTTTTAAAAACTTCTAATAAAAGAGTTAAAAAAAAAATAAAAAAAAGAAAGCTTAAATTAAGTGCATACTTTTTCATGCGCCTCGATTTTCTTTCAGTCATCTCTGTTGTGATTGGACATTTTCCCTGGCACCATTTTCCCTCTAAATTTAAATTAGAGAGAGTCTCTGAGATTCAGTAAAAATTCACTGAATTTCAATCAATATCAATCCCTTGAATTTTTTGTGTTCCTATAGCCTATTGACTGAAATTCTATGAATTTTCCTTGAATCTCAGAAACACTCACTGATTCAAATTTAGTGTTTCCCCTCAAATTCATTGGATTGTCCTTATTTCCGAATATGCGTCACTTCTGTATTACAACATCACGTATTGCCAAAAAATAAATTTAGAAAAAAACTTTTACTTGTAGCTCCACAGGATTCGTTAATTATCCTGGCTAGGATAAGGTGAAAAAGGAGGAAATGAAAAAAATGAGGTGAAAAAGGAAGGAAATGAAAAAAGAGAGGTTAAAGAGGGGGGGAAGAAACAGACGTTAATAGGAGGGGGGTGAAATAAGAGGTGAAAAAGGGGGGAAATGAAGCAAGAGGAAGTGAAAAGGGGGAGAAATGAAAAAAGAGGAGGTGAGAAGGGGAGGAGCACACCTTTCACCGCCGGCACCAAGATAGTAAGATCAGGTGCAATATAGGATGTACACGTGGCTCCGGAATGGCTATAGCTAAATCCACCGAGATAGGTGAGCAGAGCAGCGCGTGACACAAGTCGTCGAAAACATATGATTCACGGCTTGAACGAATCACGCAGTAATTATCGCTGAGCTCACGCAGCGCAAAGTGGAAAACTTTCGCAATTGGGTTTACACCCAACTTCTCCCCGGTAAGGCAGCTCACACATCCGAGCTACCAAACAAATCAAATACCTACTCGTTAGCTCGACCCAACTCCTACACCATGAGAGATTCTGAGTCCAAATAAACCTGTTTTACGCTAACTTTATTTAGTTGGTCATAGTTAACCTAGCGCTAAGCATACACTCGTTTCACCTAAATGTGGTTAACCAAGGTAAAATTTTTGGTTGCAGCAACAAAAAATTTATTTGTTGTCCCTAATTTTGTTGCCGTAACAAAACCATTTTCCGTGCGCAGTAACTGCGGTGAACAAGAATCACCTACCTTAATGAGTTTAGTGACCTCGACTATAGTTGAAAGAAAAATGTCGCAACCTAATTTAGCCTAAAGTCGTTTGTTGACCTAACCCACGTGAGCTGGTCTCTTTACAGTCTGGCCGTGAACTCACCTAATTTCCATAAGCGATTTTGAGGGGTGGGGGAAATAAGGTGTATCTTTCCAATTTCCTTACCTCCTTTTAAACAGCGTTTGGTAAGTAAATCTTGTCTACTTTGACCCAAATAAGCCCATCCATCGTAACGTAAGTTGGGCTGGCACTTTAGTGATCTACACGGGAAAAATAATTAGCAGTGGCAGCTAACAGGTTAATTGATATCGACAACTAATTTTCTCAGACATTGCTAACTTTTTAGCAGTCAGTGCTAACGTGAGATGTAGCTGCTAACATGTTAGCAATGGCTGCTAAACAAAGTTGCTCAATTTGTAGCCCTGGCTAAAAATTGAGTTAGGTTACGTCAGGCTTGGGTTAGGATCCGTTTAATATAGTCAAAGTTCGGCTAGGTTAAATTACGTTTTAAAATTAAGCTAAGCATCTCCGGCAAGAAAACAGAGTTGGCAGAGGCGAAAATTCGGCAAGCAAATAGGTAACTCGCCTACCACAGCGGGTGCCATATCTTTAAATACACGACAAGGTGTGCTTCGTGGCCTTTGCTGGCCTAAGGTCACTTTCTCAAGCGAGTGTGGCAACAGCTGCCTCGAGAGCAGGCTAGCTCAATGTCGTCACGTGACCGTCCTGGCCGCGGGGGACGCCTCGCCGACGACGGCCGCCGGTCGGCCGCGGTTCGCCGACGGCCGTCCAAGCCGCCCTGCCCTGCGGCCTGCGGCTGCCCACCGCCAGTAGCCCACATCCCCGGGCCAAAGCAGTTTATTTCAAACATGGAACTCTATACAGCTCGTGTGGTCCACCCCAGTTTCGTCATTAGGACGATTGACAACATAAAACCCCGTATAGTACCTTAAACTAGCACGGTAGTCCCATAAGCTACCTTAACCTATACCTACACCAACAATAAGGTTAACATTCGTTTAGTCATTACACGCAAAAAAAAAATTACAAGTAAAAATTTGCTTTGAGAGTGGAATTTTGCTCGTAAATAGAGAAAAGTGAGCCACTAATTTGCTAATGGTGGATGACTTTTCACTATTTAGGAGTGCATTTTCACTCCTAAAGATATTTTCACTACTTTTTTATTTTTTTAGCGTGTAATCCTTTTGCCCGCTTCCCTATCAACAAACAGTAAAAAATGTTTTAGGTATAGTTCCATACCAGATTTAAGAACGTGCACACAAAAAAGCAAAAAAAAATGTAGTGAAAATCCGCTTTAGCAGTGAAAATTTGCGCCTAATTAGTGAAATCTGAGCAATCAATCGGAAATTATGCTCATATTTCACTATATAGGATTAAATTTCAAGTGCTAAAGCGGATTTTGACTACTTTTTAGCGTGTAAAACCGGGGAAGAGCGTTATGTTTTTTTTTTCAAGATACCTATATCAATAACCGAATCAATTGAGAGCTCTCAACAAGACCTTTTAATTGATATACAGTTGTTGATATGGGTTTACATCTTTGAAAGGAGTCATATTGCGGTCTTCCCATGCTCTATCTTCATACCTATAACAGCTGATGGAGCGTCTAAGTCTAAGGGGTTGGTATTTGCTGTGCAAGGCTATGCTGACTTACCTGTGACAGTAGCCTTGTCGTCATAAGCAATCAGGGTTCAGCCTCAGCTGATCAAGAACAGCAAAGCGAGGGGAGGGTACCTAAGTAAGTTAAACCTTGCACGCGATTGGCTTCCGTCAATCTTTCATTATGTAACAAAAGGCCGAGCCCAACTCGAGAGTTAAGATATTTAACCTGTAAATTTACCCAGTAGTTGAAACTACAGCCTTGGCCTCGAAATGAAGATATTTCATACGGCTTTTCGTATTAGGTCGAATTAGTCCTCGACCAAACCAACATCGGGTGCACACTTAACAGAAAGTCACTCCTGAAGTTTTAGTTCTAGGGTGGGTGGTGCCCAAAAACACCAAGTTCCAAAACCGCCACGAAGGCATCCCGTTAGGTAAGGTTAGGTAGCGGCGTTAGCGGATTTGAAATTTAGCTACTCTGCTGCGGTCACCTTATGATTTTGGGCGCACTTTTTGGGCATCAACGGGTTAGAAAACGAAAATAACAGGTGAAAGGTGTAAAGAGCTAGTGACGAGTACAGGAGGGGTCAAGCTGGACTTGAACCAAGTCTTGAAAGACTGAGATTACACGGATAGGCGAAGCGGCTAACCAAGCGCGCGGCCAGCCAACCAAGCGAACGAAGGCTCGCAACGCAAGCCAACCGAGACGAGACCGGGGCAGGGAATTTAAAAGGCCGATAGCAGAGGGAGTCAGCTAAAAATAAGATATTTAGAGTAGGAAAATCAAGCTTCAACAAGAAATGTAGCCTATTTTGACCCACAGTCTAATTTTTAAGGGAAGTAAATCTTTTTTAGAGTAAAGTCTGTATTCAGAGTAAAGCTAGGTTTAAACACAGTTTGGTGATTCCACGTCAAAACATCTAACGAGCTGAAGCGACCTCTTTAGATGTCGATGAAAATTGGTGTTGGCGTTTTTAGAGGTCTTTTTACGAGAAAAACTAAAAATATTACGGAATTGACAAGGCAATTTTTTGAATTTTTTTCTTCCATTTGATATCAGTTTTCCGTAAATATCTTGAGAACCAGTAATTATAAAAATGCTTGAAACGCATGGAAAACCATCCTTGACTGTCCAAATAATGTCCGAAAAATGGATTCTGAGTTGACAAAATTTTAAAGAAGAAAAAAATATTTCACAAATATTTGGCCTTTTGCGATAGAGAAAGCCCACAAAATATGCACAATTTTACCTTAAATAATCTTTTATTTTCTTTGAACAAAAAGTACCTTCGCCAATTTTTGATCACACTGAGAGACAGTACTGAAAATCTTAGGAAAAAAATTCCTGAACATGTAATCCTATGGTGTTACAAGTGATAGGCAAATCAAAATTTTAAGATGCCCCCAAATTTGAAAAATCACCATAATATAGCCGACATTCTACTCAAAAAAGCGCGAGAGTACTCCCTTTCTAGCAAATAAACAAACGGCGAATTTTTCTATAATTTGCGGTTCTCAAGATATTTACGTAAAAACAAAATCAATATTGAAAGAAAAATCCAAAAATTCACCGCCTGGTAAATTCCGAATTTTTTCCGCAAAGACTTGGCACACAATAGTTTTAGGTAAAATTGTAGGCCTCCACCAATTTTCATTAAAATCTAAAGAAGCCGCATCAGCTCGTTCGGTGACTTGACGTGGAATGACCCGGTTGCATTTCCGATCACCCTCCTACAGGAAAGGCGAAGTGAAACATGATTAAAGCTATAGTAATCAGAAATTTGCAATAGTTTGATATCAAAGGATGTTCGTCCTAAAAGCAGGAGAGTAATAAGCTCATCTGGATCAAAGGAAGGAAACCACTTTTAAAAAAAAAAATTCGGGAGATGAGCCGCAATATGTTGCCAGAGTTTGCGACTCCGCCATTTTTAAACGAAGTTTAACTTTTTAACAAGTGCACTATATCTCGTATTTGTATTTCTTGGCTAGAGTTATTGAAAACCTATCTGACATGCGCTTACAGTTTCCGAGTCGTTGATCGCGGTTAAAATTTGCAAAATTGCAAGATCTGACAACATCGCAGCCGCAAAGCAAAAACTCAGCGACTTTTGAATGTGATCGAATTGCACGAGGGCGGAGCTTGACGACAAAAGACTGCCCGCACGGGCACGACGCGGTCCGGGAAAGAGAGGGCACAGCAGGCTAACGGACCGGAGCGGGCACTCCTACACAGTCCCATGTGCAGACATGTCAACCGCCCTGTGGACAGTGTTGCCAATATTCGCCAACTAACAGCTGATAACGAGGACACTGCTGACAGCCTTACGCATCGTCCATTTTGTGATAAAATGAGACTGTTAAAAGGATCTTGCAAGCTGGCGTTACGTTCATGCTTTTTTGGAAGTACTGTTCATGCTTTTTTGGAAGTACTCAAAATTAAGATAATAAAAAATGTACGTATGCTTCTCGCATGAAGCACGTTTCGATTAATTGCAATATTGGGTGTGGAGAGAGGGTTTTGAAGAGGCGTTCTCCTGTTCTTCTTTTCCGTATTCGCCAAAAGGCTAGTGGAGCCTTTGGAGTAGTAAAGACCTATTGTACTTCTCCAAGGTGGAGCGAGACAAAACCTAGCCTTACCGTTACCAAGCCTGACGCCGCTCACTTCCCGTTCTCGCCGAAAGGCGGCACCAGTAGAGATCACCAAGTGGCATAATAAAGGACCAAGGCATCTAAGTTAACCCATAACCGCCTACAGTATTTTGAGTAAAATTCAGCTTAAGAGAAATATCGGAGGGATTTTTTCCATTACGCGATTTCAGGCTTTGGAAATGTCTAAATTATTAAATTTCACGTTTCCAGAGGGGTTATATTTTTTGAATTGTGACGATACTAAACTAAAAAGATCCTCAAAAAAAAAGTCTGGTACCGAACGGCATCTCTCGGCGGTAGTGGGTTAAGCTAACCTCACGGGGTAAAATATCGAAAAATCCACAAGAATTGGTTAAGCACGGGTGGAATAGAAAATGTTAATTAAAATGAGCATGCTAAAAAATTTCTGGTGCGGAAAGAAGGTCTTGAAAATTGAGGTGCTTCGTCCCACTTGAGACCATACGGCTGACTTTAAGCAGCAAGATTTTCGGCTGAAAACGCTAAGCCTATTTAGGAATTGATTAATTTCTTGCCTTAGGCGAAACCGCGGTCGAATTTTCACTGGGAGATTTCTGTGGTTAAGCGTATTTGCAAGAGGGCTTAGAAAGGTCTTGTATCGAGACAAATTCGCAGTTACATGACACGAAAATTCGAGGGCAGCTATAGCTTTCAGCCAAGATCAATGATATAATTAACGATTTTATTTACTTAGGTTAAGATTGGGGAACACCGTTACGTGAACCCGAGGTTCTTTCTTGGAGATAGCCAAGTCTCACAACGGGCCCCAAGCTGTCAGGGGACCTGAAGACTCTCCTGATCACTTGCGAATCCGCACCGAGACCAGTGGAAGTGAGTGTGATGAGGGGGTAACAAGGATGAGGACAAGACGGGGTGAAAAAAGTAAAAATACATGATTAAATGAAGCAGTGCATAAGTGATGACAAAGAACTGAAATGGAGCGCTGAATTCGGCGTCCACTTAGTGGGTGATGGGCTGTCATGAGGCGAAAATTTTCTAGGGAAAGGCAGTAAAATACGTGATTTTTTATTTTTTTATTTATTTTTTTAAAATACAGGGGAGAAAACTGGTTTAGATACTCGCGAAATTGAGGAAAAAGTCGATAAACATATGCTCAACAAAATGGATCAAAGTTTTGGTTTTAAAACTGGAATTACTCTTTTCACGACGAAACGGAATTTTTCTGAAGTGTGAAATTGTCGCATGAACCCAAACCTTTTATTCGTCAAAAAATCCACATCGATTACGCGTTTTAAACCATTTCCTTCGGACCACTGAAAGAAGGCAAACGAGTGAATTCATTTACATAACTTTGCGAAGGAAACATTTTCATAAGGCAATGCTTCTTTTTTTTCCTTTTTTTTTAGGTCGAATTGTTGATTGGTCTAAACTGGCATGCGTGCTTCAAATCAAGAAAAGCGGAATATTTCAACTCTTGTGTCTCAGCTTTAATTTAATTTTTTTTAATAAAAATAAAAAAAATATAAACGAAGCGAGAAACAAAGAAACAAGCTTAACAAATGTTAAGCTTGCGATCACCAAGCCAGATGTGGCTCACTTTGTCGAAAGTTGTTGACGCTGAAAAGTATGAGTCATCAGGTGTTACGACAACGGAGCGGAGCAGTAATGAAGCGAGGCACGAGGCAAGTTCACAGGATTAAGTGACCCTCCAACGGGGTGCGGTATTTTCATAATGAAATGCTAAATTAAACCTTAGTGGAACATAGAATGTGCCACCTCTTGAATTTACATTGCACTGCCTTTAGAATGAGAGCAGTCACGCCGATTTTGACACAGTGTACGGTTCAAAAATCAGCTGTGAAATTTTGTCGAGTGCTGGATCGAGGCTTTTCCTAACTTTCACAAATTACTGCATTGCGCAACCGATAGTTGAACTGAACAGTTGCAGATAGCGGTTAGAGCAAGACGAGCTTAGCTGGCTGACGCTACATGAGAAACGTTACAGC
>Ga0058701_10004764_pt1 | contig 11089 bp, 8 predicted proteins | sample AgamicOrMae_FD_97039 | JGI IMG/M metagenome (GOLD analysis project Ga0058701, IMG submission 97039) | Agave microbial communities from Guanajuato, Mexico - Or.Ma.e | ecosystem: Host-associated > Plants > Phyllosphere > Phylloplane/Leaf | place: Guanajuato, Mexico | collected 2012-06-04 | reverse complement strand
GCCTGATGCCGCTTACTTCTCGGCGCCCCTGAGCGGGCGCCGAGAAGTAAGCGGCATCAGGCTTGGCGACCGTTTAGTTGGGTAACCCCAGGTTAAGTTAGGTTAGGTGCCTTGTGCCTCGCTTCACTATCGCTCCGCTCGGCTTGACAACGGAGGGTAGCACCAAATTTAAACTAAAAGGTTGAAAATGCTACCTTAAAAAATTACAGTGAATGGAAGATTCGATAAAAATTGGGCGTGAATAAGAACCTGGAACAAGTTGACCTGTGTACTGCATAGAGGTTTCCTCAATAGATAAGGATTATTTTCTTTTCATGACGTGGATTCTATGCACTTTTGTTGGAGAATGGTGTCTGCCACGGCTCAGAGCCGCGCCCATCTGTCTTTTTCTTTTCTTCAAAGTAGTTTTTTAAAGGTATTTTTTGAACGGATGAGCGCTTGTCACTTTGAAGTGGCTATTTTGTTATCATGGCGGTTGCTGGCTGATGTGATAACACTGATGGTTCCACCTTTTTGCTTATCGGATAGTGTGGCCTGTTTAAATAGTGAGGGTGGGGCTTTAAAAAGAATAAATAAAGAGCTGTTTTGAAATCGGGTTCTCCATAATGCACCCATTTGGGTAGCATACCGCCTGTATTGCGTCAAATGAGGGTTCTGATCGAATTGATGTCTTACTGCTCGCAGAGACGTTGCGCTCGTCCATTCTTTTATGGTACTTTAGAGTCTGCGATAGAGACTGTAGCTGCACAGAGAGTAGCCAACTGTGCCACGTGACCGCACCAAGATTTGGATCCCAACCAATCAGCGGAGGCAAAAGCTAGATCCTAACCAATCAGATCTGTGGAGTTCAAAACGACCGTAACAGTTGGCCACTCTCTGAGTAACTCCAGTCTCTCTTGTATGTGATTCCCCCGCCTTTTTTTTGCCTATCCCGATTTTTTATTTCGCGTGGACTTAAAATTGTTTATCTTTCTACCAATCCCTAAGTTATCGTCTGATCCCTACTTTTATCTTTTAGCGGAACCCAAATTTAAACCTTTTTGCAAATTTTTCATTTTATCTTTATTCGGGGCGACAATTTTATTGTTTTGTAGAATCTTATTTTATTGTCTTTTGCGCGTATCTGCTGCTTTATCTTTTGCAAATCTCCAATTTTCATCTTTTGCGGATCGATAAAATTTTCATTTTGTGTGAATCCCTGTAGTTTTTATCTGTAGCGATTCCTCATAATTTTAATCATTTGTGAATCACTAATTTCCATAATTTTCCGATCTTAATTATTTTTCTACCGGTCCTTATTTCCAGGATTTTAGGATTGATTCTTCTTTTTCCTACTTTATCTCGCTAATCCCCATTCGCGTGTTAAAAGGATCCCGACCTACCCCAAATCCCTCATTCCCTTTCTGAATCCGCCTTCTCTTGAACGCGCTTTCCCTACGTTCAAGTATGTCGAAACATTCGGCCAGGAAGTATTTTAATTTAGACGAATTTTGCAACTGGACTTATTTTTTGTCTTTGCGGTTTTGTTGGAGGCCAGACGTATTGTGATTGACGCGCTAATGGGCGTTTTCGAAAGGCCGGCCGGCCTCTCCGACGCCGCAGCCAAATATGAAAGAGAAAGTGTTGATTTCCCGCCTGAAATGTCCGAAAAAATTATACAGTATCGAATTTGCCGGATCAATTGCCAGTTGTATGTGGCCATTGTTTGTATAAACAATGCGTCGAGTCGATAAAATGTTTTAATGTTGAAAATGGCGGTGTCTGCTTTCACTGAATGTTTTTGTGTCTCGAAATTGTTTCAACTTTGAGAAAGAGAAAGTTGCGTATTGCTTACTGGTTGTTTAACGCGATGTCGCGCGCTGCTACAGTATACAATGAGCTCCATTCATGGAACGAGACAAGAAACGTTCCTTTCCGTTTTTTGCGGGCCTCTTGTCAGGTCGAATCGGCACCGGAACGTCAACACGTACTTAGCTTAAGATATTGTCGTCAGCGTTTATGCTAAATCCTTTTGTTACGGAAAATAACATGCGTTTCGGGAAAGTTATAAGGATTGGCCCAGTTTTTTTTTCGTATTGCAGTATTTCATACAGTAGCAAGTATTCCAATAATGTTTTAGTACATAATATCAATGATTATAAGCGCCTGGTTATCCTTTTTACTTCCATGTCAATGGAAGTATTGGCTTCGTGCAAAAAATCGAGTTTGAGATAAGACCGGATTTGGGATATGTGCAACCTTCAAAACGTCGAGACAAGTGGTTTTGGACAACCCCGTCTGTGTGTGTGTGTCCGACTGTCCGTCTGTCTGTCCGTCCGTCTGTCTTTCTGTCTCTGTCTGTCTTTCTGTGTCTATCTGTCTGTGTGTCTGTCTGTCTGAGTGTCTGTCTGCCTGCCTGTCTGTCTGCCTGCCTGTCTGTGTGCCCGTCTTGCTGTAGCTTTTCCCGCAAACTCTCACGAGCGTAATGGTAAACCGATCGAGTTGAAACTTTAGGGGCATGTTCGGGTTATATGGGGCATTGCGTCGTATCAATTTTTGAGGCAATTCGTCAACCCGTTTATAAGATAACCTAGTAAACGGGTTTTAGCTATAGCGTGCGAAATCTTGAGTAAATATTATCCGATGAAATTGTCAGTGTATCTTCCCTTTTACAAGGAAGCGAGCGCTCTTGATTTTGGACCCGATTGATCAATCGGTTGAGTGGGACACGCACCCAAAGTGGGACAAAACGAATTAGATTGTTCTAGTAGTGTGTGTGAGTGGCATAGAAATTTTCAGAGGTGTTACCGCTACGTCTTGTTCAGTAACTTGGTGCTTGCTGTTCTCAAAATGGGACAGATGTCCAACAGTGGGACATTTCCTAAATGCAAAGTGTTTTTTTTGTTGTTTTTGCAATCCTTGTATTCGCAAAGAAATCTTGGTGTTGTAAAATTACTTAGTGTTCCCAAAATGGGACGGAGATCGTAAAGTAGGTCATGTCATATTTTCGTATAGCTTCGCGGTTGTTTTGTCATCCTAGTACGTGAAAAGGAGCCCAATCTTACAAAAAAGGGCTGGAAGAGACTGTCATGGGACATGAACTTTTTTTTAATCCGTCTGTAGCACTTTAAATGTCTGTCTAATGCTACCCTACGCACACAGGCCTACTTTTGATGCATCTACAAGATATGCATTGACTCCTGCGTAAGCTAAATGCAGTGTAGGTCTATTGTAATTACAATACATATAGACTCACTTCTCCCAGATTTTTTAATTTTGAATATCTTTTGCACATTTAAATCTAATTTAAACTGATTTTGAAAATTGAGGACGATAGTTTAGATTTCGCCGTGAAGCATTTTGGTGAAATGCCTGTTCGGGCTTTCATATTTAAGTAAGATTTTTACCTGAGGTTAGTTTATATTACGTACCTTGTTCTTCGCTCCGATTTTGCTCCACTTAGCGATAGAAAATGTAGCTCAGAAAGTAGAGCCTTCCGCCTTTCAAATTAATCCTCATATTTGAAATACCTTTTTTTTGTTGTATAAAATATTGTAATATCAATATTGAATGTTTTTGTATTTCCCTTTTTATTGGTCGGCTCGATTTCCCCGCCGCAGTCGAGTTGACAGATCCGTGGGAACATGACGGAGTCCGGACGCCTCGGGAGCTATTTTGAATAAGTAGAGCAGGTGTATATTTGGTGTAATTTTTCCGGTGGAACGGGAAAACCGGACTTTGATGAACGGGAACCTGGAAAGCGGACAAAAATGAAAGCAATCCGAGAAACGATTATGTTAGTTAATCATAAATGGATTCTCGAGACGTCGACTGGCTTCGCTTTAATTCCGAGGAGAAAGTACCTGTTTTGGGGTATTAGGTACCCAGTCCGGGAAGTCCCACACGATAGGCTTAAAATGTTTTGACTCTAAACTTCGATTTTCTCATTTTGTTTCAGGTAAGTGTCGTGAATTTTGCGCATGGAGATTTCGGTGCCCGATAAAGTGAGTTTTTGATAGTTTGCTATCAGCCTGATATGCGTCTGGCGGACACCGATTTGTAAAATGCTCGTTTGACCATTCATTAATTTTTTTTTGAAAATATTTTTTCACCAATAACAATCCTTCAAGAGCATGACGTATTTTCGATGTACAGTAATTATCTTTTAAAAAACTAAATAAATGGTGCGTGTGTCAAAGCATAAAAATTCATAATTTTATAAATTTTCGGACATCGAACATTTTCAAGTATACATTTTTTCAACTGTAATTTGCAGCCTCTTTTTTTAAAAAAAATCAATATCTTGACTGGAAAAATCAATAAAAATGGTTGTAGCAAAAGATTTTTGTGACGATTTTTCAACAGCTATTTTTCCCGTTAAAACGAAAAAAAAAACATTTAAAAAAGCAGATTGATCAAGTTAGAATTTTTGTGCATCCATTTTTCAACAGCTATTTTTTCCCGTTAAATCGGAAAAAAACATTTAAAAAAGCAGATGGATCAAGTTAGAATTTTTGTGCATCCATTTTCCAACACCTATTTTTCCCGTAAAAAAAAGATTACGTGTCGTCGTGGTTTATGCACACTGACATCAAAGATTAAATTAGTTGTCCAAATCGAGCATACACTGTAAATTTTAGTCAGCTAGAATCTGAGATTCATTGAAAATTCACTGAATCTCAAGACTCTCACTGATTCAATTCTAGAGTGCAGTGTGTTTTTCATATAAGTGAAGGCAACGGTAGCGCTTGTTGAAAATACGTCTTTGCGAACGGAACCCGGCCTCGTCACGGGTTTTAACACACCTTAAACAAATTTCCGGTTAAAATACGTGCTCACTAGGTCATGTTTCCGCGAAGTCCGGATCCATGCCCGTAGGCGCCCGCAGGAGGCGCCTCGCCTCGCCCCGCCTTGCCCCGCCTCGCCCCGCCCTCCGGAACTCGGATCGGACCACGTGGTCGCTGGTCACGTGGTGACCATGGTTACTCATCTTGTGGGTTAGTCAACACTCTTGAACTGACTGTCAGCTTATGGGTCTTATTAGAGTAACCTCATAACCGGTGACAGCTTGCGGACCTAAGTAAAAGTCCCAAAATAAGCAAAAAAGCCTTTCTCCGGAGGAAGCGGGCTTAAAATAAAATTGACGTCGAAGAAGCCTCAAGATTTTCACGATCGACTTCTTGAATGACCCAATCGTTAATACAATACTTTTAGATAATTCATAGTTGCTTGTTGATTCTGATATCAGCGGTCTTCTTATTTATCTTATGAATAAAAACTTATTTAGTAAACTATTGTTAAAACTAGCAGATATTTGACAGTTAAGACCAATACTGCCGTTTCAAATCCGCTTCTAATGATAACATAATTGACTAGAATCTTGTTGCGCAGAGTTATTAATTTTTTTTAACACACATGGGCTCGATTTGTTTGTAAAAGGTCACTTTGGTTCACGATCAGAAAATTTGTTGTCACTTTAGTCTGGCTAAAATGTCACCAAAGTCCCTTTTTGGCGATGCAACTTGACTGGCAGTGGTGTAAAACCGTGAATGTGTCTTTTTTTGTGAGCGAATATGATCGTGCGCACCTGGCCAGGACAAAAATATTTAAGTTTTCCGCCCTCGCTGCGCTGGTTGGCCGGCGGGACAGGTGTGTTCGCCTCTAGAGATGCGATCATTTTCTCAGAATCGGGGCCGATTTGTGGGGGATCAGATTATTTATAATTTTCGAAGAATAACTCTTACTCGAGACACTTCCTCATTGAGGTTGTTGGCGTAATCGCATGCTCTGTGAAAAAGAAATCTGAAATTTAAAATCAGGCTGCTTTTAACCTAACCTGTAAGGACGAAAAACTTTGAAATTTGTTATAATGAACGTTTTATTATCAAAAGTTCGAATTTCCTGTGCTTGATCGGCCCCCGTGATACGTTCCATCTTTGTCGACCCGAATAAAGAGGGTATCAAGTAGTCTTGATTTAGTAACGGAGCGGTGCGGGTGCTGCACCGTCTTAATCTTAATCCTCGATATAACGTCCGAGAGGTCGTCACTGCCACTGTATTTTGTTGTAGGTTTTCACGTTCCTAGAAGCCAACCTGTGTCACCGAAAATATAGGTTCCCGCGGAGTTTTGGGTCGAGATATTTAAGACCGCGCTAAATAGCATCGACCCGTTTATAACTAATGCGTTATTATAATAATACGAAGTCGTGGTAACGTTTATTTTAGCGCGTGAAGACAAGGCTGACGCATCGGCGAACTCTGAATGATGGGTAGGCAACGCGCTTAACACAGCTGTTGCGAAGGTTGCCTATCCCGCTTTTGTCAGGCTGACACTGGTGGACTTCTTTGTTTTGTTCAAATGTTGTTACTCGTTTTTTTAATCTTAATATGATGGGTATTTTATGAAAAGTGGGAATAAAAACAGGGACGGCAAAGGCAGGAAAGATTGGTACAAGTGCGAGAACGACTAAGTTCAAAATGGGTACGTCATTTGTGAAACAGAAAGTATGAGAGGTGCAGCTCCATAGCGCCAGCGGTGCATTGTCCTTCTGTATTTTTACACAGCAGGCAGGTGTCTTCCTCAGTGTACCAACTCGAAATAAAGGGGGGTAGAGCCAAGGGCGACTCTTGGCGCCATCTTTCGGCGGAACTGTGAACTGCTAGCCTGGGTAGGTCGGGGTTGCTTACGCGATGTGAAGACCGCTCCACACAATGGATCCATTGTCGATCCACACGGAAATGCGAGGAGAAATTTCGATAAATAAATCGATAAGATAAGCGATTTTTTTTCTTGCGAATCCCAGTTCAGTGTCCCGGGGAAGTACCCGCGGTATTTTATTGAAGACGGAGGATGCCTTTGGAGTTAACCGTACATTTGATAGGTGAAATTTTCTATTTCAAATATTGTACCTTCGTCTGTCATTGCATCAGAAATATAAACAAGATGCATTCGTAGTTTTCAGCGTAGGTTTATCAAGTTTAGGTTAGTTGTGAGGTAGGGAGTTAAGGTTAAATCTCATGCCTTGTGCCTCGCTTTGATTTTTCGCTGGCTGTCACCAAGCTGGAACTGCCTTCGAGTAGTTTGAGCAGTTAACTTTTACCGAGGTAGGTAAGGTGCATTTTGCGTCGCTCTGCTCGAGTCGGCAACGAAATGTGCTACTCGGTCATAGGAAAATTCCTTATTTAAAATGTGTTGTTAATTTTGCTTTTCGCGTTTACAATTAAAATGACGTTGACTGGATATCGGGCGCTTTCACTGTCGGGATTAGCCGAGTCAATGAATGAGACTTGTTTGCTTGTAAACACGCCGACAGCGATGCGTCATCTTGTTGCCGATACTCTCTACGGGCAACGCGAGTTCATCGAGCGGCCGCGAGGTGGCGACGCAGTCGCGGGACCGCGCGCGCTCTGGCGGCGGTCGCTGGAACTTGCCGAGATGTGTTTCGGTTGCCCGCCGCCAGGGGCGCTGCGCGGAAGCTTCGGCAGGTCACCAGGACGCGCGATGTGGTCACGACTATTACGCCGAAACTGAATGGCAAGGCAAACGGGCAGCCCGTTTGCTTGTCCTATTTGACAATCCGAAAATGGCGCCCGCTCCTGGTATTGATCTTCCCCTCCCTCTTTGAACCGAAAAACGAGGGAATATTATTTTATAAGGCGTCTTTTTTCCGGATATTTGTAATGAGCAGGATTTCGTGTGTTGTTCTTGAAAAGAACCCGACGTCCATGTTTGTTTTGGGCGGCGTGGCGAGCTGTTTGTGTATGTTTGCTGGCGTCGATATACAGTAGGTTTTTGAATGGGCGAGTGGAGCTCTGTGGGGCAAGGAGAAAGTGAACCCTTTAAAGGGGAACGCCCGAGATGCGCGGCGTGTAGCGATGGCCCCGTACAGTCCACTTGGATTACAGGGTGTTTAGAGCGAAGCATCTGGCGTTTTCCAGCGCCTTTCCAACTTTTTCGTCCGGGGAATGGGGAATGGGATCGAGCCGAGGGAGCGGAGTTGACTGCCGCATAGGGCCGCGGCGTTTTGCTGGGTAGGCCTAGGGGAGTACACGGGTGGTGGTTGGGTTGCCTACCTGGTAGGGGAGCGCCTAGGCCTATACCGTTATTCGTCTGAGTTGCGCAGTGGGTTCCCGGATCGGCTCGGCGGGTAACTCCGGTTTGGTATGGGGTGTCTATAAACCGCACGAGCGACGCCGGCTAGAGGGCGCTGCCGCCATATTTTCCGGGGAAAAGTGAAGGTTGTTTCGATTTTGTGAGGTTTTCAGATGTGGGGGCCGACTTGCATTCGCTCGCTCGATGTTTTAAAGGCTCGGATCTTTGCTCCGCGACGTTGGCCATCGCGCACTTACCTTGAATTTAAGCAGATATTTTGGGGAAAATACTTGGAGGATATTTCTTGCAATTTATGAAATAGCTTGACTTTTATCTCACTTAAATAATGTGACCTCTCAGTATAGAGCTACTTGAACTAAAATCCCTATTCCGCAAGTCACTCTGCAAACCTTCGTTGATGTGGACTGATAAACCAGCTCAGGTTACCTAGGGTATCTAGTTACATTAACGAGTGGCTAGCAAATTAGCCTACGTTAGCTTAGGCGATAAACGGAAGATAACCTTACCACATAATTACGATTTTTACGTTGAATTACACAATCTACCCTAACTTTTTTTCAGGCTGCACGTCAGGTTAGCAAAGTTTACCTATGTTCTGTTGACTTATCAACTATAGTACCATAGCTAGAGTTAACCTAGTGCTAGCTTCGGTTATACGGTGGCCATTGTTAACAGCTCTTAAGCAACCTCACACGTCAAAAAAGATACTTTAATTTTCATGTCCATTCTGTTACTTTTATTTAGGTGCCTTTCGGGCAAGTTTGAAATCTCCAATGGCGTAACTCAAATATCGCTACATGAAAAACTGTCGAGTGGAACTCTAAACTCGCTCGCTTTGGAATCTGAATTTTTCATTCGGGGCTGATTTGAGGGAATGGTTGACACGATTAATATTGTACTCGTAACTGCAAATCTGTGTAATTCTTTTTATTTTCCTTTCCTTGTGACTTTGGTTCATGTTTAATATCGTTTGAGTTGAGAATCGATCGCAGCTCAATTGAACTGTTTGCGTTGTGCTCAGGAACCTTTTTGACGGGCCATTTGTTATCATTGGCGCAGTCAGGTTTCCCTTCAATAGGAAAGTCGCAAATGAATGTTTCCCTTCCGGCGCAATTTGCTTCTTGTCGTTGGACTTTTATTTTGCTGCATTCAAGTTTAACAATAAGTTGCCCGCTCGAAATTTGGTCCATGCTCTTGAGCTTTCTGGTCCTAATTTTCAGGGAATAATCCTTAACCGATTTTTGCCCGCTGGGCTGTTATCGACCCATCAAAAAGATTAACCTTTATGCAAAATTCTTCATGAAATCACTTATTTTAAGTAAAAAGGTAACTTTAAAATTAGCCTAAATAAAACATGTGATCATTTCAAAAACCACCATTTTGCAAAATTTTGACCCAAAACGTTTTGATCATTCCCTAAAGTTATTTTTTTCAAACTTCCTCTGGGCTCAAATCGGTTAAGTACATCGTGGGTTTCATCCGTTTGTCCGTTGAGATCTGACGCTTGATTTTGTTTTAGTTTTGTTTAATGAAAACATCACATCTAATATTGGCCATTTTTTCAAGATCGCCATTTTGGTTTTTTTCCTTACTATCGTGTCTTAAGTTTGATTTTATTTTAAAATGTTGATTTTACTTCGGATGTTCTTTAAAGCAATTACAGTGGAATCTCGGTTATACGTCCAAGTCGGGTCTCAAAAAATTGGATGTAGAACTGAAAGGGACGTACGAAAATAATCTTGCGTATAACTCCATGTAAAGTATTCTGGACGAGACTATACAAATGGGAAGTAGAAACGAGTGGGACTACAACTGACAGACGTATTACTGACAATGAAACTTTACTGTATGCTTAAATCCTATTTTACCAACAGAAGTTTTCAGCAACAAAGACATTCTTGTGTTAAGATGGGCCTTATTTTAAACCAAAAAATACTGAGTTAAACCGTGCTTCAGTGACGCCGGAGAGGGGGAGTTGGCAAACGGGCAGTTGCCCCCCTCCCTCACGTTTTGGGGTAGTTTTCATAATGATGCTAGTATCGAACGAGAAGGGAATAATAACGCAAGAGTTCAACTATCTAGATAATAAATGAAACAATGAAAACCTCGACGACATAGTATTCAAAATATAAAGAGACCCTAAAACCTACCATTGTAAGAGTCTTTAAAATTTTATTGTTTTTTTGTACTCTTTCGTATTTTTGTTTGAGACACAAAGAGGAATGTTTTGATTCTAATATATGTTGTTTTTTCAATACTTTCGCAAATCTCCTTGACGTATGTAGTAAGCCTTTTTCCCTTAAAAAATGTAATATTTCATTTAAATGGAAGTAGCCCAGTATGTAACAGAATTCCAAGTAGAAACCTAATTCTTCCTGAAACTGTTTATGCTATGTTTGGCTCCTCAGCATTTTCCGAAATTCCGTCTTCTTTAAACGCATGGTTTTACTTAACCGGTTTATGCTATGCGTACACACGCGAACTAGTACGGGATCATAGAAATGCTATCGATTGTTAGCAGCATATTGTATCACAACAGTTACTTCGAGAGTCAGCTGATTTTCAAATGGATTTTATTCTTCTAATCACCCTTGAGAGGTAGGCAACCAAAACTGAATTCCTATTGCCTCCCCAGAAAAAAATAAAAAAAATCGCCCCGGTGCCTCTGCCGTGTTTAGTTCTATCAAGTTGACAGCATTTGAGATCAACAAATATTTAGTTGGTGTATTCGAAAACGCACATTCAATTTAATAGACTAACATGGATGGCTTCAAACGAAACTGTACCAGTTGAAAATGCTGTTTCAAAACTGTACTAATTGCAATGCATAAGCACAGGAATTGGTACATTCTTGAATGAGCATTTTTAACTGGTACAGTTTAATTTAAAGCCATCGAATTACGTTGTTTCCTATTTTATCAAATAAATATTAACATTCACCGAATTTGAAAACGATCTATCTGGTCTGGTGTTATTTTCTAACAGCGGACGTGATTT
>Ga0058701_10004763_pt1 | contig 11090 bp, 8 predicted proteins | sample AgamicOrMae_FD_97039 | JGI IMG/M metagenome (GOLD analysis project Ga0058701, IMG submission 97039) | Agave microbial communities from Guanajuato, Mexico - Or.Ma.e | ecosystem: Host-associated > Plants > Phyllosphere > Phylloplane/Leaf | place: Guanajuato, Mexico | collected 2012-06-04 | reverse complement strand
GGCCTGTGATTCGGTAGTGGTGGGGGAAGGCGGAGGGGTGGGGGGAGGGAGGGGAAGGGATGCGTTTCCCCCACCACCTCCCCTGCGGACGAGAGAGGGGAGGGCTGCGGCTACATGCCGGCCGCCGCACTGCCGCCGGCCGGTGTGGGTCGCGTCTGGCTTGGGGCCTAGCCGGCTTGCAACTGGCTCACATTCAGTTCAAACATGAGAGAACACGATGCGGGCATGCCGTCCATTTTCCATGCCCTCTTTCCCTAGAAATAGGCTCAGTAACGTAATGTCATGACGATCACGATTTCGTCCCCATGAAACAGCCGACATATATTTAAAAAAACATTTTTATGTATGTCTCGTACATACCCCATAAATGGCCTAGTTGTTCAATTTGGTTTACTCACTTGTGTAGAAGTTTTGAGTTCATTGTAATCAAACAAACTGTTTTCCTAAAATTCTTGTCTAGGCTACTTTAAGTCACTTGTGTATAAGCTTTTCGTTTTTGTGTACTATATCAACACACCTTATTCCTTTACTCCCATATGTAGAGGTATTTTACTCCAGTTTCTTGGATACGCCTACTTGGACCACATAAAAACAGTACTGTCTTCTCCATGTGTATTTTGGGAAAGCATGGCCTAGAATTTTTTTCTTTTTTCCGTTTTCATTTTTTTGGGTTACTGTTTATTTTTACCTTGAGAATTGGCTGATACGGGGTTAGTGGTGGATTGACAAACTGTGGGTATGCGGTGAAATAAGCTGAGTTTATATATATAATGTTTGCGGGAGATTCTGATGAGAGACAAGCATCAGATAAAGGTGAACTTCCGTTTTTTAACGTAAAGCGTCCAATATTAAAGCGATGACATGAGATGCAATGTTTTTTTACGACATGGAAGCTAAAACAGCGACCTAATCTACTCTCTCTTCCTGAACTTCACCTGCCTCTAACTCTTTTCAACGTCATCTCAACATTCCTAGACTTAATTTACATTTTGTACCTTTCTTTTCCATTTTTCTTATCTTTTCCAACAGGTATCTCAACTTCAACAGTCGTCACATAACTGACTTCATTTTCTCAACTCACCTCGAATTGACCCATTTCAACTTGACCCACCTCAATACTACCCACCTCAACTTGACCCATCTGAACTTCAAGTACCTCCTTATTTCATTTACCTCATTTTCCTCTACCTAATCACTTCTTGCATCAACTTCGGCTGTTAACGTTACCTAACTCAGCTTCACCCTCCCTGGGTAGAGAATTTCCAATTCGACCCCAAGTCGTATAGGCAAACCAAACACACCGATACATCGTGTATGGCCTACCCACACATGATTCGAATCGTTGTTAGGGTTATAAAAAGATTCGTGGTCGCGCCCATGTAAGGTTCGTTTGATCCATGTCTCCAAGTGGTGTTGGAGTATACAAACATGGGCACCTTAACACCTCTGACCTCAAAATCTATCAAAGAAAGCCGCTTTTTAAATAAAGATGCGTAATTTTAACAAATTATCGTTTCTTTAGGAGTCAATTCATCCCATCCAGGATATCATCCACGTGCTTGCATCAGTGGTCTGCTCACACCTGCTCGGTGCTCAGGGAAGGACATTCACATCCCGGTCGACGTTGATGTCCGCTCAAACCTCGTTTTGGTCCTTCGGGAACCTGGAATCTACTCGCGTTCAACGCTAAAGTCTCGAGTTGAGGTCCGCCAAATTTTTGACTTGCTCAATACAATGTCATAGCCAATCGATACTACATGATTCAAATAAAACCATTTCCAGCCGCTGCGCTGGAAGGCTTCAGAATCAAACGCCTTCCCTCAATTGACATGGTCATTGCAATCGGGACCTAAAAAATAACTGAAGTACGCTCCTCCCCTATTTTACCTTCACACCGAAAACATGTATGGGGATATTTAAAACAGGGCTTAGTTTTTAGTTTTTATTGTGTTATAAATGCGGAATCCGCATAGAGTGCGTCTCCAGCTTGCTATGAGATACTTTCCACCCTAAAAAGACGATTATCTAAGGTCAGCTCTGTTTGCGATGTCCCATCAGCGAATTTCAAAACAAATCTATTACATCGCCCCAGAAGAAAGGACACTTTTTCTGACAAAAGCTTGTGAATGTTGTTATTGTTATTGAGTTCGACTCGCATTGGCAACTGGCACGCACGATGTGTTGATGTCCACTGGACATGTTTTCCTGGAATTCTGTCTCCAGAGTTCTTCGTGCGTCTTCGGAGAGCCGTGACCGCATATCGCATCGCTATTGGGCCTCTTCTTTGCAGAGCCGTTGCGAACCCAATCCCCTCGGCTTTTTAACTCTTCCCTGCAACAACGGTATTAATTTTATTGCCATTTTTGACTTTTCGTTTTGCGAATTCCGCTGTATGGTGTCCTCCATCCACCATGACGATTTCCTCAGAGGTGATGTCGAAGATAACGCAGGGGAAGGTATGCTTACTAAAAACTAACCCCTGTTTAAGAATGAAGGCAAGTTAAAACGGGAAGAGCCTAATTTGGTTATTTTTGAAGATAGCCTTATGAATAACCATATCAATGGAGAGCTCTCGACCAGACCTTTTTATTGATATGGTTCCTGACAGGTTTATCTTCAAAAGTAACCCAATAACGCTCTCCCCCGGTTCCACATTTATACCGGGAACAGGTATAGGGAACTACCTAAAACAGGAGTTGGTTCTCACTGTGCTTCACTGTGAATTTGAAGGAGTGCTCCACCTCTTTTGTTTCGCCCTCCGTAGTTCTTAGTTGAGCGGAGCGACAGAGGAGCGAGGCAAAAGTTACGTGACCTAAATTAAGGGTAACGTATAAACGCTTTTATGTAGTTAATCGTTATAATTAAATGAAAGTTTAAATATCAGATTTACATTTGTTTGAAATGTCCTCCATGAGCAATGGCACTAATCGAGTAAAATCGTTCGGGAAGCGAGTATTGCCGATTGAGGCGAAACACTATTCCTGATGAAACCTTACCTAACCCAAGCAATGACTTATATCCAATTAACCTGACGTGACCAAACATTACCTCTACTTAACCGCACCTTTCTCTAACCTATAATTGTACCTTCTTCGTTACCTAACTTCTTAGCCAACCACATCCCAGATGATTTTACTAAACCTTACCCAACCTTACCTCACTTAAATTGAATCCAAGTTATGTAAGTCAGTTTCACCTAAGGTCAACCAAACTAACCTAACTTTATCAAGTCGTTACTAACAAATTTTCTCTCACCAAACCTACTCAAATAAAATCCTACCCAACCTCTCTAAAACTTGCCAAACGTAATATTCAAGATGACTAATCATTTTTCCTAGACGTTCGTGCCTTCTTAGGCGTAGCAAAGTTGGAAGAGGCTGACGTGAGTTGAAAATTATCTGTAATAAAAAAAAGAGAAAACCGCCGTGGAAAATTTAGGAAAGGGCAACCAAGAAATGGAAAAGCCCAGTCAATAGTAAGGCGCTAGTGAGTCAGATCAATTCGTTAATTACCCAATTTATTATCAGGCCAGGAACCCTAAACGAGTTACGCCATACCACGATTCAAGCCGCAACACACCATATACAATATAGCATCTGAGCAACTACCCAAGTTCTTCCGTAATCCTATGTAATCCCATCAACGTGATCACTTTATTTCCATGTAATCATTTAAGTTTTAATTGTGATTCCACGCAATCTTTCGCAACCCCTTGTCATTGTATACCTCCACGTAATCACGTATAATTTCATGAAATTATTTGTGATCTTACGAATGTTATTTGTGATTTAAATATCACGTAATACCTGTAGACCGTCTCTTGTCTTAGTGGTTTTGGGATGTTCGGTTGCGTTTTGATGATCCTGATTCCAATATCCAGCTTTCTAATTCTGTGAACGTCGCATATCATCTTTTGTAGACTTGTAATCCCACGAGATTTGTAATCCCGATGTTGTGTAATCGTTTGTGTCTGGGTGGTCCAGTGACGCGAATTCTTCTGCGCGTCATGTCTGGACGTGCCACCGAGCGATCTTTTATCATTTTAGGGCCTAACTGACATGGCCGAGTGCCGAGCGGAGAGCCCTGGGCGGAGGGTCGCCCGGGATGGGGTTTACGAGGTCGACCGATTAGGTTCAAGAGGCCAAATGCGTCATATTTTTTTTATTCTAAACTGACGACTTTTGAGAAGCGTTTTATAATCAATGATCCCACAACAAGATTAGTGATTTCTCTCGAAATCGACAGGAAATAATTTAGCTCTATATTCTGAAAACCTTGAGCTTTCAATAGACAAGTAAAGGCAGGAAGGGGGTATCTTTCATCAATCTCAATATACTTAACCTATGTCTTCTGCAAACATCCTAAAAAAATAAATAAAAAAAGTGTTTCTGCGTTATTGGGAGGGGAAAAAATGGCACTTTTTAGACCTAACCAAAGTCCTCTAATCAAACCAAAAAAGCCTTATTTCATGGTTCATACTAAAGTGCATTCCGTTTTAAGGAAGTTTTGAAGGGCCTTCTAGGCAGAAATCACGCGAACATTTCCTTCAAATGACGAAAATCATTACTCTGACGACATTAAAAGTTGACACTTGAGAATAATGGGTTATGAGAAGGCTGAAATCAATGCGGAAAGAACCCCAAGGCGGGAAATTTGAAATTCTCACTGCAAAGATCGGGGCGCTCCATAGCAGCAAACTTTGAAAAAAATATGGCGGTTTAGTTTTCAAAATCTCGTTGAAATAACTCTGTTTACGCGTGAGCGGGAGTTCAGAAGGCGGATTAAACCTCATCAATTGTCAGCATCAATTAACCTCTTGTTAATATTGAAGACGATTCTGACCAGGTCAATAGTTAAATTCAAATTTTCGTTTAGGTTCTCGCTGTCCGGTTTCACTTTTCTCAATGGACGACTGACTCCGCTCATGTCCCTTTTAGCCGACTGCATCCATGAATACCGTGAATGGCTTAGTGCCCCCTATTTTTGAAATTCAAGATCCTACGACAGAAAAACACCCGATGAATAAAAACAGACTTATCTGCCCGCTTTTATCTGACGTAAGAACTCATGCCATTGACTTAGCTGTGTCAGACGGAACAGTCTTAAAAACGTAATCCTGTAATTTTATTTACAGTCATATTGAATCATTTGCAACTTTTTAGGCGTTTTCATTTACTTAACAATTTCATTAGAAGTACAGTATTTAAAAAAAATATTAAGGATTTTTTCAAAGCAAAAACCTGTGCAATATAGATCTTCTTTGTACAGTGATGTCCATAAGTGATGAGCCAAACAAAATCTAGTGCGAGTGACTTTTTTGTAAACTAATGTGCTCTCGTAGCATTGGCTAGGAAGGGCAGTGGGAGGGTGTGGAGGCAAGAGGAGGTGCCCGCCTTTCTCCCGGAACCTTCCCCGGCCCACCCCACGCGCTGCTGCCAACACACATTAGTTTACAAAAAAAAAGTCACTAGATTTTGTTTGGCTCATCACTCATGGACATCACTGTACATATACTTTGGGCAGTGATTTATTCAAATTTTCAAATAACTCCATAGTCCCAAAAATGAATATTTTTTAGCAAAGTTTTTGATACAACAAAGGCATGTATTCCTAAGATAAAGTTTGATTACAAAACATCTTATTTACAATGCGCTAATCACTGCTGGATTTATCAAACGCAGATTTGCTTGTTTTGAAGAGCACCCCTCTCGCAAATTATTGGGAGCCACAAATTTTATCAGGCCATTAATTTGAAAACGTCTTTGGGGAGTTATTGGTCCCTTTCTGCGCGCTTTTTACACACTTCCATATTAGTCCTTAAACTTTCGAAGCTGTCTATGGTTCCCTATGCTTAACTATTAAACTAGGACCCACCTGTAAACTACTGGTGGACAATTTTTATCCAGAGAACGGATACACTAACGGCAAGACAGTTATACCATGAGAGTATTACAAGCAGTCGTGGTTATAAGCAATTGTTGATGGAATACGACTAACCACTGAACCGAACGTTGCCTCTTTTTTTAAACAAAGTCAAAAAGAAAAAGAAGGGCTGTGCTGGGTTTGTATAAGTAAATTTTGAATGTGATTGAAGGGCTGTGCAGTGTGCAGGGGTTGTATAAGTAAATTTTGAATGTGATTGAAGGGTTGTGCAGGGGTTGTATAAGTCAATTTTGAATGTGATTGAAGGGCTGCGCAGGGGTTGTATAAGTCAATTTTGAATGTGATTTCGACAAAAACTGGCGAAAACAACAAAGTGGTGTCGGTGTCACATCATATCAGTTGTCGTCTTCGTCGCAACGATTTCGATGCATTGAGCAGCCAGCAGTGTCGAGCGACGCTGTCAAAATGTGTCCGACAATGAAGTTGATTATTGTCTGGGCAGTACTCAAGATCCTGTGACGTTCTTGAAACCCTCAGGCCTTTTCTGAGAGACATTTCATTGCTCTTCGAGATTCAGAAGGTGTAAAAAGTTCGCCTGCACATTTCTTTTTTTATCTTTTTCATGCGACTTTATTCCCCGACAAGTCAACTCTTTGTTGTTGAAAACCGAGGTGGACTCTTCCAGAACCCCGCTTACAGGGCACGCAAGCACTGTGCACTCTAAATTTTTAAGGTTGCATTTTCAACCTTTTGGTTCAACCCTAAGCCGAGCGGAGCGATAGCAGAGCGAGGCACAAGCCACTTAACCTAACCTAACTTAACCTGGGTTACCTAATTAAACGGTCGCCAAGCCTGATGCCGCTTACTTCTCGGCGGCCGATTGAGGGCCGCCGAGAAGTAAGCGGCATCAGGCTTGGCGACAGCCGAGCGGAGCGATAGCGAAGCGAGGCCCAAGTGACTTTAACGAATCTTGGTAAACGGCGAGAAGCTTGGTTATGATAGGTTAAGTTAGGATGGATGCCTTTTGCCTCGCTCCGCTGTCATTCCGCTCGACTTGACGACGGAATGTTGAACCAAAAGGTAAAAATTGCAACCCTAAAAAAATAGGCCTTGCGTATGTTACTGAGGAGAACTTCCTTACTGGAAAACATAAGGAGAACTTACGCGTGAAAGAACTTGCTTCGTGGACAACTCACACGTCGGAGAACTTGCTTCAAGGACAATGTCCGTAAAGAAGAACTTTTTTAAGTAGCACTTCCATGTCACGGAGAACTTTCACGGTAGAAAAAAAAAGAGGTTTAAAGAACTTCTTCTGGAGACAATATCTCTGCTCGTTTTATGATAACCTTTACAAGAACGCTTTTAGGAGAACTTCCGTTCAGGAGAACTTATATTTCTGAGGAGTTCGTTTTGTCTCCACCTTCGAGCTTTATAATAAAGCAAATTGATTATGCATACATGAGTTTGACCTTGTTTTACCGGCGTATTTCCTTAATTGATGTCATCAATGAATGGATCCGCAAAAGAAAGTCATGATGTCATGAGGCAACCTCCAACGGAAACGGCCAATCCATTGACGAAGTTTTTCTTTATTGATATCATGAGCAGTAACCAGCACCATTATTGTCACTTGAACCGGATTACACTGGTGCTCCGAGGGAAAATTTGTGCCCTTAAGTCCGGCCCTTTGCCCTTGCCCTGGAAACCGCGGCCCGGCACCAGCAACATCCCGACCCAACCATCCCGCCATCCTGCTCTACCCTACTTCAAACTCATGCATGTCTACTACTGTACTGAGTTTCCGCTCATTGCTTACTGACATCAGGAATTCGTCTTGAAGATTCTGAGTTTCTGTTCTTCCTGGAGACACTTTTCGGTGTGACTTCTTGTAGATAGTGAGTTTCTGTTCTTCGTGGATGCACTTTTTCGAAGTGACATTCGGAATTCTTCTTATAGATATTGAGTTTCTGTTCTTCGTGGAGGCACTTTTCGAAGTGACACTCAGAATTCTTCTTATAGGTAAAGAGTTTCTGTTCTTCGTGGATGCACTTCTCGAGGTGACATTCGGAATTCTTACAGATAAAGAGTTTCTGTTCTTCGTGGAGCACCTTTCTCGGAGTGACATTGGGAATTCTTCTTGTTGGTAGTCAGTTTTTGTTTTTCGTGGAGCACACTTTTCGGGGCGACATTGGGAATACTCCTTGTAGTAGAGTGAACTTTTGTTTTTCGTTAAGACATTTTTAGGAGTAACATTCGGAATTCTTTTTGTAGTGAGTTTCTACTCTACGTGGAGACACTCTCCTGAGTGACATCAGAAATTCGGCTGGGAAAGTGTGAGTTTCCATTCTTCGTGGGAACTTTCTTGGAAGTGACATGGATCAGCCGGTGTAACATGAGTTTCTCTTGATCCAAAGCAGAATCCAATAACACCCTAATCTCATTGTTTGGTGACGTTACAGTACCAGCATTGACGTGCAGATAAAAATGTAAAAACTGGACCATGGAGCAGTTCGTCAAATCTGCTCCGCCATTGAGCGTCTTACCCTACTTGTTCCTCCTCTTTACACCCTCATCTCCAAGGAGAAATGATGATGAGGTATTGAACATGCCCTTTTGAGCAGTATGTGTTTCCTCGTTGCACAAGATACAGAATGCTCTTAAGAGTAGAAATAGGAATAGGGCTTCGTTAACATGAGATACCGCTCAAGAAAGTGAGAATTCCCTCTCCATGGAAGCGCTTCGCATTCCTTAAGAGCGGGAACTGGACGCTCAACGCGTGTTTTGTCTCAAGTTAGAGAATCGCGAAGGACCAAAACATGTTGGGGCACCTGAGTTTCTCCGTCGCTCTTGGGCCACGTGTAGCAGGGATCTGTTTATGTTTCTTGTGTTTACTCCCTGCTTGTTTGTAAACACTTGCTGCGTCCGTCCATTGAGATGTGCGCGAAGGCTGAACCTCGGCGAGAGCAGACGCAACGAGTGTCTCTTCTTACGACGCAATCACCAGTCACCACTCCACTTTACCACTCGCAAGTAGACCGTTCGACCTGTTACGCTTTTTGGCTGCGTTCCTCCGTCTCTAAATGATTGCTAAACTGATAGCTAATTACTTAGTGTACTCCGATTTTTTTTAATACGGATGTCAGGATTTGGGGTTCAACAGCAAGGTTTATCACCTCTTGTGTTCTGTTTTTCGTCCCCATAAGGGTACAACCAAGCGGAGAAACCTCTTTCTTGAAATTCACTCCAAATAATTGCTTTCAGTCCTAAAATCTTCAACGTGTGAGCGCCAAGTGGATTACACTGGTCTCTATATCCTATTGTCATGCTGTTCCTGTTATGCTTGTCCATAAGCCGGACCTGTTCTGATAAATCTCGATGAAACCGGCTTTCATACGAAATGAAAGAGGCGGTCTGTGATTTGATACCCAGATATTTAGCCCAATAATTGCTCGTCTATTTGTAATGAGATATTGACCATTTCAATCAGTCTCTTTAATTCATTGGTCACGCGTGTTAGCCACAAAAGAGAGCGAATGTTTGGTGACCAATAACGATTTTCTTGAATGAGGACATGTAATTTTAAACAGTCATGTGCAATCCTCCACTACATACCTTATATCAAATTGATTCGTGCCTCATATCACTGATCTAGTGTTATGCCGAGTAATTTGTCATGTTAACCCATAACAGGCCAAAGTATGTGGAGTGAAATTTAACTCACGAGAAATTTGAGGGATTTTTTCCATTAAAATACGCAATTTTAAGCTTTGGAAAATGCCCAAATAATTAAATTTTCGGTTTCCTGAGGGGTGATATTTTTTTTTAATTATTACAATACTAAACTGAAATGATCCTCTAAAATATTTTTTTTTCTGTTGCCGAACGGCATCGCCGGGCGTAGGTGGATTACGCTTTTGTGTGACATAAATATGTATTTCAAATGGAAAGGTGATCAAATATATATCATAAGAATAAATCACAATCCTATCACATATTTCATTTATACATCGTGATCCTGTATCACATCAATTAAAATTGTATCAATTAAAAAATATAATGAACGCTATCTCATATCACATGTCTGAAATATCTTATCGGTCCGAATCTCGTATCGGAAATCTTACCTTATCCGTCTCGTCTTAAGAATCCAAAAGGGAGGGAAACAAGATGAAAGAGACAAATAACAGCGAGAATGAAAACAAAAGATTCCACAATCACAGAAATAAAAAGACGCACTATGAGAAAAGAATAGATCGTACGAGTACGTGTAGCGATTAGCCAGAAAGGAAACGATCCGTTTAAAGAATTGCATCATAGGAAAACTTCGCAAGTGACCAACACAAAATCGACCAATCGAGATGCATAATAGATGAATCAAGTCCCTTCATCAATTAAATGTATGTCATGAATCGTAGTTCATTCATAAAAATGCGTAGCCCTTCCGGTCCCTCCGATAAACTTGAATTGCGTTTTCATTCATTAGCGTGCATGACCGAGTGATTACAAATCACCCGGTCATTCAACAGAGATAACACGACGACCAAAAACAAAATATCTATTCCCTTAGAATCCTAGAGGGAAACTCACTTTTTTTGGATGGGAATTCACCTTACTGATTAGCTGTTGAGGTGATGGAAAAATGTAGGAAGGAATAAGTTTTCTCAAAATATTTCTTATGTGGGGGTTTTTCATAGAAGTTCTTCATTAACCCATTATAGCCCGAGGTACAACATATAAAGTGAAATTTAGCTTAAGAAATTGAAAGGATTTTTTTTCCATTGAAATACGCAATTTTAAGCTTTGGAAAATGCCTAAATAAATAAATTTCAGGTTTCCAGGGGGTTAATAATTTTTGAATTGTGACAAAACTGAACTGAAAAGATCCTCTAATTTTTTTTCCGTTCGATGGGCGGGAGTGGGTTAAGGCTTGGAGGAATACCCTATTCGTCCGCAAGGTTAAGGTATATTCTTGACACGTAAGTTCTTCGAGGAGGGAGTATTCTTAAGGAAATTCATGAAGAAGATCTCATGAAGGTTCTTTTACAATTAAGTCCGTCGGTGTGAAAGTTTTCCGATAAGGAAGTTCTTGTGGAAAGAATAAGTTTTCCAACAAGGCATTTCTCCTGTGTTGGCTCCCGAAGGATTGATTGATTGATCTTTATTTGTCCATTTTACCTAAAATTAGGTTTCGGCATCGTCATTTTTAG
>Ga0058701_10004762_pt1 | contig 11090 bp, 8 predicted proteins | sample AgamicOrMae_FD_97039 | JGI IMG/M metagenome (GOLD analysis project Ga0058701, IMG submission 97039) | Agave microbial communities from Guanajuato, Mexico - Or.Ma.e | ecosystem: Host-associated > Plants > Phyllosphere > Phylloplane/Leaf | place: Guanajuato, Mexico | collected 2012-06-04 | reverse complement strand
TTTTAGCCCTACCTAAATTGAGGATAAAACTAAAACAGGGGTAAAGCGTTTTTTGGTTGTTTCTAAAGATGGATCCGTGATCAGCCATATCAATGAAAAGCTCTCCCCCATACCATTTCATTGATAGGGCTGAACATACCCCTATCTCGAAAAATAACGAAAATTCTTACTACCCCGGTTTTAATTTTACACCCCAAACAGGCATTGCACTCCCAAAAACAAGTGTTCGGTTTAAACTCTGTACAGAAGAGAATCTTTAATTCGATGCAACAAAAGTCAAATTATACCAATCTGATGGAAAAAAATATTTGATATTAAATCAAACTAATCGTTTTTAATTCCTATAAACTTTTTTTAAGAGCGATATAAATAACATTCAGTAAATATTTTGACTGAAAAATTTTCAGACAAATAGTATGACTTTCGTTGCATCTGAAATTTATACTATTAACAATGAACTATTCAGTTGGTTTATACAGCCGCAAGCAAACATTTCCGCTCAGAGTTATGAAGCCACGAACGATCATCTATTCCAGAAACCAACATCGGAATGTAACTATTTGGTCGGTATACGAAAAGCTCAAGCCAATACCTTGCGGGAAACCTAGGAATGATTCCTGCCGTATTTCTGAGCCAAACATCGAAGCCGATGCTACTACTTCAGCCGCAGAAAACGTTCCTTATGATGAACTTGGTTGATCCGTCCGAGGATCCAACTACTGGATTCAATCAGAGAAGATTGGCATTACTGGAAGCGAACTTCTCTCGCAGAAGCTGTCGTCAATCAATCCGGATCCGTGGTAATATCAGGCTGCTCTGGTCATCCTTTGAGCGCTCCTTCCTGAAGCTCCTAACTCTGACAGCTCATCTTTGTTTAAGAGATCTCATCCCAGGAAATTACAAGGAATTAATCTTCGACCTTTGTAAGTTTTACCTTTTGTCGCCGAGCCAATCGGCCGAAGCAAAAGGCACCAATGCTACTGAAACAAAGTTCACTTACAATAAAGATCGTACTATGCCCTTCACTCCTCCACAGCAGCTTGTTATGCTTAGAGCCTTGAAAAGTAGAGGAACCCATGGCCGCCATGTTAAGCCCCGCTTTCCCGTAAGGAATACATTGGGCCTATCATGGCGGCTCCCATGACAGGGGTCGCCATTCGCGCCTGTCTACTTTTTAAGGCTCTAGCTACGCTGAACTCGTCTCAGGTCTGCCGAGAGCCGAGTAAAGCAGTATGGAGTTCAAGGCCTACAACCTACATTAAATTAGCCTACATCATGGGTTTACCTAATCCTCAGAAATAAAAAATTTAGTGATGAAACAGACTTTTTTTTCCTGGCCGATCGAAGAATGCTTCAATCGTAACAGTTTGGCATCGAAAATAGGGGACAAACGGTTAGTTTTGTTCTCACAGAAAGCTGCACCAAGTCTATTCAGACTGCAGTATGTCGTAGTATTGAGTTCAACAAAACCCTTGCGAGCTTAAAATATTTCCCGCCCGTCAACTACAAATACCTAACGGCACAAAAACCTGGCGTTCAGTATTCGGTTGAACGTATTTAGTCTTCACATGCAATGAAAATCTTGCAATGAAAGTTTAATGCCAGCGATAATGCAGAGATGAGAAATACAGCCTCTAAAACTAAAGAGTGTATGGATACTCAGCAGTATTCGATTCCGACGAATTATCTCTTTTGAAGCCATTTCGATGGTTATGCAAACTAGGAAAGCGCAAATCAAGTACCGCCATTTTGGAATGGAGATAATCAGAATGCGTGACGTTCGCTCAATGGGCACTTCACTATCATTTTCGAGACTGTAATTATCATAAAGGGTTGACATAAACGACAAACGCTTCAATTTGGCTCATGGTACGGTTTATCGGATGTAATGTTTGTGTTTTGCTTTCAGTTGGTTAAGTATTCCGTGACTGTTTACTGAACTTTTGTGATATTACCTGTTGGACGGCAATCGTGCGATTTCAAGGCCAAGCAGGATTTGCTTGTGAATCGGAGTTAATTTTTTTAAATCATTTTGTTATTTAAAGTCGCTGTGGAACGGCGAGGTTACAAGCAACTGTGAAGCGAACCCCGGTATTCACCTGGAGGGGGGAAGAAAAACCACTGAAAACCTTCCCACGGTGGCCGGCCTCGGGCAAGAATCAAACCCGAGCCTCCCAAAAGAGAGGTGTGTGGGCTAACCACCGTACCACCACTCACGGTTAAAATTGCTTTTTGGTGCATAATGCGACGTTGCAGCTTTAGATCATTTTTGCTCAATGACGGGACGATGGGTAGAGTGAGCACGCTATGCGGACACGAATGCTAGCGTGATTGCTAATATGCTAGAAGACAACAGACGAGAAAAAATAGGGGCTAGGTCTGATTTAGATGGCAGGAGAAATTACTGAGGTGTGGCGCAAAAGGAAATCTTTAGAGGCTATGCCAGCGGTAACAGCACGAGGAAGTACTGTGCAGTCGAATGGAGCAAGCGAGCCGGTCGTTCGAATGGGGCTGGTCGTTCGGGAGAATTGGGTCATTCACATGGGCCAATTCGTTTGGCATTGAGCAGCGCGTTTAATGGCACCAACGGTCAAATAAAGCGTTTTGGTCAAATAGGAAAGGTCGGTCAAATAGGGGTATGCGTTCAGTAGACGATAGCTGCAATGGATCAAGTTGGCTTACAAATGGGACATAGCCAAGGGTGCTGCATGTTCAGTGGGTCAAATAAGTCATGTAGGTCAAATAGGGCTAACCCGTTTATTAGACGGTCGATCAAATGCGTTAGGTCAGTCGAATAGAACAGTCCGTTGTCGCTGTATCAAATACAAACATACTGGTCAAGAGGCACGCGTCAAATGGAGTAGTGAATGTGACACAGGCGCGAACTTTTACCTTTTGTAAAGATTCGTTAGCTAAAAACTGGGCATCAGTGAAGGATGTTTGATCGTTCCAGACTAGTCAAGTTCAGTTAAAACTTTAAAATCATTATAGAAAAATTCGAAAAGCAATCAAACATGCATACGCAAAGCATTCCCTTTGCGTAAATAAATCGTCACAATTTGAATGCAACCGAAAATCAAGATTCTTTCAATTTTATAGAGACGCAAGAGTTGCTGATTTGACTCATTTTTGCGTAAAAACGTGCTGGTTTAGAGGTTTTTGTGCAATATTTCTGTTAAATGATCGGTGAGAAATGGATTTTTTTGGCTAAAGCTGTTCATTTTAAGGTATTCAACAACAAAGAAAGGTTTTTTTTTTAGTAACCTCCGGACTACTTTTTCCACAAAACGCTAAAAACTGGTATTTCCAGGTCAGTGTCCGTACGACACCGTGCAAAATTCGCAATTAACCTTTAGCTCCTTTAAATTTAAAAATCACTCCGGTAACCGGGTCCAAAATTTTAACCAACCATGCAGGACCATGTCAGCGCTATAAGTTTTGAGTGTTTTAATGACTGAAACCGGTGACGGTTAAAGCGACCAAACATCCTTAAGTCGAAACAAAAAAATTGCATATCTGTAGACCCAACGCAAATTCAGGCTTTCTATAGGGATAAATCCATGCCCATCCATGCAAATCATTTTTAGAGCGATATGATGTCCCAAATAATCAAGTATTCTAATAAAGAACATAGCAAGTTTTTACAAAGTATTATTTTATCACGTTTCCGGTCTTCAAATGAAGCTTTCCTGTGGGATTTTCTGAAATCGAGATTATAAACTAAATCAAAATGTAAGTCCAAAGTCCAAACCATCTGGCAAGTGCTAAAAAGTTATCTCATCGTCCGTGTTGGGAGGACAAAAACATTGTCATTATCTCCTTTCACAGAAAAAAAAATAAAAAAAGAACGGGTTGCTGAAATTTTAGTCACCTATAGACGGAACTTATCGTAACACATTTGGCGTGGATGACCGCGGGTCAGGAACTGGGTTTTACCTGAAACAAAGGAAATCAATAGTTAGCTTCGAGACAAAGAGCTGCCTTCCTGCATGGAACAATTGACTAGCGAAATGCAGTCCCTATTAAAGCTTACTAAAAAAAATCACAATAAAATAAAACAAAAATAGAACTCGGGACAGTTGGCCTTTTAAGTAAAAATTATTAAGAAGGAAATATAGAGGTGCAACAGATTAAATCAAGCCTTGTTAGCGATGCCACGGCCAGATCAATGAAGGCACCTTACATGGATTTTTAAATAATGACCGTATCCTGGGTTTCCCCTTTAAGTCTGCAGAATTGCGCATATCTTTTCAAAATTGCGATTTTTGACTGTTTTGATATTTATAATTTTCATTATTTTTTTATTTTTTTAAGACTTACGTTGCTCCATTTACAGTAATTGGTCTAAGGACTGAAAGGTTTCCCATGAAAGCAAACCTCACGAATCTTTTCATAACCACAAAATTAAGGTCTGCCAAGATACCCATTCTTCAAAATTGAAGTTGACTCCGCTGCCCATTCTTCCTTAACTGAGGTCTCCTAGATTGCACATTTTTCTGAACGAAAACCTTCGGACTTATGTTCCTGCATTTTCCAAAATTATGCCATCCACTGAAGTTCGCAACCGTTCAGTTCCCAAACTGCTTGTTTTATGCGGTTGATTCGTTTTCTAAAATCAAGATCATCTTGCTTGCCTAATTTCTCCAAAAGTATAATTTCCATTTTTTTAATTATTATTTCTTAATGTGTCACACATTGTTCCGTTGATCATAAAACCGAATTTTTCCGCTGGTTTATTTCCGCTAGGTGGTCAGCGACTTTTGATTTTTCAATTAAAGTCAATTTCAGGTTCTTTCAAGCTTATCCAACAATTTTCAAGACCTTTTCATTCCTTGTTAACCCTAAATAAGAGCTACAAGGCTGGCTTTAAATATTGCAACAATTGCTATAACTACCAGTAGGTATATAGCATGTATTTAGTTTTTTTCTTTTTAACAGACCTCTGAAGATAACTGGTAAATCCATCATGAAAAATAAGGACAAGACCTTTCTTTTATTTTGACCCCGAAAACGGGGCTTTTTCCAAAGAGTTGTATACGCGCGAACATGCGTTAAGGTTGACGTGTTGCCCAGTACTAAACTTTACTGCACGGGGGCCAATTAAAGGTTATCGTACGCTGCAGTTAAGCCATAGCCTATTCCTCTTAGGTCGAAGAAGTGCGATTTAATGCACAACACAAAGAATCACCACGCCATAAACATGTTTACTTCGAACTTCAATTATCGTAATTCAGCATGTTTTCTTTGGGCTCATATCATATGATCTTGTTACGGCATCTCACTCCGACACTCTTTGTCATTTGCAAGTTTCATATTTCTGCTTAATACCTACGAAATGAGGTCAGACGCAGAACTATATTGAGTTCTGATAAATCATGGACTCCAACCGAAATAAAAATTTTCTCTTTGAATATAGAGCCCTTGTAAGAAAATGACTGAAAAATTGTATTTGCAACTCATTGAGCTCACAAATAAACTTCTCCCAATAAATAAAGTAAGATCTTTCCTGTTCGAAAAATATTAAACTACTTTTAGAACAACAAGATTTTTTATTTCCAATGAATTAGGATGCATTTCTGCCTTAAAATATTCCAAAACCTTCTACATTTCGCTTAAAAAAAATTAAATCACACTTCAAAACATTTTATTTTCATTTTTACTATAAGATACTGTTGGGGAGAAATGCGCTTTTTTTTTAAAAAAATGTAATTTTATTTTATTTCTTTTTTTAATGATAAATTAAAATATATCTGGCCTCAAATCTTTCACAGTTTGAAAATAAAGGTTGTTTGTATTTAGGCGTGGTTCAAAATATACAGGGCAAGCAGGAGTCGGTCAGTGATTTATCACAAATGTATTCGGTATTTGTGTTTGTTACGATGGTAAATCTGAATAAGTCACACTTAGAATCAGCGATGTCTTTTATTCCCAGGACATCCCCCGGATTTGGATTTCAAGCGTCGGGAAAAGTCCGCTGATAAATGTCATCTTTCGCGAATCCCTGTTCAGGCTTATCGATATAAATATCCCATGACCAAACAGTAGGTCGAGCGATCACGATCATAAACATCGCTTTCCCAATCAATAAACCACTGGTTTAGTAGAACCTTCAAAAAAAGGGGGAAAGTACTATAACATATTGCAAGTTCTGATAAGGTGTCATTTTAGATCTTAAGTTTTAGTATGTTTAAAACTTCCAGTACCTTTATGACAACTATTGACGATATGCATCTGCTTGTTGAGCCTCGGTTAGGTTATTCTAGATATGCCTCACGCCCCCTCGCAAACTCTTCTATTGGCTAACAAGCTCACAGGAATGAGTTCTGATGCCAAGAAAAATTTTCTTGATATAGATATAAAACAATTTTTTTCTTGCCACAATAATTCTTTTCTTGACACAAGAATCCTTTCTTGCAGTAAGAAAAATTTCTTGTTGCAAGACAAAAAGTTTTGTCACAAAATAAAGAAAAAGATTCTTGGTATCAGAAATCATTTCTGTGGGAGTTGTAACGACTATGATGGAATAGACAAAATTCGTTCATAATCAGTCATCCGACGTCTTTAAAGACAGTTTCACTGCAATTAAAAATCACAAAATCGTATTTTAATTAGTTTTCGACTTTTTCATGTGTCTGTTACTGGAAAATTTACAATGTTATGGCAGCTGATAATTTTTGTTGTCGCACATATTTGAACTCGGCCCATTCGGTTAAAAAGATAGCCATTCAACAGCCAACTGTGATCAGATCGATAGAAGCGACCACGCGTTTCCTAAAAATAAGACGAAAAGTATATGGCTGTCTCTTGAAACAGGATACTTTTTACTGGAGATCTCGCCATCCTTCATCTTGATCTGCCAACTTTCTTTTGTCGTAATTTCTACCATCCATCAAAATTGCAGACTTCGATTCTAGCGAAAAGTGAACACACGACATTTTGTTCTCAAACAAGAAAACGCTGACATCTTCGACATCCTGACAGAGTCTCTTAGAGATCATTTACGAAATCGCTTACTGTTAGATAATTGCAGCTAGGCAAAGCTCCCTAAATGAGCCCGAAACCCAACAGGACTGGGATGAAATATGCAAGAAAGCGGCCATCTCATTTTAAAAATTCATTTTTTTTTAATTACCTTAAAATTAAGAGAAGAAAAAAACTCAAATTAGTAACGAAAAACCTAGCTGGTGAGTTCAATTTAAAGAATTTTATCCCTCTATTGTCTCAGTCCATCTTTGTCAACGTAGAGCTGTTTCCACTTTCAGAGGCAATATCCTCCGCGGGAGGAGACTTTTTCCCTCGCATTTCTAAAAAATGTTTTAAGGTTATAACGCGCATGTTCTGCGTTCTGCAAGCAGTGCGATGACGATGCATTTTTTATTTATGTTTTCTTAGGAGGTTAAAAGTTTTTCGGGCACGGTGTTGGTGCGTGTAATACAAAAGCACACAACGGGCAAGCTCTATGTTTGCCTTAAAAAAAAAATACATCGATATGAAGCATACTTTTTTACGACTAGTCGTATTAGGAGCGTCGATGAATTACCTTTAAAAGAGAGGAGGGGGGTTAAAAAAGCCGCAGGTAACTAAATCCCTAAAAACAGCTTTACGAAATTGGCCTAACAAGGTCTACATAAATGGTACCGTACGCCCCAGATTTTCTTTTTCTTTTTTTTTACTTTATGTTTTTGTCTTTTTTGGTGAGGGGATTTCCAGCTAGGGAATAAGGTTATAAAAAAAAGGGAAAAAAGGACAAAAAAAGAAAAAAATGTGGATGCGAATTTTTATCTGGTTACATAGAACTATCAACAGCCCCATCACACGAAAGAGCTCGGCGAGAGCTTTTCATTGAAATGGCTATTGAGACATCTGTCTTGAAAACTAAGCACGAGTTGCACTGCACACGTTTCGAAAAGAGCTAGGTGCCATGATTTGTTTTTCTGAGGAGAGTCCTGTCGACAGTGGAGACTGACCCAAGGAACGCAACCGCGCAGAAATGTTTACATTGCGAATGATTGCCGTTCCTCCGTGGAATACTTGGTGAAAAGACTTCGGAATACTTTGAGCAAACACATTTTTGAAGAAAAATTCGGGATCCTTTGGAGGAAGAAAATCCGTCCGTGGCTTTAGGTTTCCTCAAGCGCGGCTTATGGAAAATCTGCTCAGTTTTGGATGCTTAACGTTTGGGCTATTCAACTTGGAGGGATTTGTTATTCTTTCCAAGTCGTTTAGAAGACTCCTGACTATACTGTTTGACGCAGCTGAATTCAATTTTTCTTTTTTCTCGGCATCTGTGATGAATAGTTTTCCTGTTTTTGGAGAGCGCTGAAATGATGGAGAAAGTCGAAGGAAGCAGTTTTCTGACAACTATCTGTAAAGCATAAAAATAAAGCGTACTTAACCTACCCTCAATTTGAATCAGTGAAAGTCTTTGAGAATCAGTAAAATTCACTAAATTTCAGTCACTACAGCACTACAGAATGTTTTCAGTGTTGCAATACTGACTGAAATTCAGTGAATTTTCACTTAATTTTGGACTTTCACTGCTTCAAAAGAGTGATAATCTTGCCAAACATTTTTCAAATCTTAGACCCTCATCTAAACTAATGACATGCACACAAACCTTGTTTAACGGTACTGCCTTAATCACTCCCAGGTTCAAAATTTAAGAGTGCGAATCACTTCTTTAGAGTAAGCATCACTCAAAAGATCGATAATTCACCAAATCTCAGAAAGAGAGAAAGTGACTCGAAGACTGAACATTCACTCCTAACATGAATACAAGTGTCTTTCACTCTTAATAACTTTTTATGAGAGTGGTACTAGCAGTCTCAAAAATGTATTGACCGCTCCAATTTTTTCAAACTCTCGTAACTTTGAAATGGAGGGAGGTACGCCAGAGAAGCACGGAATAAAATCGCTAGATCCTTAAGAGATCTATCAATGTGGTTAGAGCTTTCTTGTCGTATCTCCCTCCATTTCAAAGTTTCGAGAGTTTGAAAATATTAGAGCGGTCAATACATTTGAGACAGCTAGTACCACTCCTCAAGAGTCAGTCCTACTCTTATATTAGGAGTTGCTGAATAATCACTAATTTAAGCGAGAAACCCTGAAACCAACTCTATCAAAACCCAAACCCAAATAGGATGTTAGTGCTGAACCTACCCAAAACTAACTAAACTTACCCTAACATAATCAAACCCTATCTAGCTTCACGCAAACTGACCTTTTAAACCTACGAACTTTGACGGCAGAAAGCGAGAAAGGTGTTCGGGGAAAGTAGCGAGCTGAAATGTGCGAAACAACCAATATGTGAATCGCGGGCCGCCCAACCACCAAAAGAGGTGAACGACTACAAAGAACAATCTTCATTGTTTCCAATGTTCTGTGCTATGAATAAAAATATCGAGGAATCAGTCTAACTTCGTAGAACATTTTCAGGCAGACGCATGCTGCCTTTCTCGCCCCCGCCGCCATCTTTGGAACAACTACACATTCACCTCTCAGGAAAAATACGCAGTTTGGATGTCTTTTATTGTAAGGAAATCGATTTTATGATAAAAACGGTTTTATCTGTATCTTCCCATCAGACGAAAAAGCCATGGGTTGGCATTGCTGCACTATTATGAGAAGGGTCGCTTTGAGTTGAAAAGTTGAACGGGCGCAACGCGTAACTATGCATTGTCCCATCATAGTCTTATCATAAACAATATTGAAAGAAATGGCTCACATGTCAGCGGGAACTTTTTATTTCTACGGCTATCTTGAAAGCTTTGTAAGCGGAAATCACATTTGTTGCACCTACCAAAATAGTTATTCTTACGTTAGTCGAGTCTGAAACGAATGATAATGCTTGGAACGATTGATTCCGACCTCTTACGACACTGTTTCCCGAGATAGTTATTTGCAAAGCTCTATGTGAGTTTTTGAGGTAAATTGTAATTCGAACAAAGCTCTAAGCAAGTACGTTCCCTATTTCCTAACACTAATATAGATCCGGCACGACACGTGGTTTTGAGTCTACTGTACCACACTCGCTGTACAAACGAACTTAACAATCCACAGATTAGTACAGTAGGCACAGGTCGGAGCAAAACTTAGGCAGCGCGATTCGTCTGCATATACTTCGCGACCTTGACGGAAAAATGTTTACAGTTTTTAGAGTGATGTCTCATTTCAGGGAATTATGCACAATTTACGACCTCTGCCGACCCGCTTTCCGACTATCATAACACGGGTCATTTCACAGAAAAGAGAAATAAAAGCTGATGTTTCTTAAAATTAAGGAAAGGTTGATTGAGTTGCAGGGTTTTTGGGCTCGGCGGAGTGACTTCTTTCGTTTCTGGTTTTGTGTCCTGATAAATGGAGGATAGAACAATGCCTAATGATCCGTGGTTGACCGATTGTGGTGCATTATCAGTTGTGGGATACATTAGTACTGGGCCGGAGTAGTCCCCTAAAAGCAACTTCTTTTCTTTTTCTTCTCAGCGAGAGAGTTATTATTGTTTTAGTTTCAGAGGTTTTCTATACAGTGATTTCCGAATGGAATGGTTTTGGCTGAATTGGGTCGGATAAAATCAACGGAAAATTTCACCTCCGCGTGAAAATTTGTGACTGATAAACCAACCATACATTGAGTATATAGCATTTTTTTTCTTAGCTTGGAGTATTGCCTGATGAGATTAGGTCTGTGGGAAAGGTAGTACTGCATCGGTGCTACAGCTGTGGCGCATGTGTGCTTCATGATGCAATGCGGGTATGATATAACTTGATTCCGAATCCATTAAAGGGAGTGACAACGTGGGGGTTAGAGGAGACTTAGAAAAGGTTGTCAACGACGGAGCTTTGTTAATTTGTGTTGAGAAGATCATACTGCACAATCACTAGGCGCCTATGACAGTCACTATCAGGTTATTTACGGAGGGAGGAGGGGACCGGATATTGCGATCTCAGCGGAAATTACGGATGCAACCCTCCAGGTCGTGCCACAGCAGGATTAGATGGCGAAAAAATCGACACGAGTAATGAAAAAAATTAAATTAGGGATGAAAGAGATCTAACAAAAGGCTTTAGATGAAAAGCGAGTTTACAGCGAA
>Ga0058701_10004761_pt1 | contig 11090 bp, 4 predicted proteins | sample AgamicOrMae_FD_97039 | JGI IMG/M metagenome (GOLD analysis project Ga0058701, IMG submission 97039) | Agave microbial communities from Guanajuato, Mexico - Or.Ma.e | ecosystem: Host-associated > Plants > Phyllosphere > Phylloplane/Leaf | place: Guanajuato, Mexico | collected 2012-06-04 | reverse complement strand
GCCCCACATTGTGGGGCTGAGCAACAGCTGATGCGAAATTCAGCTTGTTTGTCTCACTTATGGAGCTGGTTTTTCATAAAAGTCTGGTTTTGAATCTTGTAGGCTTCTACTAACTTTGCGCAATAAATTTGGAATTTTAATGTTTTCACCTGTTGTGTTATTCACCCTTTGCAGCTAAGCCGTTTGGAGCAAGGTACAAGGTAGTAACCTAAATTATAAAACCTAATCAAGGTTCATCTGTGTTTTTAATTAAAGCAGTTATAAAAATACAATTTATCTCAAGAGTGAAGAGTAATAGCCTTATTGTTTCGATCTCGGTTGTAAGTCTGTGGGTTCTAAGTCGGAAAAGTTTGAGAATATCCAGCCACCTTATTTAAAAATATATGCCATTATACATTCTTGTATCTATCTCTCTGTTATACAACCACATCTTCAGAGTACTAGCCTGGACTTTCATCTGTGTTTTAACCGTATTCAAGACTTCGCTGCATTTTTTTTTTCGCGTAACACACTATTGTTGGATCCGCTCTAGCACATCATTATTCTTTTGACCGACTTCCTTCAAGGCTTTCCAAGTACCCCCATCTGGACCCAATCGTGTTGACCCTGTCACCGCAAAGATGCCCCATTTCTAGTTATTGGTGACCCCATGGGTACACCGGCAACATAGTTGGCCGTAATCCCACATCTTTGTCCCCCAGCGAGCCATATTCACCAGCAGACGAGGATCAACCATCCCGGTAGCAGTGGGGACATGATTAATTATTCACTAACCCTTTCACCATAAACCTCTATCTTAAAACATACCGTGCTTAGTCCTATACCCCTCAGAAAATCTTTGTCGCTTTCATGACATGTCTTTTTTTTATGCTAACATTTTCATTTCTGAACAACCGTAGAGGAATAAAAGTATTTCGCCAGGAAACGTATTATTGAAGTTATTTTCCAGAATAATTCTATGAGAAATTAATGAGACTAATAACGAAGTATGTTGGCTGTTTTGGAGAATGCATCTAAATAGCAATTTCTGGAAGCCTATTTTGAAAAAAATTCAACGTCTTTAATTTTTTTCGGCATTGTTTTTGTAGAGTAGAGGGAGTACAAAGAGATGCGTTTTTACAAGCATCAAGCACAAAAAGTCGAAGCCCATCAAGGTTTTCTCTCGTTTTAAAGTGACTAAAAGGCTTTATTTCCTGTAAAATGACGGGATCAATTTCGTCAAGGAGGTTGTCGATTTAGGTGAAGACTATTGGCTGAATAGCTGCAGTATCGGATGAATGGAGTGGCGTGGAGTGAAAGGGAGGGGACATGGAGGGGAAGGGCGGTATCCCAGCCGGGAATCGATCCCGCTGTTCATGGTGCATCAACATGGGGGGGGGGCGTCCCCTTAACCCCCTTCCCCCTCCGCACCTCCCTTCCCCTCTCGGTCTCTTCTCTTGTCGTAAGATTCTTGGGATAGGCACGGTCGCTCCCCTAAAAATTAGCTTGAAGTCCTCTTGCACTACTTTTATTTTCCACTCAAACAACGATATGAGGTTTATTAGTATTAATGTTTCAGAAACAAGAAATAAAAGCTTAATTTTTTTCTGCGAGAAATATGAAACAATGAGTGTTGCTAAAATAAGTGAAGCTGCTGAAAAGTTTTCTAATATCAAGCAAAAATAAGTTTGAAGAATGCCTTCGAATTTTTGCGAATGAAAAAGTGCTCATTTTCCGGATACATGTTTATTTTCCTCCAGCCTGAGATACGTATTTTTTAAATTATTGTAGAATGCAACTGGAACGAAAATTGACAGATCGCTTAGTACGTTTTATCTGTTTTGGTTTCTTAATCAAATAATTCAGTTTATCACTCGGTTATCTTTAGTCTTTGAAAAGAAAACTGCGTTTAAGGGTAAAATAGACTCGAAATTTGGCAAAACTATTCCGGGCACGAAGTCAGCTGCTAGTCTATTGAAATAGAAAATCAATAAGCGTTCGTCTTCCTGTCACCTGTTAGCATCTGTTCTCGTCCCATCGACTTGATCTTGAATCAAAATGACTACGGCTAAGACAAAGAGAGAGAGAGGGGAGTTTACGTATTTGCGAAATGAAATTTCTGCGTTGAATGACCGTTTTACTCTTGAATATGTTGATTCTCACTTCAGCTATTGTTCTAAAGAGTTAACTTGACTCTTGCTAGTTGAACACTTTTTACTTAGGTTTTCGAACGCCAATGTTAACATAAGGGAGACCTGAACGCACGGAAAGCAGCCTAAATACATTTTAAATGAGGCAGCGTGTGAATAGTCACTTCGTTCAATTGATTTTCAAAGTGCCTCTTTTGTTCATAACTTCTAATCAACACGAACTTTGAGCTTAAACCTGACTGCCCTTTCTCTTTAGCTGTATGACGAGATTCACATCTAGTCACATTACAAGAGCAAGCAAAATTCGGTATGCATGTTTGTCAGGACTGCAATCTATTCTTGTCGTCTGCTTAACTGGACCATTTATCTCACAAATCTTTGTGCCTATAATTACGAAAATCTCAGTCTTCGCAGTGTTTTACACTCTCTCACCGAAAAGTGATTTTCAGGTAACGCAAAAGGGGTTCTTATGAAGGGAACGAAAATCCAAGTTAAAGCTTGATTGATAGTTCATGCAAAACAAGCAAGGGTGAAGTTCTTGACCCGGAATTTAAGCCTAGCATGAAGGGCTATCAATAAAGAACGTCACCTTAAAAGGAGAGCAGAGGGAATCAACAACACCTGGAAGAAGATGGAAGGGGTAACGGTAAAAGTGATAACGTTGATGGGTGCTAAAATGGCGGCTTTGGAACGACCTTTTAGGCTGTTGCGACCATCAGTTGTGATACTCATAAATTAGATATGGAAGGTGAAAGCTTGTCGTAAATATACATTAATTTCTACCAACCGGTTTTTTTCGGTCTCAGATTAAGTATTTTGAGCTTAATCTTTGTTTATATTTCATTCGACACCTCCATGCAGTATGGTCATAACTGAAAAACCAAGTGCTGAGGTCATTGCTGAGAGACCCAGTGCTGTAATATCATAACTTTTAGGCCAAAAATGTTGGTGCTTTTAGAATTTCAATGTCTACGCCTACGGGAATTTGTACTTTTGGAAGCCTGCATTGATATGTGGAGTTTTTACTTGGAAGAAAAAATGCTGGATTATTTATTTGTGAGTGTAGAAATCATAATTCCAAAAGAGCTAAAAGTTTCAGTCGGAAAGTTATGACCTCACACCACTGGGTATTTCAGTTATAACTCTCTTGCATGGAGATATCGATTACACTGCTGTTAAAAATTAAAGCAATGTTCACATTTTTTCATTTTTTTAATTATTTTTTTTTCATTTTTTAAATGTAGCATTTTTTTCAGGAAAATGAGCACGTCGTCTTTTTTAATTAGGTATTCCTTAAAAAGGCAGCTAGCTATATTTACTCTTGATTATAGCTTCATCTGCATCAACTTTTAAAGTAATGCTGGCCGAAATGTTTTCTGCCTGCCTGTTCATTCAAAAGTAGTTTGGAGTTGATTTCGTGAAAATGCTAATGCGATTGCTCTGTAAACTCAAGAAGTCAAGACCCCGCATGTAATTCTCCATGTCAAGCGAGTCACAACTTTTGATTTCGACCATAAATCGAGGCTGGGCTAGATTTTAGATTGATTCATGTAAACGGTTTCTTGATTGGAATTTGAATGGAGTCTGTGTTTGTTTTAGGGCTACAAGTTACATGAATTACAGTACACCTACTGTTGCTCACACAGTACTGATTTTTTTCTTTCATTTGTCCGTACATATTTTTAATCTGAATTAGAATTCAGCCTACGATAAAATACGGTCGGATTGTCAAGCTACGTAAGGCTAGACTTGGCAAAGCTTGAGAAAAATGCGTTACTTTCTTAGGTTGATCATTACGGAAAAAGGGTCAAAAGTATAGTTGCCGCGTGGTGGCAAATCAGAGACAAAGTATTACACAGTGACGAAAGCAACTCGACCGTAAAGAATGCACACTTTGTCATTAAAATCCTTTTTATCATCGCCACTTTATAGGTGCAACACCGTGAGAACACTCGCGGCTGGTTTTTAAGTACTTCGTATACCGTCGTTCGGGAGGAATCGTCGAAATTTTGCGCTGCTAGTGTTTTCTTTTTTTCCCTCCATTTTATTAGACATGGTTTCGTTGTCGACATAAGTTACGTTTTTGGAAATTCGTCTATGATTTTGATTTTTCGATCTTACGATGACAGCTTCTATTCGAAGTTGGATATTGCCTTTTTTTTAAAGGATGGTATCTAACGAATTACTTCGTCTAAGATACGACTCTCTATGTTTCAAAAAGCATTTAGAAAATCGTTTATCATAGGTTGTACATATATGGACGACGTGAGGATTTACTTTAAGCTGGAAACTGTAGAATTTAAGGCCTAGGACTGAAATGAATTCCTGGTTCTGCGGATCGGGCAACGATTAAAAAAAAGGCCTGCTAAAGTAAACAGCTTTTAAGGTCAGAGCTCTCTCTGTTCAAGAAAGGTGTATCTAAAGGGCTGGGGAAGCGTTTGTTTGCGAGCACGGGCAGGGATGGTCACAGATGAATATATCACTAGGACCTTAAAAGGCAGGCCGGCAGCTTTCAGCACGGTTCGTCGCTGCACTAGCATCTCTCGTCTCTTTGTACCACTTTTGCATCCCCTCTTGAAACCAGTGCAGCGACGCAAAATAACTACGTCTTCGTAAGAAATGCTCTCTATCCAAATATTTTCAGTAGTCGAAATATTCTCTTTAGAGAAATGTAACTTTTCAGATTTAAAAATATCTCCGTTTATCCGGATTTAAGTGTTTATAAATATTTATTTCTTAAATTGTGGAATACGTAAATCAGGCAGCAATTTTTCGACCCTGTTGTGGAATGTCGTTTTAATAAAGGAAAAAATTCTTGTCATGTGTGTATTCAACTATTTTCATGAATTTCTTACCTTGTATGATGACGTCATTATAACCGCTGAAATCCTTAAAATCGATCCCTCCAATGAAAAATCGATCAGGTACAAATGCTAGTTTTAAAAATTGATCAAGTGAAAGCGTTTGTTTGAAAAAACGATCAACTGCTATTCTTATACATTGCAGTTGATCGTTTTTTGAAACGCACTCTTTCGCTTGATTGTTTTTTGAAACACGCCATTTCACTTGATCGGTTTTTCAGTGGAAGGATCGAAATGATCGTTCAACTTTTGGCATTAAAGCTTTTTCTGCGTTTGAGAAGGGTTAATCCTTTGAAATTATGAGTATCCCAGTTAATAATTTTGAGATTATTTTCGGTCGTGTAAGTTTCAGACGGAAGTTTCTAAAGAGCCTGGGGGAAGCCAAAGTACCGTGGTTTAGATTACGCGGCTTTTTACACCGGAGAGGAAACAAAGTACTCTCTCGGTTTTAATTGTTAGGTTTTCTAACTCATGATCGTCTCTGTTTCAAACTTATATCACATGATGGAGATAAACGACAACCCTACGTAGATTCGATGCATAGTGCCTCGTTTTACTAGCGCTCCGCTCAGTCCAGCCTAAATGATACGTTCTTCTCGACTGTGCGAACAGCTAAAAGTATGAAGCTCGTTGTGACGATAGGTTGCACATACGAGGTAAAAAGTGCAGCCCGAGTGTTTAATATTTTATTTACTTTTTTCCCGTGGGGGTGATGAAAAACTTATGTCTCGAAATCCCTTTACCCCACACACGCCCTATGTATTTCTCATACTGGCAGAGCGTAACGACTTTGGCTGGACTCGCTGATTACGGCGAGTAAATACACTGAGGAAAAATGAGTTCTCAAAAAATACGAGGCGTGAAGTTTTTTTACAGGGTTGTTTCGTCCTTTCTCCGCTCCTGCGCGCCACTTTGTTTCAACTCCGTTTATCACCTGTACCTTATCTCTGACCTACCTCTTGGTACGTTCTCTTTCATGCTCTATGGCTTTCCTGGAACACGACGTAGCCTCAAGGAAATCTTACTCAAGGTCAAAAGGACTGACTTACGTATTATTGATTTTGTTGTTTTGATTACGTTTGACAAGAGTGATAGTTCTACTGCGGCTTGCAATACTAGCACAAGCTTCTATGCGAGCTATATCATCTGGTTCAAAGATTTACAGAAAGTACGATGTCTGGTTATGCAGAATTCTCTTCAACCAAATTCATTTGACAATTTATTCATCTCCGTATTATTCGTGCTGCTCGTAAACGTTTTACGTGTAGAATGACGGGACCCCAATATTTACAGCGTCGGGACTCTGTATGAAAGGGTATCGTACCTTGCTTAGGCCATACTTTCATTTTCTCATTTTGTTCTGGAACAAAATTTGGTTATCTTCCTTTTTTTCCAAAACAAAAATCGTTTCATGAACCTTGATGTCCATAAGTGACGAGCCAAACAAAATTTAGTGACTTTTTTGTAAACTAATGTGTTCTCGTAGTATTGCCTAGGGAGGGCAGTCGGAGGGTGTGGAGGCAAGAGGAGGTGCCTGCCTATCCCCCGGAACCTTCCCCGACCATACCCACGCGCTGTTGCCAACACACATTAGTTTACAAAAAAAGTCACTAGATTTTGTTTGGCTCGTCACTCATGGACATCATTGAACAATTTCTTGCATCTTGATTGTTTCCAATGAAATCAACCTTTTAATTTTACTATAAAAAGAAAGAAAAACTTTTAAAGAAGTATTAAAAATAAGCAAAGACGACATCCGTTGGTATAAGTCTCACCTAGTCCTAAGTTGGTAAATTGCACTTGCCTCTAACAGTCACAATTACGATCACGGAGGGAATCAAAAATTGTTGATGGATCAGATATTTTTTTTGACAAATCAATCTTGGAGGTGGAAGTGTTGATGACTTCTAAACATACACGATTGTGTTTCCGGTATGACCATACCATGCCTGTTCGCATGGGTGAACTGCATCAGTGTAAGTGCGACAATAACGAGCATCAAAGTATTGATTTCTGTAAATCAATCATATCAGTTTGATCTGATTCATGGTTGGCGGGAATCTACGAGCTATATTGCTTTTAATTTCATGTTAGCGCAGTGCCCCAAAGCTACGCGCTCAAAACTAAAGCCGGATGCCATATCAGTGAAATAAATATGACTTGCTAATTTAAATAGCGTTGAAATTCAGTATTTTGTAAAAAATTAGTTTTATATTTAAAATAAGTTGTAAGTTCTGCTGTATTCTTATCAGTTAGCTGATTTTAAATTTGGCTCGAGCATAATTCACTTCATTCAGTATTGAAAGAGACATTTTGTTTTCTAAAACATCGATTTTGATTGGTTTGAGGTGCATTTTCCACAACATTAGTGTCAGTAAGTTTTTCAGATGAAAAGTCTAGCTTACAAGGACAACTATGTAATATTTACAGTTACGTAGTTCTGGTTTATAAAAATTGTGAGCGTGGCAAAGGAGGTTAATCAAGTTGTATGTGTTAAGTCAATGTATCAATCATTTATTTAAAATATGTCTCTTGCACTTTGAGGAACATCGAGAAACCTTAAGTCTTGTCAGAATCTTAATAATTGTTTAAAATTTAATAGACGTCCTTGAGAAAACTACTCACTTTCACGTGAATTTCCAGCACAGTTATGTTTGAAAACTTTGTTCGCTAAGTTTCATTCAAGGCCGCCTGTTCGACCGATTAAAGTCACTTTGAACTTGAGTGGAAATCGGGAATTCGGCAGCCGTGGAATGACAGGCCCTTCCATCGCTTGACAACATCCCCCCTGCAGCTTCTTCGTAGAAGCAGAGTGTCATAAGCATATTCGCTTGCGAAATCTAGCATAATCGATTTATCAATGAGAGGTCGATTTGACAGCGATACTCGACAGAAGACGGCGTGCGTGACCGAATTGATATGCTGCAATATCATCTTGATGTATTATTTTAAGTAAACAAAGTTCTTCACTAATTTTGACATTTTAAAGTAATCTTTAACAACAAGGACACATTGGATAAAGCCTTCATTCTGCGTTAAAACCGTATTTTTTCTTTCCTTTGACTCTCTTAGAAGCTTAATCAACTCCAAAATTTATTTCAAATGCTGCTTTTAAAAATATTACGTATAACCTAACAAATTCTGCAGCTAAGCGCTGCCGTTCGGAAACAGAAAAAAATATTTTAAAGGATTTTTTCAGTTCAGTATTTTCACAACTCCAAAAATATCACCCCCTTGAACCCTGAAATTTTAGTAATTAAGACATTTACCAAAGCTTAAAATTGCGTATCTTAATGGAAAAAAATCCTTCCAATTTCTCTTAAACTAAATTTTACTCCAAATACTTTGGGCGGTTATCGGTTAAGTTACCCGCTAAAAATTCAGCTCAGAGTAACTGGGGAATGGTCTATAAAATATCTGTTATTGAAAAAAGAGCCTGCGTGGGCCTGAAATATGTTTTCTAATCTGGCAACAGTGGTACAATCAAATGGCGGGAAATTCAAATGGGCAACGGTGCAAAGCGCCAGCGGCGCCTCACTAGTCAATTAGAAGTGCGTTCGCACTGATCGCTCAATTTGTCTCATAGGACTCATTTGTGTTGCTACACTTTCGATCAACCTTTTGCGAGTTATTTGTAGTGCGTTTATCTCTTTGGTTTTTCTTAGCGAAACCGTTTTTGTTACTTGTCTCTAATTTCGCCTTTTTAATGAGGCAAAACTAACTAGAACTACGTTCATGCACATCCATCACACTTTTTTTTCTCCACACACAAGTATGTTTTTTACATAAGAAAAGAAGTTCCAACTTCATGTCGACGAAGTACTACCCTTCTGTTCTATCAGCTAAGTTGCTGAAACGATGGCGTGGAAGCAAAAGTGCGTACAGGTAATAAATTAATACAGAACCCATTTTTGTACGGCCCGATTGCAGTGATGTAAATTTTACTTACCTTGTCAGGAGCACGCGAAAACTGACTGCCGATTTTATTTGGAAAAAAACGAGCTTTTAAAGGAGCTTGCAACGGAGAACGCAACTACCCTAATGAGTGTACCCTGATTAGGAACGAACTTACCCAGGTGTACTTAACCCCGCGCAACCTGTATTTATCACCCGTTTTTTCTACTCACATTATGCTTTGTATTTCAGAGTACCCCGATATTTTATTTGTTTTTTGTTTTATTTTTTGGAATAATGAGAACAAACAATTTGGTACTTTCTGCTGGTGTTATTTCCGAGAAAGGAGTAAAAAGTTGCGAAGCTGTGTTTTCTCCTTTGATCTGAGTTTCATGGCTATGAATCAAAACAAGTATTTATCTTCTGTCGGTTTGGCCTTGCAACAGAAACAGCATCAGCGTTTTCGTAGCTGAAAATCGGCACTCTCCGCCCAAGGGGAGAGTGCCTTAACTTGCCGCCTCCGATTTTTTTGGAACTTCTGGGACTTTAAGATAGAGGTATGGAAAGATACCCACGCCGAAAATTTGCTGCCTGAATGTATTTTTTTCTATGTCAGAAACAGCGTTAACAATTAAATAATAAATGTAAAAGCACGAGGAATCGCCAATGTCTTTGAGACAGCTGAAAATATCACCAAATCCTCGTTTCAGCCTTAGACGCTACTTTTTGATGGTTTTTTTTTTTATCAGGGATGATAATTGGTTTTAAATTATAGCAATAAAAGTATTTTTGTTCTAAATTGGACGCTATTTTCGAGGTAGTAAAAAAAGGACTTCGGCAGCACGTTTGAGGCTTGGCAATCTTTCTATACCGCAATCTTGAAATCCTGAAAATTTCATGAAAATCTGGGGTAACCAGATGTAGTACTCTCCTTGTCAGTCAAATCTTGCATTTCTTCCTCATGTTCTCCTCCATTTTTAACATAATCATGTCAATGATATAAAACCGCCCAGATTATACTAAAATGGATTTAGGTGCTACTTTTCCTCCGTTTGCGACAACTTGAAGAATTCAAGACGAGAAGTGCCATCTTTGAAATTTAATTATGTTGAACACTTGTGCCATTCGCCGTCTTATTTGCTCCTGCACAGCAGTTAGACAAGTATTCGTTCAACTAAAACCGCAGTATTGTGGGAAGTGTTCTGGTATTTCGAACTCGAGGAGGATCAAACCGGTTGGAATAATCACACGAGAAGGGCTGTGGTCAGGAAATAGCTGGTAGTCATGAATGCTGATGATATTCCCCACAGCGGGTTGAGAATTAGACGCCGGGATTTGAATTATGATTTCACGGTCAAGAGTCCTCTGGACGTCTCGACGAAAATCGTCTTCTGCCCAACAAGTTTTTCATAATTTTATTTCCGTTTCATTTTACTTTCATTTATCTAGATTTATCGTTGTCTTGGAGACGGGAAACTTTGATTCAATATTGATGTTGCCTCTTCCGTAGTAATTTCCCTCGAAAAAGACACGAATTTTTCATAAATGTGCTCATTTTTCCTGAATATATATATATTTTTTTTGCTTTTGCTACTGTCTGATGCAACTCGCGCCTTGGCAATAGACGTATGAGAAATTTCGTCTCGAGATCCTGGGTCGAGGAAAGACGCGTAAGTGCGGAAGATAGATCTTGTCGCCTCCTTTGGGTTCCCTACGACTGAAGGCTGCATTCGAGTTTAATTAAGTGGTGTCATCATCTTTTGTCTCGCATTTCTGGTTGTGATTTTAAGGTGTGTACTTCTCGTTCTCTTTTTATCTCTTTTTGCTGTTATCTCTTTTTGCTGAGGCAAACCGACTGCGGTGCGCGGAAAAAATACGTAACCTACCTAAGCAAAAGGTAACGTAATTTAACGGTTGCCATACGGCAGCGTTGTCATTCTTACCAACCTTCAAAATTTACATGTTGGACATGCTACGGAGTCTTCGAGACCTTAAATAAAACAAAGTATTCCTGAATCCGAGATTCAGTGCACTGAAAGTTGAGACAGTCAGTGCCCACTGACTTCTCATTTGCTTCTGTGTATTTTAGAAGCGCTGATTTTAGACATATTTTTTCTGTACACTGATTGTGGTAGTTTCAAATTCAGTGCTTCAAAAAGACATGGACTTTTATTGTAAATTCAGTGGACTCTGACTTGTCTCAATT
>Ga0058701_10004760_pt1 | contig 11090 bp, 6 predicted proteins | sample AgamicOrMae_FD_97039 | JGI IMG/M metagenome (GOLD analysis project Ga0058701, IMG submission 97039) | Agave microbial communities from Guanajuato, Mexico - Or.Ma.e | ecosystem: Host-associated > Plants > Phyllosphere > Phylloplane/Leaf | place: Guanajuato, Mexico | collected 2012-06-04 | reverse complement strand
TAAATTGAGACAATACTGAACTGAAAAGATCCTCTAAAATAAATTTTTCTGTTGCCGAACGGCATCGCTGGGCGGTAGTGGGTTAAGGTTATTCAGACAAAAGTGCTCAGCTATGTATGGTTAAAACGGGTTTCTCAGGTTGGGCTTTCAAGGTTGTGTCGATGACTAAATTGCCCGGTACCGACTCAAAACCAACGAAATGTTTTGATATGGTTTTTGGCACAGTGATGTCAATGAGTGACAAACAAAATCTAGTGACTTTTCTTGTAAACTAATGTGTGTTGGCAGCAGCGCAAGCGCTTGGTCGGGGAAGGTTCCGGGGGAAAAGCGGGCACCTCCTCTTGCCTCCACACCCTCCCACTGCCCTCCCCAGGCAATGCTACGAACACACATTAGTTTACAAAGAAGTTACTAGATTTTGTTTGGCCCGTCACTTATGGACATCACTGTACTTCTGAACGTTGTATAAATGACTCATTGACACTCATTTAGATTATTTTCGTTACTTCAAAAACTAGTTTTCGAAAGCGTTTACGCAGAAAGCACAGGTTCGAATCCGGTTTTGTTTAGAAAACAGGCCGGCTTGGACGTCGATGTATCGGAAGTAGGTTAAACTTAACATTTACTACGGCCACCCTGCCAGGAATTCCTTTCCACGAAGACCAATGACTTGCTTACCTGCAACTCGACCGACACCGCTTGGTTCGCCATATTGCATTCCTTCTCCAAGTTGTTGTAATTCTCAAGGACATCCTTCACCTCCATCTCCCTGTCGTAAATGCACGTCTGCAAAACATTCCACAACATTCCGTTAAACGATTTGCGCGTAAGGGATCAATCCTGCTCAGCTTTTCATACATTATAATTCCGGAAGACAGCATATTGACAAGATTTTAGTTTTAAGCAAAATTGAGGTTGCGTTGGAGTTGATCATATTTTAAGAGATGCACATATGCAAAATTATATCCCAAAAAAGTAAACCGATTAGGGCCGTTGGTATGCCTGATAGGTTTTAATTTCCTTGCAAATGGAAATTCTCATAAAATAGCATTACTTTATGAGAGATACTTGAGGTTTTGATTCTGTTTAAGTTACGGTTTCATCAAAAATACCCGATAAATGTTGAAATTTTTGTTTTAAGTAAATACGTAAGCCGCGGGTCGAGCACTGCTTGTGAGAATAAATTGGTTTGTGAAACATTAATGTTTCACTGGAAAACGGCTGGACAAAGGTAATTTTTCACAGAAGGCGTTATAGCTTGAGGTTTCTTTTATGAGGATGGCTGTCACTTGAATGACTGGGAACGAGTAGATTTCATTAATGCAGGTTATGTAAACTAATTTATTTTCGGCAAGACAAGTTTAGATGAGTAAGATCGATGAGCATTGAGGGAGGTTAGGTTGCATAAGTTAGTTCAGGTTAAGTTCGGTCAGGAAAGACTAGACTAAAGAAGTTCAAATTACCGGTAAGTGAGTCTAAGTTGCATGAGTGAGGTGTACATGGATCAGGTAGGCTGAGGTTCGGTTAAATTTTGTATGATTAAGTTAAGCTAGATTTTTTAAGGTTAAGTTAAGCTAGATTAGGCTCGGTTAGGTCCCAGGAGTCTACATTAGCCCAGTCTGGATTAAGTGCGATTAGTTTAGATAAGCTTATGTTCTGTGAGACGAACTAAGGTGGGTTGAGCTCACAAGTTTCCTTCGGATGAGGTGAGGTAAGGTCAGGTTACATCAGATTGAGGATAGGTTAAGTGAGCTAAGTATGGGTTGCGTCGGTATATTTGTTAACCTCTATGTAACCGTATCTCTTTAATCATTTCAAATTTGTGATATGAATTGTCTAATATCGGCATCTGATTAAGTTATTATGTCCGCCTGCACCATAATCAAACAAAACTTTCAAAACCTACACTATAAACTAAAAACAAATCTTTCTAGCAACTTACCATGATATTATCGATGACGCGCTGCCGCTTGTCTGGGTCGGCGATTTCCTTGCTGATGTTAATCCTGGTTTTGGTCTCCATGACCCACGCGATCACATTGTCCAGGTGGCCACAGTACTTCCGCAGAGACGCCAATTTGCAATCCAGGTGCTCACGGTGTTCAGCCAAGCTGGTTGATGCCTGAAACAAGCCGGTTGTTTTAGAGAGACTATTAAATATTGACGCGGTGGAACGATTATATCTGCTACCACTGCTGACAAGTCGCACAAAATTGGTATTGACTTCAAATTTGTCTTAACTTTTCCGAGACGAAACAAAATGCGTAGCAATTTCAAGCGTTTCCTGATAAGCCTAAATTAAACTGCAGCCGAAGAAAAAATCAAATTTCTGACGGGCATGATGAATATGCAATGACTTACTTTGTTGACAGCCGCCAGAGGCGCTTTTTCAGCGTCGCCTGCCGAAGGCTCCTTCGGGGACGCCGAAGTCATTTTGCGTTTGATTCCGGCGAGCTCATCTTCCCGCGCCTAAAAGAAGAACATTCGTGATACAGCGGCCGCCCACTAAACACGAGCACTTCCCATACCGCGCGGCGTTACTACAAATACAAAACGAGAGGCACACGACGAGAAGCGTCACAGTTGACAGCTACACAACAAAAAATACAACCTCGTCGATGCACACTATCAACCGGCGCTTCGCGACGACAAAAAGTGCGTTTCGGGTCAACGAAACGGCTGGCGTGGCGAGCGGCGCAGCCGCAACGATGCATGGGCTAAATTTAGAGCAGGCTGCGCCACACCGCTTGGCACTGTCCGCTCGCAGCTCCCATTCAAAAATTCCGAAACAAGCTCCCCTAAGAGTTACGCAAATGGATTGGCACATGCAGACATACATTAGCAGTCCCCTCACCCTAAGCTAAGACGTTAACCCACCAGCTGAGCAAGCCTTCAAGGGGAAAGAGTTTCAGAGTCAAGTACAAACCCACCGATAGCTGGATTCAAAATATCTAAGAATAAAAGACTTTTTTCAGAACCATAGTAGGAATTAGGCCAAGTGAGGACGTTCGCTTTGTGGTGAGAATAGGAGGTGGAGTCGCATCTCCGCCTCGAGGGTCTCTGGGAGTCAAAACTCGGAGCCTTTTCGAAAACAATGGGCTTAGGTTCCTTACCCTTAGAAACTTACCTTGACGGTGCTAAGACGAACAGAGAGATTGATTTCGTCAGACGGATTGACTGGAGTGGTTAATAAGCGGGTAATTTGATCAAGGCAGGAGTGTAACGGATCTTTAGGGGGGGCTGAAGCTTCCAAAGCGGTGATTTTGTCCCTTCGGGAGGTGAGATCAGTGAGGAGCGCTCTCCAACGCTTCCGCAGACTCTCCATTCGCTCTCGGAGCCGGGCGCGGGACGGGTCCTGGGGCTGGTCACCGTGCCCGACCACGTCCCGGCAAGACGACACCAGCTTGTTCATCATACGATGCTTCACAGTCACCTGCAAACACAATCTAGCCTTCACACCCCGAAAGCTCGCACTCACACAACTTTCAAGCAAATTTTCATCTTAGGCTCCACACAATCGATTGGAGAGGTTAGCTTTTCCACCTTTCGTTGCCAAGCCGAGAGAAGCAATAGCAAGGCGCAGAAACTTAACCTAACCTGGGTTAACCTGTCGTTAAACTTTGTGACGAAAGGTTAAAACAGGGTGGCTCACAAGAGGAAGGAAATGCTACTTTCAAAATAAAAATGTGCATCACATGTGTCACTAAGGAAAGTCGGTTTACAGAACCACAGAGAAATTCTGGTTTTCAGCAAACAGAACAGGGTATATCTCTCAGCCTATCGCGTTGAAATTGATTTCAAAGTTGCTTGTGACGTCATAGAATCCGGGATATTCAGCAAGAAGTTACGTATTCTATGATTAATCAAGGTGCGTTTTTTGACTTAATTTAGTCATCAGGCTCTTTCCGATAGCTATGACGATGATACTTAGTAAAGTGCCCCATTTAGACGTCTAATACAGGCTGGTGTTATACTTTCACACGAAAGATGTAATGTGGCTCTTAATGTGATACGCAGCAGAAACAAGCCAACCAAATATATAAACCAAGCTCAAAATGCCCGAATTCAAAACACGTCATGAGATACTCCATCTCAACATGCTCACAAACACGCTTGAAACGAAAAGCCTCTCGGAACTAACAAGGGAACCTCACCAAGTGTCCGCCTCCGATCTGTTTCAAATTTACGGGTGTTAAAGGAGATGACAAGCAATGAGTTTTAAGACAAAAATTAGCTGATGAAGTTGATAACTACTATGTTTAAATTAGCGTTCAAAATTCAACGCAAATAACTTTTTTAGAAAGACCCGGAAAAATGTTTTTTTCCTAATGGAAAATCATAGAGTAGAAAATTTTAAGGATTTTTCAATATTTTGAACCGTTTAGGAGCTATTGACATTTTATCGATTTTATTGAACATGTTTGATAGGAGAAATTTTCATGATTTTTACTTTTTCGCATCGCGATTCTGAAAACGTGTCTTTTACCTATTTCAGGTGTTTCCACGTTTATACGACATCCCTTTTAACACCCGTAAATTTGAAACAAATCGGAGGCAGACACTTGGTGAGGTTCTCTTGTAAACTCGAAATGACCTGCTTCAAGAATTAATGATTAGCTTCAAATCCAAATTTCTCGCTTGGCTTACTTTTAAGGCCCGCCTCCTTTCGGAGAAGAGCTTACTAGATTCGCTCGTTATTTTTTCATAACTGTAAGAGTGAACTAACTTGTTTTTCGAGCTGTTTCTGTTTCGTTTTGAGGTCATCGACGGAGAGATCTTCGGCGTTATTAAGACGGTTGAGCTCCTCCTCGGTCGCGGAGAGCCATTCGGAGAACTGCAGGCAGTTCATGTCGAGGTTCGTCCAGACGTCGTGGCAGGCCAGCCAGCGGCTGTGTCGCTCAGCGTACGCGCGGTTCACCTGGGACCACTCCTCGCGCAGTTTGTCCACGACACGGCGAACTTGCGCAGCCTTTTCCCGGTCGGAAATCTGTTTAATGACGACGTCTCGTTCGATCTCGACTTTATCTACGAGTGGTTTGAGCGCCGACAGTTTTTCGCGAACAGCCTAGAAACGGAAAGCATGCAAAACTGACGACCTCCAGAAAAAAAGTTCCTCAGGATAAGGAGCGATGACTTTGGCGCCATCTAGCGGCGGCATGTCCAAACTGCCGACTCTCTCCATGCCGTATGGCTGTCAGTTCGGACTTCTGTCGCTGGATGGCGACACAGTCAAGGTAAAGCCCGCTGGGTAAAGAGACGCCAACGAACACATAGCCGCCATCTTGTGTCCGCTCTGTGTCTCTTTCTAACGCATGGGAATCCGTTTTGCTGTCTCTCTCCTGGAGTTCGGAAACGGACAAGGTGTTTCTTTACCTTGAGGGCTTTAGGTCAGGGTGGGTTACTGACGCTGTTTTCGTACCTTGAGCGCTTCCTCTTGCTGGGGGAAAGCTTCGTAGTCGACGCCCCCCAGAGGATGGCTGTTTATCTGTCGAACGACCGCCGACGTGGCTTCGCGTACTTTGTTCACTTGAGCGGCGAAATCAGCGGCTCTCGACTCCGTGATATCAACAACCTGCAAACAACATTTTTCATAAGGTCTCTCGTCACCGATCAATTTGACGTTGAATTTATGCTTTAAAGCATGGTGCTTCCAGGTATTACCTCCCAGACCAAAAACTTAACCACTACTCTAAAGAAAAAAAAAACTGTAAATGAGAATGAACGCAAGCAAGTCCAGTTTCTGCGGTAGGCGCACCTAACCTGGTCTGAGATAACTAAACCTCAGGTAACCTGATATTTAGTACATCTAAATACAGGCATCCTAACATTGGGAAACTTGGCCGAGCCACGAGTAACATGATCTATGTTTACCTGGCCAAAACTAAGCTGTAGTAAATGTAGATATAGATAGCCGAACCTATTTGGCAACCAAACTTTGAATAATTTCCCCTCGGGTAGCTTAAGCTGACCTACAGTAATTCAACCTTAAGAAACCCTCATTTCATGCTGCTCGGCTATCTTTGACCCACTGAAAAAATTTAAATAACGGATAAAATCTTCCCTTCATGCGTGCATTAAAAAAAATATGACGTACAGGTAAACTTTCCCTTTTTACAGAGGAAAAACATCAACCCGTTCCAATATACCTGATTTAAAATTTAGGCTAAAAAATTGCTGATGATTTTACTTTTGAAGTATTCTCCTGAATAACCTAGGCAAAAATTACCTAAACTTAACTAGCCTCGTAAATTCTGACTTATTCATGAAAATACAAAACAACGGCGTCTGGTTGATAAGCGGCTAAACCAAGCACCTACCGACTTATCCTTGGTATTTTTCTGATAGCACCGGAAGTGCGTTAGCACATCATTCCAGCGGCCCAGAATCGACTGAACTTTGGCGGTGGACGAATGGGCAACAAGCTGAATCTCCAACTCTGAAGCGACTTCGTTCAACTGCTGCATTTCGCGCTCTTTTTGCAAAAACTCTTCGTTCAGACTCTGCCGGGGTAAGAGCAAGCGATCACTCACACACAAGCATTAACATCATAGGGCATGAGAAAACCATGGAATCCCTCTTCATGCCGTGGGGCCGTCAGTTCAGACTGCTGACGCTAGATGGCACCTTGGTCGCGGTATGGAATTCCACAGTTTTCCTTCACCCAATTGGCAAAGCGTGCAAGGCTGTAATTCTTCGTTTTCCCTTCATTTCGAAAGATTACCCACAATACACAAGATTTCAAACCGGACGGGGTAAAACGCATGTCTAGTTGAGTTTCACAGTCAAGACCTTTCAACGTAGAATTTTGTAGCAATTTCTGATATGTGGAGACTTCCGGTACATCCACAGTGTCACTATCTAAAACTCAGAATCACAAAAATGTACCCTGTCATAATTGAACCTATGTTTTAACGAGGGACCGTGAGGGTGTACATTAAAACTCGCAACATCGAAGAGCTTCAATCAAAAGCCATTTTCGCTGATTCTACGGAGCTCTCATTAAGAACGTATGAAAAATCAATGAAGCGAAAAATGTAGACAATACTTCAGAAATATACATTTCTAAAACGAAAACCAAACTAACTATAAAGCCTCCTTAGCAAGTTAGAAAGCCTTACTTTTGCAAGTAGTTGCCGTAGAGCGGGATATTCATCCGCCTAAAAAAATGAACAAGCGACAGGTGTTACTGTACATCTAAAATCTATTGAGTTAGATCTTGGTACGATATGATTAGAGGACGGATATATCTTGTGTAAAGTGGGTGTTTATGTGCTAAGCGATAAGAAACCCATTAGATGAAAAACTGAAAGCCCGCACTGTTATCCAGCAACCACGCGATGAACCTCCTTAAAATACATTAAGTCTTGATTCTCACCTGAAGCTGGCCCTCATCATTGTTGGCACGGTCCAACTTTCTCCTTGCATCAACTAACCACGAATCCAGCACCGGAATCAGCTGTTGCAACTCGCGAACCATTTCTTCGAGCTGCTGGGCTTTGATTTTATGCACCTGGAAAAAAAGATACGGGAGCAAAACATTTTAACCTACCATATTCAGGGTTGAAGCGCGTAGGCTGGAAGAAATTTCCGGGGGGCATTCGATAGCGCCACCAACCACAAGCGCCAACGCCGCAAGCGCCATTCCGTAACCGCCAAACGAGCAAAGTCGCAAACGCCAAAGTTCGTATAGGTTGGGTTAGGTCAGGCTAAGTTGGGTTAGGTTAAGTTAGGTTAAGTTAGGTTAGGTAAGGTTAGTATTGCGGTTAAGAACTCTGGCGTTTGCGACTTTCCTCGTTTGGCGGTTACGGATTGACGCTTGCGGCGTTGGCGCTTGTGGTTTTTGGCGCTTATGACAGCTACCCGAAATTTCCCTTAGGGAGCTTCCAAGTAAACACCTCTGCGTTTTTCAGCTAGAAACGGCCTGAAATTCCGAAATGCTTACCTCCGTTTCAGACATAACTTGGCTCCATTTGCTACGGAGTTTGTCTTGTGAGGATGTTTTGAGGAGGTCTGCTCGTTGGGGGTCTTTCGTGTGAACAACTAGGACCAGTCCGTCTCCTCGACTGATAAGCGTTGCCGCGTCCGGAGCTAAGCTACTTACTTCACGTTCTAAAATCTGCACAGAAAATACCGGTAACAATAAGGCGGTAGCACTCGAAAATTTTACTTAACTTTGGCAAGGCGGAGACTCAATCGTGAAAACCCGAAACAACCACGAATAATTGGTTTCAACCTTGCTTGTAGGAGTTGAATTCCCTTCCATGATACAAAACTGGTCATCTTACTTTGTACAGAAAAAAACACTCATATACAATAATTTACATTCTGAGGTTAGGGTTGGCCTATGGTCAGCCATTCCCAACCCCATCATGTGAAGTCGTGTGATGAATGTTTCTCCGTTACAAATTGAGATGATATGACACTGCTTGTAACTTATATAACAAATTAACTTTCATAAGGGAGGATTTAATCAACTATTTGCTGTTGTTTGGTGTTCTTATGATTAGGTCTACGCCTTGCTAAAGTACCGTTCTTACCAGAAAAGCTTGTGCGCCCTATAAGAATAAACAATTCGCGAGTTATCCTTGCTGATTTCGGTTTACTCGAACCTCGATTCTAAGTCTAGGTCTAAAAGAGAAGGGGAAACGAGGTGCGAGTTAAAAATGTAAGTTACCTCTAATCTATGACTAGGGTCTGGGTCAACGCTGATGTTTCTGACGATTGCCAACATGTCGTCCATCCGACCCAGCATTTTCTCGGACTCCGCTTCAAAGTCCTCGACTTCCTTTTCCAGAGAGGACGTGAGCAAGTCCCCTTGGACTGGCTCTGGGACATGCGCTTCCTGATCCGAGGACGCCGTTGCGTCGCTGACTGCGCTCACGCGCGGCGACTGTAACGCAAGCGCCATCGATCTCTCGAAGTCGCCATCATCGACTTCTTCCGGTTTACTAGCGAGCGCAACCTGAAAACACACACGAGGCTTAGAGAACAATGTCACTGGGTCTGATACGCGTTTTCATAACCTCGAGAAAAAGAAGCATATAGGTAACCTAATAGTTTCCTTCTTGAAGAAATCTTCTCTTAAAGAAATATTCGGCACTAACTAGAAAATCCATTCATTTTTTTTCCAACCGAAATGATAGGTCAAGGACTTTGTCCATCAAACGACTGACCCGAAAGTATACCTTTGTTCAAGATAAAATTGGTTAGGCTGATACCTTGCGTAAGTTTTCTTTGGTTTTAAAAGCGAAGTCAGTTATCTTAAGTTTGCGACACATCATGCTTTAATTTACCTAAATTTCAAAAGCTTTAAGTTTTCACAACTATGTACTATAAATAAGTAAAATCTTGATTTTTCAGGAAAAAAAACTTTGTTCTTAAGGATTTCCAGGTTTTCTAGGTAAGTATCAACCCTGTTCCTTACGCTGGAAGAGAAGGGCATTTATTATTCTAGTAATGGGTGAAATACAGGCAGCTGTAAATGTTGACGCCATTTACACCGACTTTGCATCGACATGAACCTGCTGTAAGTTTCAACAAATACAGCAAAGAGGCATTCCTCGAAAAGCAAAATGTTTGTACATATCGCTCAAGTGCGCAAACAAGCAAACAAACTGATTCAAATCATTGCAGCTACAGCAAAAAGACCCACTCCATTCTCACACCATACGACCCACCTTATTCGCCCGCCTTATCACGGTCGACACTTGATCATCCGAGCTCCAACTATCCGTGTCGGACTCATCATTGTCATCATCCATTCGCTCATCATCCGAAAACACAGGGATATCATCCGTCTCCTTATCACTACCGTAAAAACTTTCGCGGTCGGACTCCGGCGGTGGCGACGGTGGGGGCGGTGGGAGGGGATGGTCCATGGCCAGAGATCGTTGCAGCCTCCGGCGACCTTTCCTCGGATCCTCTTTGCGAGATCGACTGCTCTGGTCCTGACAAATCAGCTCATAGGTTTTGGACATCTCGACCTCCTTCTTCAGTCTAACAGCCTGCCGTTTCTCCTGACTTCTCCAAGCTGTGACTGTCGTTTCTTCTGTACGGTTTAACCGATCAGTTATCTCCAACCTCAAAGGTCTCTCCGTCGATTCAACCACAGGTCGTTCGACAATTTTCACCGGTTTGATCGTTAAGATCTCGGTGTCGGATTCCTCGGTGTCTTCGATAATTTCCACCATCTCGACGGACTGTGCGCTTTGATGACAAGTGCTGCTGGGGTACACTTCGACGGGGTGGTTCTTGACGATTTCCCGCTCTTTGATCTCGACGACCTGGCAGGTGTCGGGTTGCGCCGCGTCGTGCTGGGGGTCGACGTCCACCCTCAGGGCGGGTATCTCGTCGGCGGCGACTTGGGAGAACAGGGCACTTTCTTTGTCTAAGTGAAACGTGTCGTCCATCTTAGGAGGGACCTGCAACTTCCTGATTTTTGTCGCAGTCGGACTGTCCTCAGCGTCAACCTCGACGCGAGATCGAGGATGCGGAAGTTTGTCTCGCTGCTTTCTCATACCACTAGCCAAGTCCTGGCTACTAGCTTTGCCCTGTGAACACAAGGGCCATTTCGATTACGCGGTCTCGCGTCGACCCAGTCTACTGTATCCCAAAAACGTTTAAGAGAACGCATTCCCGAGGGACGTCTGCTACATTTACGATACTTCCTACCAATATAATCCTTTTAAGTATTTAAAAACTTACAATTAAAATTAATTAATTGACTAAAAATTAAAATAAGAAGAGCATTGTTCTTTGGGTGAAAAAAAAATATTTTGAAAAAAAAAATTATATTTACAACCGTTCACCGTAATATCATTTCAAGACTGAATCATGAAAAGAACGTCTATTATTTATTCACCTTAGCTAGCTTCACCGATCATTTTAGAGCAAAAATATGAAAATAAAATTTATACAAGACTTCGAAACTGGTGACTGCGTTGTTCTAAAAATTAAATTTAAAAAAGTTAATAGAGAACTGTTATGATTTTTTATTTGTAGTAAATTATTATTATTATTGTTGTATAAGGCCCCTTCGACAACGAGGTCATTTCGGGGCCGAATTTGTAGTAAAAAAATACAATAAATAC
>Ga0058701_10004759_pt1 | contig 11091 bp, 9 predicted proteins | sample AgamicOrMae_FD_97039 | JGI IMG/M metagenome (GOLD analysis project Ga0058701, IMG submission 97039) | Agave microbial communities from Guanajuato, Mexico - Or.Ma.e | ecosystem: Host-associated > Plants > Phyllosphere > Phylloplane/Leaf | place: Guanajuato, Mexico | collected 2012-06-04 | reverse complement strand
GGAATCTCGGTTATACGTCCAAGACGGGACTAAAAAATTTGGACGTAGAACTGAGAGGGACGTAAAAGTGAAAATAATCCTCCGCATAACGCCATGTAAAATATTCTGGACGAGACTGTACCAATTGGACGTACAAACGAGGGGGACTTACAACTGACAGACGTATAACTGAGACTGTACTGTAATCCAGAATAAGGTACCTAGCAGCCCTGCCTAACCGCCTTGTGGTATCAACCTAAAAAGGCGGCCGTATTTGTCGAATCACTCTAAAGGAATGAACTCAGATAGAAGGCTCCGACTACAGCTGTTTAGCCTTATCTCCAGGACTATCTGCTCCATGCCTCTTGTCGCTGTCGGCGGAGCTGCTCCTAGGACTATCTTCCTCCACGACGTCGAAGTGGATGACGCGCTTCCTGGCGTGCAGATAAGCGGCGGTCATGAGGAGGCCGATGACGAGGGTGCCCGCCAGCGCCGCGTACATCAAGGGGACGCTCCTCGGGGGCGCGGCGGCGCCGCCCACCTGGGGCAGCGCCTCGGGCTCCCCGTCGATGAACTCAGCGACGAACACGTCCCCGTCGATAGACCGGGCGAACCTCGCCGATGTCAGCGTTTTGTCGGGTTCACACCCTGATTCACGAACGTACCTGGAAGGAAAAACTCGATTACAACTTTCCACATTGACCACGAGGTATACCCTAAGCGTGCCGATAATAGGCTCTTTTTAATCAGAAATACAGCTAGGATGATATCACACACACCTCACCACTTAAAACGTCACCGTCCTAACTTTTGAGTTTTAAACAAAGATAGCAAGAATTATGTGGCGTTATATGAACGTGTACTAAAATATTGAAGTTCACGCGAAAAATTGCCCGAGAAGTTTGCTTATGAAACGTTTCATATGGTTGATCTAGTTAACGTGACCAAATTTAGACGAAAAAAACGGTATCTTACCGTCGTTTAAGGAAAATATTTGATTAAAATAGTACATTTTTCAGAGGAAAAATGAGTGAAATCAGCAATGGCGACAATTTTGAAAAACTAAAATAACCAAAATTATTGGCTGCCACCTCATCTTGATTGTTCATTTAGTCAAATATTATAATTTTCCGTGCTTTTCAAACCGAGTTTTATCATTTTTTGTACAAATTGTTGGGGAATTTGACTAGCTACGTCGAGGAAACATTCTTAACCACTGATTTCCTGTATTAACCCACTACCGCCCAGCGATGCCATTCGGAAACAGAAAAAAATATTTTAGAGGGTCTTTTTAGTTCAGTATTGTCAAAATTTACAAAATATCACCTGTCCGAAAACCTGAAATTTAATAACTTAGGAATTTTACAAAGCTTGAAATTGAGTAACTTAATGGGAAAAATCCGTCTTATTTCTCTTAAGCTGAATTTCACTCTAAATACTTTGGGCTGTTATGGGTTATGTCGATGAGCGTGATGGAAGAGTGATACGCTACTTACTTGGCCCAGGTCCTGTTGGAGCTGACGATGAACTCTCTGGCGCGCTTCCAGGTCTTGGAGGACTCGCTGAGCGGGGAGGTGTTGGGGCTGAAGGTGCAGATGAGCGCCTTCTTCCTCTTGGCGCCGCCGGGCGTGGCCTCCTCCGGGGACAGCGTGGAGCCGGCCAGGACGCCCAGGTCGCCCTTCCAGCTCACGGCCCACTGCCACATCTCCGCAATGGAGCAGTCGCACTTCCAGGGGTTGCCGATCAGCTTCACCGACGTCAGGTGGTGATTGTGGCGGAACACCACGGGCGACAGCCTGCTCAGGTTGTTGTACGTCATGTCGATCACCTCGACCTGGGGCACCATCTTGAGGAAGGACAACTCGTTGTCGTTGGCGCCGACTGACGTAAGGCGGTTGCCCGCCAGCAGTAGGCGCGTGATGTTGGGCGCAGTCGCGAATGCGTCGTCAGGGAGCACAGTCAGGTTGCAGAAGCTCAAGTCCAGGATCTGGACGCGGCACAGCTGGGAGGGGAGAAGCGGCCCAGAGTCAGCAGTCACCTAAAAAAACAACAAAAAAAAACATTTCAATAAAGTTTACCTACACAAAAAAAAATACTGATAGAAATTAGTCCTGATAACTAGAGACGATTTTCTACAAACACAGTTAAGCATGAAGCCCACAGTAATTTCTCTCCTTTTAAAAGCAGTATTTTTTCCTGTTACCAAAAATTATTTCTTCTTCGGCGAAAACGATAATTTTTCCTCAAGTGATTTTTTTTTCAACGATTTTTGTCTCTAGATAATAATATTGGACTTGGATGTCCAATTTCAAAAATAATATTTCTTTGTTCTCAGAGAGGATCAATGCGTTTTTTTCAAAATCATTATAATCACTTAAAAAATTTAAAAAAAAATAAACTTCACAAAATGTCCATTTAAAAAAAAAAGAAGAAAAAAACATTTTGAATTTTTTTTTTCAAAAAAATATAAATTAGATGCGGAATTTTTTCGGTCGGAAATGTGAGGAATGCTTGCTACGTTGTGACTAATTACGCAGGTTTGAAGGTCTAACAGGATTGGGCTAAAAGAATAGGTTCTTATTACGGCGATGGGTTTTCTCCACTACAGAGACAAAGCAGTGAGTCACTTTGCACGGACTAAAAGGCAACACATTTAAGCCGACATGCTGATGACAGCGCGGCGATTCACGCTAAGCCGCTAACTTGAAAGTGGAACTGCAAACAACGCTAACCCTCCACAAAATGCACTTAGAAATCAAAGTATAATGCCTTCCGAGCATTCCTTTTCAAATTAACACGAAGAAATAAGGTATGCATCTTATTAAAAAAAAATGTCTCTGCATACCTTAAGAATTCCGAGTTTCCAAAGAATCATTTCAGGCAGATTTTGTTGGACCTACCAATATAATTTCAATGCAAATACTTTGCAAAAAGACGAGTTTCGATAGTCAGAATGCGATACAGTAGCTGTGATTTTAAGCTGTGATTGAGTAGCAAATAATCATCCTCGAAAACGCGATTGGCTACGCTACTTTAGTACCTAAATACGAACCATTTTCGCATCCGCCACGGCGGCGTGTTAGAGCAAAGAATATCACAATATCCTACTGTACGGCTGTACTCCAGAATGATCACCGTACGTTCTCACAGATTAGTGAAAGTTAAGAAACGGTGTCACCAGAATTGGGCTGTTTGGATTTCCTCTACATCGTGACCTAGGTTTCAGCCTCAAAGTTCACGTAGCTTTCTTTTATCTATAATTTTGAGATCGCTTGTTACAGAGTGAGTTTGTGACTTTCCGGGAAAATCGGTACAATCGAGATCAGAATTCGCGTCATGTTTTATAATGAGATTATGTGCAGCGCAGTTTGGAACTGTGCAGGGATTTTACTCTCAGTTTTAAAAACTTGCGAATTAGAACTAAAAGTTTTGTGAACCGACTCGACAGGAGTGTCACGCGTGTTGCAAGATAAAGGGTGACAATACAGGGTTTCAGCCCGTGGTAGGCAACACGCATTGCACTGGTGTCGATCGGGTTGCAGCGACAGTATCATCAGGGGCTCGCGACCAGCTCGGTCTTCCTCGGAGTGGAACTTCAAGGCACCGCGGATATAAAAGTCAACTCACATTCAACGGGTTGCCAGCTAGCCTCAGCTCGGTAAGATCCAAATACGTCGAATTATCGAAGACCATCGGATTTATGGCGCGGATCAAGCCGCAATTGTTAAGTTCCAGAGTCTCTAGGTGAGTGAGATTCCTAAAGAGGCCAGACTCCAGAGTGTTGAGCGGGTTCCCAGAGAGAATCAAAGTCTTGAGAGACGTCATTTTGGAGAAAGTCGACCTGGAAATGTAGCCCAAGTTGCTGTAGCCCATATCCAGCCTCTCCAAGGACTCTAGGGGGTTGAGCAGCGACGTGAAGGCGTCTTGGAGGGGATTATTCGACAGATCCAGCTCCTGCAATTCGTTGAATCTATGGAACGTGTCATCAGGAAGGCGGTGGAGAGAGCAATTCTTCAGCGACAGTTTCTGGAGTTTCGTCAGGGGCTTCAGAGCGACAGCCAAATCAGACGCTGAAAGCCGGTTGCCAGACAATATCAGAGTCCGCAACTTCGTCGCATTCGCAAACGCATCTTCCGACAGAGGCCCCTTGAGCCTACAGTTGGACAGATCCAGGTAGTCCAGATGCCTTAGATTGTGACCCAAGGTGGTTGCAACATCGAGTTCTCGGAGAATATTGTCTGCGACGATCAGGTTTCTCAGCCAGACGTTGTTGGCGAAAACGTCTTCGGGGAGGTACATTATGTCGGCGTTGCGGAGATCCAGTGTCTCGAGTCGCCCCAAGGGACTCAGCACGACTGTCCAGTCGACCTCGGACAGGAAGTTGCCGGCTAGTTCTAGGGTTTTCAGGTGTTCTTGTTTCGAGAAGGTTGTTCCCGAGATGTGCGTGAGGTTGCAGCGGTTGAGGCGCAGGTACTCCAGGCTGGCCAGGGGCTCGAAGGCCCCGGCGCCGAGAGAGCCGAGGGGGTTGTCGGACAGGTCCAGGCGGTTGAGCGCGGGGACACCGCTGAAGAACTCCTTGGAGAGCAGCGACAGGCTGCAGCCGCTCAGGTCCAAGTAGTGCAGCGACTGGGACACGATGAACGGGCCGTCCACGTGAGCCAGCGGGTTGTTCTGCACCTCCAGAGTCAGCAGGCCGGGGCTGTCTCTGCACAAACAACGCCGGATCAACACAGCGATCCCACAATATTCGCCGCAACAACCATAATGAATAAGCTATAATATTAAATGCAGCGGGTAGCAGTCATAAGCGCCAACGCCGCAAGAGCCAATCCGTAACCGCCAAACGAGAAAAGTCGCAAACGCCAAAGGTCTTAACCGCAATACTAACCTTACCTAACCTAACCAAACTTAACCTGACCTAACCTATACGAACTTTGGCGTTTGCAACTTTGTTCGTTTGGCGGTTACGGACTGGCGCTTGCGGCGTTGGCGCTTGTGGTTTTTGGCGCTATAGAATGCCACCCAATGCAGCTTAACCCATTACAGCCCAAAGTATTCGGAATGAAATTTAGCGTAAGAGAAATTGAAAGGATTTTTTTCCAATGTAATACGCTATTTTAAGCTTTGGAAAATGCCTAAATAATTGAATTTCAGGTTTCCAGGGGTGGTTGATATTTTTGAAATTGTGACAATACTGAACTGAAAGGTCCTCCAAAATAATGGTTTCTGTTTCCGAACAGCATCGCTGGGCTGTATAGGGTTAACTTGCCGCCTCCGATTTTCTTGAAACTTTAAGGTAGTTGTATGAAAAGATATTAAAGCCCAAAACTTGCGGCCAGAATGCATTTTTTCTACAAAATAAAGCCCTTCTCCGAAAGAAGCGGGCTTAAAAACAGCGTCAAAAATTGAAAAAAAAATTACAAACACGAAAAATTGCCATTATATTGGAAAAATCGCAAAATCCTCAAAATTTCAGCCTCAGGCGCTACTTTTAGGAGTTCTACAAGGAATGATTATAGGTTTTAATTAACAATAATTTTGTTCAAAACTGAACGCTATTTTCAAGGGAGTAAAAAATGAATTTCAGCAGCAAGAGCTTGGGTATCTTTCTATACCACTTTCTTGCAGTCCTGAACATTTCAAGAAAATCTGGGGCGGACTTCCCTTTCTCACTCCAAGTTGTTGAACACTACAAAAATTGGTAGTAGAGCACAGTGCCGCCAACACATATCAGGCAGTAATTAAAAATCCGTGCTCAGTCATGTAATCTCTCCTTCAGTGAAAACGGTAGCTTTACCTGAAAGCCTCTGGGTCGATCTCCGAGATATTATTTCCCGAAAGGTCGACGTCGAGAAGATATTTCAATCCCTCAAACATCTCTTTGGTGACGTTCTCGATGAAGTTGTCGGCGATCTGAAGTCTCCGGAGCTTGATGTCCGACGGAAACGGCGGCCAGGTTGTCACGTTGTTGCCGTTCATGTTGAGGACGTAAACGTTCAGACTCATGTTGTCATTAGGGATTTCGGTGAGGTTGCTCTCCGAGCAATCCGTGACCCAATTTATCCTAAAATAGTGGCACTCGCAGTCTTCTGGGCACTCAAGTTCAGGTAGCGTTGCCCACGAGAGGTACAGCACGCTTAAGACTAGAAGAATCCATAAAGGAGATTTAGCCGCCATTGTGAATCATTTGACCCGACCCTGGAACACGACACACATAAATATTAATTAAAACAACCCGGAGGTAGGAGTTCTAAGGGTTCATCGATACTAACGTCCTTGCACTGTCATCACCATTTTCGCACAGCAATTTGAAAAAAATAATGATACTTCGATTTTGCGGCGTAGGGTGGTTTTTAGGCAATCTAAAAATTCCAGCCATCAAACGTTAAAAATTCAACGATGAAGATTCGACTTAGAGTTTGAAAAAAGGCAAAGGTTACCTCCAGATTTTTGTCTCCAATTATTGGCCCGATTTACTTTAAAGGATTTTTATTTTGACGATTGGATCTGATTGAGGGAAAATAAAAGTAATTAAAACTTATGTGTGTTGCTCAATTTGTCGATTTTAAACGAACCGGAAGACGAGGCAGTTCGCGGCCGGGCCGGGAGGTTGGAAGGAAAGGCGTACATTTTATATTCCACTTTCTGACACGATAAATCAACGAAATAATCAGTCGACAGCGGTTAACATCATTTTCACTTCCCTATAGAGTATTCCAACAATCAAAAGTTAAAAATTCAACAAAAAGTTTTTTGGTCAAATTTTTTTAAAAAAAAGGCAAGGGTTTTTTTTCAATTTTTTGGTCAAATTTTTTTTGAAGGATCTTCATGTTCTGACGATTGGATCTGATTGAGGGACACTAAAAAAAGTTAGAACGGATGTTTATTGCTCACTCCGTCGAATTTAGGGTGAAAGATTTCGCGAGTGGGATGGCGGGCGGGAAGGCGTAAATTTGAAATTTCTCTTCTCACCGCAATAAATCGACTAAATGTGTAACTGACGACGGGAAAAACAATTTTTAGTTCCCTTCAAGTCATTAAACGTTACAAATTCAAAAAAAAAATTAACTGAAAAATCGAAAAAAAAATGAAGGGGTACCCCTAGGATTTTTTTTAAATTTTTTGGCCCAATTTTTTTAGGGGTATTTATTTTTACAATTGGATCTGATTGAGAGAAACTGAAAAAGGTTAGAAAACATGTCTGATGCTCAATTCGTCGTTTTTAAACGGACCAGGAGAGGCGGCAGTTCACGGCCGGGAGGTTCGAGGGGAAGGCGTAACTTACGATGCACTTCTGCGCGAGGGCAGGCCGCGATTCAGCGATCATATCATTTTACTATATAATGAACTTTTATAGTTTTTACTCATACAAATAAAATAAAATTGATAGTTCTGTTTAATATCAAGCTTGCAAACTGTGAACTGACCTCAGCTAAAATTATTTTAAATAGGTCAAAAATGTGTTTATTTAGGAGACTGGATTTTTTTTTTTTGCTTTGACTAGAAAAACTTTTAGAAGTTTATAATGGATGGGAAGATATAGGAAGTCTGCAAATACACAGAGACCAGCTGCCTGTAATAGCCCTTCAATTGTACAAACTGGATTTACTAGATTTCCACTTTTGCCTTCCATGAATGGTTTAGTTTCAAGACTTGATGCGCTCACATAGTGCACTTCAACATACAATGAAACATCTGCCTCTGTGGGAAAATAACCTTCTCACAAAAATTGCAAGAATAAAAATACTCAATTTTAAAATTAAAATACATGAGCTGCGGTTTATCATCAACCCATGTGCAAGACAGAATACAACATGAGAAGAAATCCAGGACAAAAGCAGGACACAAATTTCAATAAATAATTTCTGTTAAAAGTCAATAAGTAAGAAAGTATGAGAATCATCAATTTCCCTCCATTTTCAGCACCAAAAGAAATCCAGTCTTAATTTTTTAGAGATAAAGTCTTTTTCATTAAACCAGAAAACAATGAAATTGCAAAGATCATGGTAATGGAACTTTTAAATGAAATTCTGCGGTAAACAACATGCACACGGTGGATAGAAATACAGTGGATGAAATTTACTTAGCAATAAATTAAGGGTATTTGTCTTTCAAATACACCACAATACTGGACTACGACATTGATGTGATGATATTGAAAAGAGGAATTAATCACATTAACTTAGGGGTTCAACTAGTAAATAACATAACTTTTCTGTTTGTACTCGTCAAAAGACCTATTTACAAAGAGACACCAATTTTTTTGATGGACTTTATTTTTGAAAGTTGGGCTCTAAACTACAAGTCATTTAGAATTACTTTAAAAGGTGCAACTTTGGCGGGTACTTTTTAGGTTAGGTTTATAACCTTCAAACACGCATTACAACCAACCAACTAACAATACAATGATTCACAAGAAGTATATAAAGACTATTACATAACAAAACTTCCCGATAAATCAGACATGAAATCCATTCAAATAATTACGTTTTAGGTGCGAATGAAACGTACGCAATCTCAAAATAAAAACCAAATGAAAAATTGGCTACTGCTTGTCATGCTGTGTGAATAACTCCGCAACATCTATGATACATACTTAGACTTCTGCTTTATGACAATGTCACAATAAAATGTAATAATTAAGTCCTTCCACCCATGTCGCACAAAACGTCAATAGCAGCGGCACAATTATAAACAATTGCAGTAATCCCTCGGCGGGGTTACAATGTAAGGCCCCGAAAACGAGAGGAATGCGAGTTGCCTTGAGCGCTGTGATTGGGCAGCGGGCCGACGATAACCAATCAGAGATCACATGGAGACGCAGCACATAGAGATGCGGCACGGCAACTTTTGCGGGAAAATGAAAGTCCTGTACCACCTTGTCCTGTACTTTCGAAGTCTCATGCATGAGACTAAGTCTACTAGTCTCATGTCTCATGTGCCGAAGGAACAGCGCTTTAGGGGCAAAAAGGAAATAAATAATCAAAGAATGAAGTAATACTTCGCGACACCATTTCCGGTCTCAATGGTAGGCAAAAGGAGTATGTTTTCTCGCGTGTTTCACCGAATTTCATCACTATGAAATTACCGGAACTACATACTGTAAGTACACTCGCACTGGTTGAATTACGTCGCTATAAGCCTAATACCACCTCGGTGGTTAAGGACCACCGCCGAGAGGGGACGACGCCTATTAAGGTTCTTTTAGATCGCGAGTGCCCCGCCCCGCTCGGCCGGGCAACGAAAACAAGAGGGAAAAAGTAAACGTCTAAAATTTACAGTATTGACAGTAGGTAACTGTAAGTAGTTTTCACTTTATGACTGGTCTCCATTTCTATCGATTTCCGTTGGATCGAGAATAGGCCGCAAAAGAACGGACGCGAGAGTCCAAGTGAGTCAGATCAGGACAACGACGCCGGCCGCTTCGATGCGACGCGACGCAGTGCAGTTATAAAAACGGCGCAATGACCACCGCTGCGCCGCCGCCGCCGCGCCGTCCGCTAGCTGACAAAGAGTCAGCTGACCAGCGGCCACCGGCCACCGGACGGAACCGCACCGCACCAATTCATTTCGCAGCAACGCCTCTTCTTCAATGACCTTAAGCGTTGCGACTCAAATGAAAACAACATTTCGCTGCCCCGGGACAATCGCACTTTGGCGGGAAAGCGACGGGGGCAGGGCCCATAAGTACCTTCTTACAGACCCTCTTGACGGAGGAGTGAAAATGAGTGCAAAGAAGATTGCGCTACCACTGATCTTTGTAAGAGATCTTGCGGGACAATGGCAATGCTACGTAATCATTACCGGTACCGGTACCGGTTTGCTCTCCGTGGAGATTTCCTCCTCCTCCAAAGGGTAAAGGAGTCCTCTGATTGATATCCGATCTATGGTTCCATTAACTACAGCCGATCTCGTGATAAAGATGCCGTAACGAGTAAATCTCATCACGATAACATTTACGCAGGTTATTTAAACCAGGCGAGTTCTGATTTAACTAAAACTCAAGATGCGTCATCAAAGAAACCGTTGAAACAAGATTTAGCTTAATCTTGAGCGCAGTATACTGTATTTGGTGGGGATCAGCATCTGCTTTGCGAGGATTCCCTTCCCACAGAAGCAAGGTGGTGGTGCCGTGAGAAACATTGACAAGGTCTTAAGGTATATGAACTAAAAACGAATAAACACGTATTGTGGCTATTTTCGACTGCTGCCAACAGCCTAGTAAAGGGAAAAAGTCCATCGGCGAGAGCCTCAAAGTAGCTAGTCTCACATCCTTACTTGTGAGGTGCCTTACGCTACGCCTCTGTATCTCTCCACGCGACTGACAGCAGCATGTCGTCCCTGACTTTTGCGTGCGTAGAAAATGCAAGTGTTGACGCAACCATTTTGATTCGTCAAGTTTCATTGGCAAGAAAAGCGTTTCACTTGTGAGTACAAAATCAGTACCGGTAGTTTGTATGTTTTTGAAGTGTAACGGCAGAGCGAGAGTGTTGTGCTGGCTGGTCAATGGCGCGGATCCAAGGGGCCGTGCACCGCGACAAAAGCCGATGCCCCTTTCACTCGTTGGGGGGGGGGGTCTGAATAGGCGTTAGCATTATGTGATTGAGGATGAGGGATGACTGTATTTATTTGCCGACAAAATCGCAGCGTTCCGGCTAAACAGCCTCCATGTATTAAGACCACTAGGAAGAGCAACTTTTATTGAAATCAAAGGATTACATATACAGAAAAGTGTAGCGAGCGAAGATTTGAATTGAAGTTAATCGCCGTTTGGCGAATTTCCGGTATTTCGATGATACCGGTATCTGTTAGAAACGGAATCTCAAAGACTCTTGTTGGGACTATTTGCCTGCAGAATATTATCTGATATTAACGGTTAGCTGTCATAAGCGCCAAAAACCACAAGCGCCAACGCCGCAAGCGCCAATCCGTAACCGTCAAACGAGAAAAGTCGCAAACGCCAAAGGTCTTAACCGCAATACTGACCTTACCTAACCTAAACTATCTTAACCTAACCTAACTTAACCTAACTTGACCTAACCTAACGTATACGAACTTTGGCGTTTGCGACTTTTCTCGTTTGGCGGTTACGGACTGGCGCTTGCGGCGTTG
>Ga0058701_10004758_pt1 | contig 11091 bp, 8 predicted proteins | sample AgamicOrMae_FD_97039 | JGI IMG/M metagenome (GOLD analysis project Ga0058701, IMG submission 97039) | Agave microbial communities from Guanajuato, Mexico - Or.Ma.e | ecosystem: Host-associated > Plants > Phyllosphere > Phylloplane/Leaf | place: Guanajuato, Mexico | collected 2012-06-04 | reverse complement strand
CTTCTGGGCTTTGTTTAGGAATGTTGCCCAAACATTTTAAGCACAGAACGAACATTTTTAACCCACTGGTCCAATTTCTACAGCAGTTTTAAAAAACGAAAAAAAGTGAGTCCATACGTTTGACCGGTACTGTATAATGCCACTTATTTCTCGCTATGTTTGAATGCCTAAAACTCAAAAGTTAGGACGGTGACAAGTCGTTTTTAAGTGGTCTGGTGTAATAGCATCCTAGCTGTATTTTTGATAAATGAAAAGAGCCTGTAATCGGAACCCTTCATCTCGATGAAACATCCTTAATCCCAATGATAGCGTGAAGTAGGAACCTTGAAGGTTGAAAACCTAACCTTTCAAACTGACGGAACTTAAGCTCAGACGTTGTATTCTCTAGATCGCGCTTCACATATTGAACTAAGGCTTTATTTTTTGACAGAGTTCGAAGAGCACTGCTCCGAACAAGTCTTCTCCGGCGGAGTCTTCACCGAAGAACGCCGACGATCACGAGTCGGAACCGAAGAAAAGAAGAGTGGAAGATGAAGAGAGCGGAACACCCGAATTCGCCGACGTCGTTTCGGAATTCCAAATGGAAGATGAGGGAGAGCCCGCTACAGAAGAGCCCGCTACAGAAGAGCCACCGAAGGAAGAGCCGCCTAAACAGGAGCTCTCCAAGAAGAGCGGTATCGGAAAACTCTCCGCTTTCGCTTTCAAGAAAAACTCGTAGTATTGTTTAATTTTTTTTTGTACTATAATGTGATCCTTGAATTGTGTTCATATGTGTGATGTAAATAAATAGGAATAGTTTAGAGAAATTAAAGTTTTTTATTTAGGGTAACCCCCTCCTCTTTTTACGTTTATGTACACTTCTTAGGTATAATAGCAAATATAGGCATCCCTTTGCCGTTACAACCAACAGCTATACCAAACGTATGACAATATATACAGAGTGATGAATGCTTTTTTTCTCAAGTGATGTTCTTTACACAGTCGAATAAAGAAGTCCTCATTCAGGGACTCCTATTGGCTGTGCAGAGGGACTGAAGTTCTCCATCTTAGTCTCGAGAGTCATTGACTTTCAGTACTTGAGTTGTTCCTCGAATCGATCTCGAAAGAATTCTAATACATTTCTAAGAACAAGAAGTCCGTAGCTACTGCCGTAGAATGATAATAATTTCTTCACAAGAATCATGCTGTATTATCGCATAAGGAATTCATGTTTCAGTAGAATCTACAAACTTGTCCTTGTTCGATTTCAGGCAATTGCGATTGTTTTCCGATTTTCTAACTCATGTTCTTCTTGTGGAGTATCACTAAAATTGGGCAGTTGATTTGAGTACACAGCCAATTGTGGCGTCTGATGGGGGCGCCGATTTTATTATTTTGAGATCTTGGTTTGTTTCTCTGCGTGCTGATAAACAGGATCCCAATCTTTTCTCATTTCTGTGTAGTTGTGGGATAACGAATAAAATGCCTCTTTCGGAGATGTTAGGGCGACACTCAATATTCGTCCAGGGATTCATCTTCATCGATATCGTAGCCGATCATTTTCAGCTCTGAAAAAAAGAAAAACAGGAACTTTGTAGCGAATGACGTTTTTGCTTTGTTCGTGTTCTTTTTTTTCTCTCTCTCTTGTAATTTTGGACTGAAATTTGACTCTGAAGGGAACTGCTTTAAGAGGCATTCTTCTGGCGAAGGTTTGGGGCTCGTTCCCCGCGTTACTCAACGAATCGAGTTTCTTAAGAATTTACAGTATTTTCACGAGTCTAGAAATCGATGGCATTGAAGATTGCGTAGGTTATAGACTCCATAGCCTGAATTTGGGTTTTAGACTTCAGACACGAAATAACATTTCATCAAGACTCCATTAAAATAGCTTTTATCGGAGCTCGACTATGAGGAAAATTACCAATTATAGAGACTTGACTGATTGCAAATACGCACCATCAGGGCACAGATTAATGAGAAGAAAAAACAACGCATTATTTAGACTGGGTTGTACTAGCAGTCAAAAAAGTATTGACCGCTCCAATTTTTTTAAACCTCCGTAACCTTGGAACGAGACGAGATATGACAAAAAAGCCAAGAGTTGATTGATAGATCTCTTAAAGATCTGGCGATTTTATAGCGTGCTTTTCTGACGTATCTCTCCGTTTCAGTTACGTTTACGGAGGTTTAAAAAGAATTGAGGCAGTCAACCAGGAGACTATAACACTTTTTTGACTGGTAGTACATGTAACTACGAACAATTAGAAGCTCAAGTTCCCCGAAACACAACTCCAAAAACTAACGCACTAGAGAGACTCCATGGTACGGGAAAAGTCCAACGTGTATAAGACAGTACTTTTCAATCTCTGACTCTTAAAAGCGTTTAGATATTCCTGGTTGCTATTCTTGTATCGAAAGTAAACAGAGTACAATATTCGTTGTCCCTAAGTGAAGTGAAGTGGTTCCGGGTTGTGAGGAAAAGCCTCTTTATCATAATTATCTTACCTCTCCGGTAGATGTTCTTCGAACTCAAAGAATTGATCCAATCGGTGTAGAGAGAGTAATTGAAAACGGGTCCCGTGCCTCCGTACCTTTCGGGTAGGTATTTAGGGTCTATGTGCTCGTGGAGAGTCGATAAATCGTTACCATGGAAGTACAGCTGTAACAGAAAAAAATAGTGAAAAAACGGGTCATTTCGAGTCAGGTCTTACAGCAGAATTTTGAGATATTGACTATCGGAAACTACAACACACAGTGAGAAGACGTTCTACAAAATAAACGAGAGTTTACCGTCATTAGTAAATAATCTGTATCTTAACACGCTACGGTCCCGCTAAGCCGTTCGGAAACAGACAAAGCTATTTTAGAGGATCTTTTTTATTCAGTACCGTCACCATTAAAAATATTGCCCATCTGGAAACCTGAAATGTAATAATTCAGGCATTTTCCAAAGCTTAAAATTGCGTAATATAATGGGAAAAAGCCTTCGAATTTCTCTTAAGCTACACTCCAAATACTTTGGGCTGTTATGAGTTGAGAAACCCTTAGTGATTCGGTTATTTTAGCGTAAAATGTCGTAGCTTATGTTGGCGTATCGCTGTACCGTGACTTTCCTGCGTCTTTTCGATCATTGCAGTTGTAAAATGACGGGTTCTTGCTGTTATTCTGATGCCGAGTCGTTGGCTTACAATTTTTGAGATAGTGATGAAGCGAACTGCGTTCAATGTTTTGCAGATTGTGATTCGATAGGTTTATTTAATAAAACGAGCATTTTGAATCAAATAGTCCTTTACTTAGGAATTTTACTTTATGTAGAGGTGATCCATGTTTGGATAAAATCCATCTTATTACTTTCCATTTTAATACGAAGACAATGTCGCAGGATCTTTATTTTAGGGAAAGAATCCGTGATGGTCCCTTATATTATTTTTAATGATTGGAGGGCTCAAAAGTAACGTCCCTTATTTTGGGCACAGAGCGATTTTAAAAAGGGATTCTCTGTTTTGAAAAGATTACTTGTATAGTACTATCAGTCCATAAGGTGTTTTCAGGTTTTGATCGTGAAGGAAGGCTCCGCCTTGTAAGGAAATACTTTGGTTACCACCTTGTTGCACGACCGAAACCGGACAATTTTTGTACTGATAGTACCGTTGAGAGAAATCCGAATGTGGTAGGGAGGCAACCCCTCCGCCTTTTTGTCATGTTGGCTGCCTACCCTGTTTGCGCGGTATGAACTCATTCAAAACAGTCTCATTCTCCCATTCTGCCTGCGTCCTAGCCTATTAGCTTGGCGCTTTCTAACAACTATGTCGATTCTAATATTTTGGCGACCTGTTCGTTATAAACGGCAATTAAAAGCCAGGATTTTCTTCGTATTCGATTTTTCGCTATAACGCATTCGTTTTAGCCGATATACTTCACGAGTGCACTTCAGTACGAAACCATACTAAGGGATGAACATTGCTCGTTAAATATGCGGCTTGTTCGTTACCAACGGCATAGTTATTTACACCGTGTAGTATTTTAGATATCTTTCCTTAAGCTTCGAACTCTTCCTTTAACCGATTTTTGCCCACTAGGCTGTTATCGACCCATCAAAAAATATAAATCTTTATGCAAAATTCTCGCATAAATCACTTACTTTAAGTAAAAATGTAACTCTAAATTAGCCTAAACAAAAAATTGGATCATTTCATAACACCATTTTGCAAAATTTTGACCATAAACGTTTTGATTATTCCCTTAAATTATTTTTTTCAAACTTTCTCTGGGCACAAATAGGTAAAGAACCCAATTTTGGGCGATGCTTACCTTGTCGATTTCGCGGTCGCCAAGGAAAGGTTTGAAGAAACCGAAGACGATATCGAATATCCACGACTCGTTTAGGATATGAATGCTGTATACTTTCATGGGCATGGAAGTCTGCGGCAGAAAGAAAAGAATGAGTCACCGATAATGATTGGCTGATGGAATGTTTGCGACGTGCAAATAGGCAGGCGAACTGTACCTCGAGTAGTTGGAGAGTTTTTCCCGCGAGCGTAGGAGTCGTGTGCCAAGCGTGACTCACAGTGATGCCTTGCAAGTCAAACAAGACGCGCGCTCCGAGAATTTGCGAGTCCTCTTCCAACATACCCAGCTCTTGAATGATCATCGTTGCTCTGAATACGTCCTCAATGTCTACTTTACTCGGGTCCCAGTTTCCTGTAAACAAGTTGAGCTGCTCATGCCAATGCCACGGACGAAGACTTAAAATCAGTGAACCTCCAAGGGCATTGCTAACTTTGTGCTCTTTAATTTTAAACAAATAAAACATTTTTTTAAAATTAATTTTCGAGACTGCCTTTTATACCGTGAACCACTGTTCGTTGCCAAGTTGAGCAGCGACCGAAGCAATCTACAAGAAACCTAACCTAAATTAACCTAATCTATACTGATAACCTAACCTGAGTAACCTTACCAATGCAAACTTAAGTTAAGATAACCTGCATTTACCGAACCTACGTTAACCTATCCGACATTAACAAACCTAAGTTAATCGCATCTAAATTAACGGAACGTAATTTAACCTAACCTACAGTAACCGAACCTAAGTTAACCTAACTTAGTAAACAAACTTAAGTTAACCTAACCTACTGTAACCTGTCCTTAGTTAACCTAACATAACTGAACCTAAGTTAATCAACCTTATATAATTCCGGTTGCGTGGTTAATCTTCATTGTATCATTTACCCATTCTGAAGATCATAATTCTTCTTCCTGTTTGGTCGACGTGAGGAAGAACAGTGAGAATGTCATATTCGCCAATTTTCATGAACCGTTGGTCTTTGGGATTGACGCCATATTGGTAATCAGGGTTAGCGTCTTTGAAAGCCATATAACGGATAAGCTGGAACAGAGAACTTAGTTGGTGTATTTAGTTCCTCGTAGTTGTTTAACGTTGTTTCATTTAGTTTACTAACCAGTCGGTGAGCTCGTTCGACGTTGTAATTCCTAGCGCGAAGGAAGCGTATTAAGAAAGGGTCGTCCATGCGAAGTGGTTCAACTTCTCCACGTTCTGCAAAATAACACAAAATAGGCATTAGAATGCGTTCGGTTTCATATCGTTTTGTATGCTTTACTTCAGCTCACATCTTTGCTAAGTAAACACATTCTCTGAATACGAGTGCTCCTTCCGGAAATAATGCTTTAAAATTAAATAATAAAAAAGTGCCAAATCTTTAAATGGAAACAGGAAAGCTTTTAGACCGGGGTTAAAGTGTCCATGCGATATACATGCCGAATCACCCATTCACTCAAAATACACGAATGGATTTCCGTGTGTCCATGCCATATCCATTCATCATGGCTGTCCATTCGAGTATTTTTAAGTAGATGGATTTTTCGGCATGGATATTACCATGAATTTTGCATGGACACTTCAACCCGGGGACCAAAATATAAAAACTCGATATAGTGTTGAAAATCCCATTTACCATTTGTTATGACATCAAAAAATGTACTAAATTATAAAATAGGCGAAGTTTCATTCTGTAAAAAAACTATTTATTATTAAAATAGAGAAATTTTAACTCGATAAATCGTATTATTGCTCGTTTGCTATTGATTTCAAAGTAATTTAAGAAATATTTCGAAAGCTCCGGTTAGCATCAAAGCTCGATAAAATAATTCATCAGGTTTCATCGGTCATATTGATGAGGGTGAGCTTTGTTCATGCCACAAAAATTGATACCCAAACCTTATAAAATGCCTTTTTCCATTGAGAGACGTCTAATTTCACCTTGAAAGTCAGAAGGCGTTTTTATTGGTCGCGAGAGCCTTTCTTTTCTACGAAACCTAACCGTAGATCCAACGAAGCAGAATCGTTGCTCACTCGGATCGTTTTCATTTCATCCGTACCGAGTATCATATCCTTGAGTTGCTGCAGACAGCGAGTCTTAACTTCTTCGGTCTCCCCCAAGACAGTCTTGGCGTATTCCAGCGCCTTCTCGCTCGGCCCTCCCGTCACGTTCAGCTTTGGCATCAGGATCTGTTCCTCCATAACCTCCTTCGGCTCGACCCGCTCGGGGGTGGGACTCTGCGATGACGGCATTCTGAAACAGAAACACCGTTTGTGAGATACTTTTGAATTAGCCGTGCAAGCATCCTATGACGACCCACAAATAGGCCTATTAAAGGGTGCATTTTCTTCTTCTTGTGATGTACTATCGCCTGCAAAAGTTCGCGACCACTTTTCTGTGCGAGAGTAGCCGTCAGGTTGGCAGCACAAGCCGTCGCCCACTAGGTGATGCCGTCGCCGGAGCTTGAGCTTGAACCGACCAATCACGGACGAAAACGCCGAGTGCTGCCAACCTAAAAGCTACTCCCGCGGAAAAAGGTGTTCGCGAACTTGTGCAGGCGATAGTACCGTTCGTTGCCGACACACAAACCTAACCTAACCGTCGAGTCTGATAGGCAAACTTCTCGAAGACTGCTGAGAAGTAAGCGATAGCAAAGCACCTAACCTAACTTATCCTAACTTAACCTAACTTAACCTCACCCAACCTAACTTAACCTAACCTACGTGTTGAACGAGGTGGAACCAAGGTGGAATACTAAAAGGGAGTAGTTTATAACGGTACAGCTTTCTTTGTTAGTATTCAAAAAGCGCGCTTAAAACAATAAATAATAAAAATATTATCGGGATTGAGCTTCCGCCATCGTGGCGTTGCAGATAACGAAGCGAACTTAAACTGTACTGGTATGGATACTGTGAGCACGTACAGTACCAAACTAATCGATGAACCACATTTAACTCATCGACCAACCTAACCTAACCAAAACCAACCCCAAAGAGCGTCACTCGTTCAGTCTGTGAATATACCTGAACCTGTAATCGCTGACTCAGTAAAACGCTTCTGTCATTACGCATTGCGTTAACTGCAGTGTTGCCAATTCCGTTTTTCATTTTAAGCGCGGCATAGTCTTCTTACAGTAATTGGCTCATTTCTTCGTAGTGAGATTCTCGGTGCTTTCGCAAATTACCGGTACGTCTGCTTTTTACTTGCCTAAGCAGTCTTCTTGAATAAATCATGAGTAGTGGCCTCGAATAATAAAAAAAGAAAAAGAAAAAAAAGAAAAAAGAAAAGAAAAAGTGGGCTCTTCAGAAAAATAAACAAGTAATCTGATAAAATAAAATAAAAATCCCGACTCCATCATGAATTTTTTATTTTTATGTGGTTATTTTCGCTCGCCTTCGAGGGAAATTTGTTCTTTGAAAAGAGCCAAATATTAAAGCTTAAAATTTGCGTAAATTCGGTAGGTCTAATTTTGTCTCAATAATTTAAGAGACTCGAGGTGTTTTTTTTATTAATTTAATTTTTGTTTTGTCTGCGTTAGGGTACCCGTAATTTTATTACCAGTATCTATAAAAGAATCCAAAAAATATCATTTTTAGAACATGTTTAAAAAATACGGAGGTATTTTTTTTTATTTTTTAATTTGAAACGAAGTCCAAACATTTTACGCGGCAATTTAATGTGAAACTTATTGCGTTGTTCTGGAAATTGGGTTGCCCCACTGCGTGGTAGTATCATGTGATGATAGTCGGAGCATACAAGACCACTGTATACACAGTCGAGGACATAAATGGCTGACAGCGCGGGACTTTTTTATTTACCGATTTTAGCCGGTGTCTTCATTGATGATAACGACCGGAAGGGAAGTGAAATACCATCATGTCGTTTGTTTTAGATGAAAACCACTGCTACCAACAAAAATCACAAAAAAATACGACCGCGGTATCAGCCTATATGCCCTTGTCTAGCACATCTCTTCGAAAGAGCTTCGTAACTTAATGCCATAATTAATTTGCAACTTATATTAAAAGTGGGGGAAGGAGTAGCTAAACCGCAGGAGCGGTCACTCCGTGCTTCAGTCTGTGGCTCGAATCCCTCCAGTCGGATTGATGGCAGTGAATGACGCAACTCTCACCGTAAAAGAGATCTGCCCGCTCTCTTTCTGGAGCTACTTTGCTTCTCTCTCGATTTTCTACTGGGAATCTGTATTTCGGTTTGATGCAATAAAATTTCTCTGCTTCGTTGACGTCACCGAACTCTAATCGCCCCTTTGCTTAATTCCGAAAATCCCAAGTTCAGTGTGAAACAAAGATTTTTTACGTTTCCTACTTTGGGTAGCTGTCATAAGCACCAAAAACCACAAGTGCCAACGCCGCAAGCGCCAATCCGTAACCGCCAAACGAGAAAAGTCGCAAACGCCAAAAATCTTAACCGAAATCATGAGAGTATTACTCTCATGCCGCAATACTAACCTTAGCCAACCTAACCTAACTTAACCTAACCTAACTTAACCTAACCTAACTTAACCTAACTTAACTTAGCCTAACCGAACTTAACCTAACTTGACCTAACCTATACGAACTTTGGCGTTTGCGACTTTTATCGTTTGGCGGTTACGGACTGGCGCTCGCGGCGTTGGCGCTTGTGGTTTTTGGCGCTATCGAATGCCCCCCCCCTACTTTAACCTAATATAGCTCTTTTTAGGTATCACGAAGTTTTCATTTGGTAGTTACGTTCTTTGACTGTTCGTCTTCCGTCGCCAAACGTAACAGAGCAAGGTTCATGATTCTCAACCTAGCTTAACTTTTTCAAAAACTCATGCCGCATAACAACGCAAATATCAAGATGGTCTGAATACAGTGGAGTGTCAGTTATACGTCTCTCAGTTGTAAGTCCCACTCGTTTGTACGTCCAGTGGGTACATTCTCTTCCAGAATACTTTATATGGCGTTATACAGAGGCTATTTTCACTTTTACGTCCCTCTCAGTTCTACGTCCAAATTTTTGATTCCCGACTTGGACGTATAACCGAGATTCCACCTTATTAGTTCCTTTCAATTTGAAAGTGTTGATTGTTTATAAAGTTAAAACTCACAATCAGTTAAAAAAATACGACCGTAACCTCGTTTTTGTGTTTAACATATCAAAAATCGGAGTTTTAAGATCTAGAGATTTTAAACTTTCTAAGAGTGCTATGGCTCGAAGATAGTGTAAAAGCTGGAGTAATAGGGAAACTTTAGGTGTCCCTTAAGCTCTGTCGTCATTCGGGATATCGTGAAAGAAAGAGATTTTTTGCGACACAGACACGAGAAGTGCAACAAGCGTGTTTAGCCAGTGCGTTAAATTTCCTTAGCAACAATGCATCATGACAGTCGTCATACTTTGTCGCAATTACCGGCACGAGAAACCGCAAGAAACCCGCAAACCGGCATGGCAATAACTGCAGGAAACCCTGATTACATCGCTCGTTAAATAATCTCGAAACAATAGTATGTCCAGTAAACAGTTTCAAACAATAGCTTGTTTTAACTAATAAAAGAAAGCTGAGAAAAAAAGTCAAAGTAGCGTTGCTATAGTGGTTTGATTCAATATTCTATTTCATATCGATCAAAATATTGAAGATATCTCTAATTTTTTCCTTCGCCAGAAAAAGTTTCTAAATTTATACTTCGCGTGTCCAAAACTTCGTACAATACTCTGCAAAAAAAAGAAAAAATCTTCATTAGTTCATTAAAAGCAAAATCTCGACTGTTAAAGAGGGTTCCTAATGCACGCATTCGACTTTGACCCTTTTGAAGATGTCTTTGATAACAATCCGAACACTGGAACTATTGACATATATGATAATCTCTTTCTGTATTCAGTGAGAAATAATGTTCTTTGAAAGGGTCATACTTTAATAAAATCTTAGATCCCAACAAGAACTGAGATACTAAGTTTCAGTCTTAATTTTAGTCTACTCTAAGAGCGAGTCTGAAAGATCTTAATATTACAGAGTTTTTCGTTTAGATTCCCAACGTAGAGGCGGGCCTGAAGGCTATTTCTTAAGTGTACCAAATGATTTTCTTTGAGTAATTTATGAACGGGTATTCATAAACGCGGACATCCTTATATTCGTTTATCAGCCATTTTAGATTTATTGCTCCATCCCAATAACCATATCATTTAACCCATAACAGTCCAAGGTATTTGGAGCGAAGTTTTGCTCAAGAGAAATTTGAATGATTTTAAGATTTGGGGGATGCCTAAATTATTAAATTTTAGGTTTCCAGAGGATTGATATTTTTTAAATTGTGACTATACTGAACTTAAAAGATCCACTAAAATATTTTTCTCGGTTTCCGAACGGCATCGCTGTGCGGTAGTGGGTTAAAGATCAGACCTTCCCTTTACGTCATGAGCATCAACAAATTAGAACCGCGTGGGTTACCTTTACTTAGGTTAGGTTGAACACTTCGTGCCTCGCTTCGTTTTCGCTCCGCTCAACGTAATGACCAAAGGAAGATTACAGAGATGAAGAATTCAACCTTCAAAACGGAGGCTGACTTGCCGAAAAGTTGGTACTGTACAAACGAGTTTAGTTGAGGTTATCTAAATATGGACTCAATGAATAACTTTGACACCTTGGAAAACTTACGATTGAGATGCAGCGTCATTCATGGTTGGATGCGTAAACAATCTTCTCTCACAGACACTTGCGCACTGTCGTACTCACAGCACTCGACTAGCTCTGACAACGACGACAACCTAATTTTCAGTATGCCTTATCGCCTTCTAG
>Ga0058701_10004757_pt1 | contig 11092 bp, 8 predicted proteins | sample AgamicOrMae_FD_97039 | JGI IMG/M metagenome (GOLD analysis project Ga0058701, IMG submission 97039) | Agave microbial communities from Guanajuato, Mexico - Or.Ma.e | ecosystem: Host-associated > Plants > Phyllosphere > Phylloplane/Leaf | place: Guanajuato, Mexico | collected 2012-06-04 | reverse complement strand
ATACTGCGCGCAAAATTTCTTTCGCGCATACAAGACTTCACGCAAATGGCACGGGGCGTAAATGAACTACGCGCATATGACACTTCGCTACAATGAAACTTCGTGCAAATGATATAACCCCCTTTTAACCAATTCCCCATTGTTTACTTAGATCAGTTCATTCCAATTTTTCCCTTGATCCTTCAAATACGCCCTTTAAGAGATCTTGTGCATATCAAATATTAAGTTTCCTAAAACCACCTTTTCTTTAGAATATTGAAATACCAGTGTCATAGTATCGATACTACCACATATCCTATATTAACCATGTATCTCGCCCCGCGGTCAAACACTTCAACTTGGTGACGAAAGGTGGATTGCAGTGGAAAACGAACCTCAAGTTTAAGTATCCGTTCTAGCATGGGTAATTTAGCAAACATATCCATGGTATCCATGGTTAACCCATGGATATTCGAGCTCAATTATCCATCCTATCATGCATTCTCAAACCTTGTGTGTTCCAAGACCTAGAAGAAGGTCAAGCCTCGAGCAACGACAAGAGAATTGATTAGGACATTTTCAGGAAACACATTTTCATAAACACCGGCATTCCTAATCATAAAATTGGCGAAACGTCAAAATGACGTTGGCGACACTGGAATAGGTCGTAGACACGTCGTAATGTCGTCGAGGCGACGCTCACGCATTCTCTCATCACGCGAGACGTAAGCGAAAGACCCGCGAGAGAGACGCCCAAACCGTGTCCCGCACCAGCGCAGTATCAGGTTTCCATTTCATTAAGTGTGGCCACCCACGGCAAGGCAGAGAAGTCGGCAAAAAAGGAACACATCCGGACGAAGGGGCTATTGTTTTCGTAATGAGTAGAGGGCGGTGAGGTGTTGTGGATAAAGGCAGTGCTTATGTCGACAAGGAATTTACTCTTTATTATTGGAAAGTAATTGCCCGGCAGTTATACCAGCGCCGGGTACGCTTCATGCATACAACAAGATCCTTGAAGTTTCTGTAGAATCCTTAAAATCCTTCTGTAGAATCCTTAAAATTTCATCTCGACACCAACACATCCGAATGACATATAGTGTGTTGCTTTGTGTATAACAAGTTTCAGACCTTCTCTTTTCAATCAATGTTTGCCCAAAAATGCGTGAGAGTTTTTTTGTTGTTTTACAACAAAACATGCAAGCTTGTAGTTGAGTGAGATGGTACTTTCATATTGATGAGATTCTTACTTAGGTTAAGTTTACGTGATATTCCGTACACCACACAAATACTTTAAGTGAAGATTTTTGTCTTAGAGAATCGCGAAGTATCGTGGATGGTGCAATTAGATAAAACAAATTTCACTCCATTTCTAAGCGTCGTTTTTAGACAGCAAATATTTTAGTACTAAATTTGGGATGGCTCTTATCCAGTGAACTCAATATTTAACGAAGATATATCACTATTGTTAATGGACATGAATGGCAGATTCGATCAGAACAAATCAATTAGAGCTGAAAGATTTTATCAAAAAAGGAGTTCTTAACATTCATGCTCATGATCCCGCAGGCGTTGAAGTCTCTTTCCGATTAGAATACCCTAGGAAACAAAGCCAAAAAATAGCTCAAAAACGAAACAGCACAGTAAAATTTTACACGCCCGTCTCAAAATTAAACAAATGAAAATTTCCATCAAAATAAAAAATACCCACATAAAACAAAACAGAATTATCTTCGATTAAGAACATGAGAGGGTGCAGTTTTTCTTTGGTTTGCTGTGTTTCTGCTCTAAAATTCTCCAAAAATCGTGCTTCACGTATATTTGTTTTATTTTTTAATTCATATATATTTTTAAAAAAATATTTTTTGGTCAAAATCATAATAACAACACTGAATTTTTACAGCTAAGTGAATAATCTATGTTAGGAATGATCAAACGCATTCCCTTGAACTTTGACGATATTCTTTTGAATCTTTTTCAAAAGCTCCACTAAATAAAATCGATTTCACAGAATTAAATTTAACGTTATTTACATACGCAGGTGGAAAGTCTAAAATCGAGTGATACAATAAAAATACCGGCGAAATTGGTCCGAAAACCACATTATTTCGTGTTACGTGGGAGTCAAGGAGAAAAAGAAACTTTCGGCATTGGCATGACGCAACAAGGTTTTCCTGCCAACGAAAATGACGTTAATAAACCCAGGTGGCACCTGCCACCGACCATACAGAGACCCACGGAGCTAAATGCAACTTGGTTGTTGTTGACAAAACACAACTTTTTTCCTTCCCTTTTTTTTACGTGTAAGACTGTCAGCCAATTAAGGTTTACATTCATCGAGAATTTATCGCGACCTGGTGAATACTCTTCCTCTCATCTGAATGCCTGCGCCGCGTCGCCAGCTCGAGCCGAGACCACTAAGGCCCGTGCGCTTTAAGCCCCTCCCCCCTCTTACCTTGGCTCTGTTATTCTTCCCCTCGTTAGGAACGGTCACATGCGTCTTGGTCCAAGAGAAAAATGTCCCCAAAACAAGAATCGAGGTCTTTACGCAATTCCTCTTCTTTTCTTCCAAATCTCAATCTGAGAGGATCTCTGTCGGAATAGCGTTACATAAATTACGATCTATTCATTCGAAGCGGTTCGGTTCGTTTTACGAGATCGAAAACATTGCCTATTTTTCCTGCCACCTTTCCTTGGGTTCCTTTTTTGGTGGATTACTCTATCGACAAACAAAACATAGTCCCGGTTCATAACTCTGGCTGCGCGCGACAGCATTCTTATTCAGTGTATACTTCTCAGTGGTCCTTCCCTACGAGTTATGACCCAAATCGAAATTGACACATTAATGTCGGGCGGTTTTTCATTGGGTCTACTGGAGAGATATTCGAAATACTTGCTGGTGCTGCTAGTAGTGGACTTGAAAGTACGAAATCTCTTTTTAGCCATACTATGCATTACTTTGTAAATACGCTTAAATAGCGAAAGTAAAATGTTCTCCCAACGTGTATTAGCAATGATCAGCCTACATCGGAGTAAAAGTTGCTTCAAAAAAAGGAGAAAGTAAGACAACAAAGAAGAAAAAAGTAAGAAAAAAATTACAAAAAAAAAATTTAGCGGGGTGTATATCACTCTGATTTCAGTTAAATCTGACTACTGAAAATCCATTCCTGTACTCGCTTCTGCAATCTAACCGTAAGCGCCAATGTCTATGTAAAATGTTTAAATATTCAATAACTACATAAAAAAATGGTCAAAAATATTTACGATGAAAACTGAGAGATTTTATCCAGTAATCATCTTCCAAATAACGCATAATAGTATGGTGATCTGTATCAGGAGATATTGAAGGTTGTAAAATGATTAGGCTTTGTTGAAATTCAAACTCAGACATTATGATGAAATCACACGAATAAAACACATCAACAGGATATATCAACTCCTAATGTATATTAACTTCGTTCACAACTCTTGATAGACTTCCCGATCAAGTTTCGAAAGGCTCTAGGGACGATATACGGCAACGAGTATATTTTCCAACTCTGAGAATTCGATATCCGATATTATCTTGATGAACCGTCGAATAAAATAAAAGGAATGAAAACACTCTTTTATAGCCGAGGACTTGTATTTATCGAACGGTTTTTCCTTCGATTTCGGTCACTTTGACGTATTTTGCAGTGGAAAACACGACCCTGGCATCGCGCCAGTCTATACAAACTCACTACGCCCCTTCCCCAATAATCATTTGAGCACACACACTCGCGTTTTGAATCGTTCCGAATGAATTCAAATTTTATCTCACGATTTAGTCCCTTATCGGCTCCGTGCCACGTCCCATACATTATCCAGGTACAGTATTTCACTTTTTGTGAAAAAGAAAAAGAGGTGTGTTTACAGGTGTCACTTGCCGGCCGTTCTGTTATTTATTGAGTGATAAAAGGTCTAAACCGCCGTTTTAACGTGGAAATGATGATTTCACGCATTTGTCAAGACGATATGTGAGAGTTGCCAGCTAATTTTACACAGGATATCGGTATTTTCTTTGTACTGATCTTTCTAGATAAGCACATTGTTTTTTACCTAAATTTTAATACAAAAGAGGCACTTTTCGAGATTTTGCAATGATGTTACATGGACGATGATGAGTAACTTTGTTCTTATATGCCCCGTGCAGAGTCTGGTGGTAGAGAGAATGTCACATATCTTACCCCATCTTACTTGCTTTAAGATACGATGGCACAGCAATTACAAGGTATAGCATGATTACTTTGCCAGATAAAACTACTAATTCGGGGGCTACAAGCATTAAGCGTCCAGTTCCGATTTGCGTTGTCTAAACCGTCCAGTTCGCAAACTCGTTTTCTAAACCGTCCAGTTGCGGCGCCCGCCGAAGTAGCCCACTTCTGTCGCTACAAAAAAAAAATATTTTTCGACCAATTTGCGTTTTGAAGAGTGGATATTGTAGACAAAAGTATTGTCTCTAATATCCACCCTTCTCTTTTCAAAGTGTAATATCCCATTGATGCGGCTACTGCTTAAAGTATATCGTATCTTGAAAACTAAAAGTAGCACGTGTTACGTATGGTACCCTTTTCGCACACATTCAAAAAACAAATCTCTCATTGGTGAACACTCCATAACCTTTGAGTCATAAAATCGTACCGCCACGTGTGTTTTCCTCAACTGAAAAGAAACAAAAGCGTTCTATCTTCTCGTAAAAATTACCGGCAAGGTACTTTTCTGTATTTTTTGCAGAGTATACCTGAAATGGGTCGAGGGAACGCGTACAAAATGTATCTCCTCCCACGAAATCAAAACAAAGTATCTTGAGGCACGCATTCATTTCGCTCATGAGCCCCACAATCAACTCATAACAAACAGGAGCCTAAGTTCATTTTTACGTTGCTTTATAAGGCATCCTCCTAACGGTCGGAAATGGTGAGCATCTATTAGAACCACCTACTCGTGATAGGCAACCCGCCTAGACGAGCTGCCTAGACCAGAGGTCAATGCTAGTAACAGGATACGCTGCGCGCTGAAAATGAAACAACAGAGGAAATAGATCATCTTCACTATTCTCAGTTAAATAAATCAGGGCGCTTCTTTCGGAGACGAGGTATTTGACAGGATGAAGTTAAAGGCAGACTCTTTTGTAAATATAAGATAAATTGATGCTAATGCAGTTGGTGAATGTCTATTTGTTGTGAAGTAAGCTTAAAATGTCTGGTGTTGAATTACATGAAGAAAAAAGTCGAGAGCTTTCTTAATGTGATCTTTTCCTCTTGCTTTAGTTTAGTTTGTTTCTCCGGATACAGAAGAGTCAAAGGGTAAAATAGAGAAGAGAAACTGTTTTATGACGTTATTCAAAAGTTCCGGGGTAAAATCAACCGCAGAGGAAAGAATAGTTGCCAGTGGTAGTTAACGTGTTAATTGATACAGCAGGTACCAATAATTTTAGGAGACATTGCCTACTTTTAAGCAGTCATTGCTGACGTTTAATGTAGCTGCTAAAATGTTGGCAATTGCTGTTAAACACAAATTTGCTCAATTTGTAGCCCGTGCTAACTTATTAGTCGCTACAGCTGACATAAGCAGTGGCTGATGGTAAGTTAGCAACCGCAGCTAAAATTGATATAACGTGTTAGTTACCACACTGCTATTTTTTCCGAAAGGTAGCGACTGAAAATGACTGTATATCAATAGGGCGGATTTCTTTCTAGAAATGGTGTTGGATATCTAAATAAATGTTGAGAAGATTTCACGAATCAACTATCTAGAAAGAGCAACATTTAAAACAATTTTTACAGAGACACCTAAATTTGTATAAATCTTTCAAAAAGTCAATTAAGTGAAAGGGCAATCCATCATCGCGTTTTGGCATTCACTTTTAAAAAATGCCAGGCGCACCTTTTTTTAATTTATTTTTTTGTGCAAGACCTAGGCCAGGCTTATTTTGAAATACTCTGGTCTACAAAAAGAGACTAAAAAAACTCTAATTTTTGTACATGAGGTATTAATTGGACGCGCAACATGCAAACAATTCTTTGTTGTTACTCATACCAAAACGGGTTTGTATTTTAAAAATGAAAGCCTATGAATCATTCTCAAAAGCTAAAGTTATTGCAGAAACGACAAAGTCCGCCGGTCATTTTGCTCCAGTGTAGTTGGTGAAATTAGATCAGTAGCCTTTCCCACGGAGGCAAAAACAATTAGGAAGCATATTTACCGTCACTCGAGTCAGAAGTCTATCCGCCAACACATACCTGAAACACGCAAAAAAAAAAGACCTATTAGTAAGCCATCCTCCAAACAGCCAAACAGCCCGTTATTATAAAAATAAATACAGGCAGGAATGTAAACACAGACTCATCGTTGTCCACAACCACTGCACACAAAGAAAAAGAATAAATAACTGTGCCTAGGCGACACAGCAAGTATTGCATTAAGGACGCGGAGGACCCGATGACTTGGCGCTTCGGCGGACAGTTGAGGACAAAAGTGGGAAGTACAGTCCGAGTCCCCGCGGACAAAGGTACAGTCGGGGACAAAAAGACGCGGCGGTACGTACGTTTGAGAATCGCAGCCGTGTCCCCATACCCGTGCGCTGTAATCAAAGGGCACCAAATCACATTCGATGTCGAAGAGGAGCGGCTGAACCGGTGAGGCGTCGCGTTTGTCAGGGCTGTCCGAGATCTCCCGTCCGATCTGATCAAGTTTGCCTCGAGAGTCGTGGAAAGTGCGTTGAAAGCCGGCGAGGCAGCCTTTTATTTTTACCACAAAGGTGTCGATTTGCACGGCTACTTTGTTCCATTTCATGGAGAAGACCGCGCTTTAATTGGGTGCTCGATATTTTCAGGAAAATTGAGCCGGGAGACTTCGACGCTCGGGTACGACAAAGACGCTCAATGATCCAGCTCGTTTGTGTTGCCTCAAAATTTTGATTTTTTACACGCCGGGTTTTAAAGGATTCTAGTTGAGTCAGATTGATTAAAATATTGCTGCAGGTAAAACTGAGATGACCTTTCAACGCAAGATACAATTAGAAAAAAAGGGAGTCCGAAGGGTCACAATATGCGTTCGAAATGTCGATGTTCGTTCATGTGACCTGCAGTTAACGTTGCGACACGCAGTAAGCTGCGATCTTTTTTCTTGTTGAAGAGTAAATATTTTGCAGTGGTTAAGACCAGCTCATAATTATGATTCGAGGAAACACTTCACAAAACAAGCCAGGGAACATCTCGTCTCGACACAAAGACCAATTTGAACCAATGAAATGGTTCATTGGGGGGAAATATCTTTGGATGTCACTGCACATATTTTCTTTTAAAGCCCCAACTGCTGAAAATACCGTGCAAAATTTGCCCTCTAAGTGTTGTAGGGTTCAATCTTTTCAAGCAAACACAGGAAAAAAATAAGAATAAAATGGGACGGAAAAAAATCGAAAGGAACAGAATGAGTCAACAGTATTAATATTTACATGATCACTTACATACAAGTCCAGTGGGTTCACTGTTCCAATTAATCTTTCACCGATATTTTACAATGCCCACCTCTTATCCTATTTATAAAACATGCTGTTCAGGGTAACGTGCCTTTGAGAACAAGAACTTCTCTTCAAAAGACTGCAAGATTCTTTAAGCGCATCTCTCCTCCTCACTTCAAAGTTTCAGGGTCAAAAATCCATGAGAACGCAGGCTTTACGACTGATAGTAACGCACGCCGGTAACAGTAGAGTTCTGAATTCCTTTGCGTAAATTTTAATACTCTTTCAGCCGTTTACATGTTATGGCCATAATTTACAGAGGCTCTGCTATTCTATTGTAACCCAGTACTTTTTTTTAAGGGCTAAGGCGAGACTTTAGTACGGACCATCTCCTACAGGGTCACGAGTAAATCACCTTAAGTGCAGTGGACCCGTAATTTCAGGGTCTTTTTAATAAAGTGCCTTTACGGGTGTACAATATGTTCCACTACATTTAGGTACTATTAACTATTGGACTCCACTGTTAAAGGAGGGGCTAAAGATAAATGATTTTAGCTTTTAACATTAGACGAGTCGAAAACGATTTTTTAAGCCGGGCGTAGTCATACTGGTGTTGCTTTTTGTACAAAAAAAAGAGAAAAAGACGTTGAAATGGTTCTCTTAGAAATGATTCGAGTTTCCCAGAGATGATACTCAATTTTAGATTCGGTAGCTTAAGGTCGCTTCAGCCGTAATTCGTCGCATTGCTGTTTGCACTGCCTAAACTGTATATCAAAAGACGTTTGGTTAGGTTCGGTCGGGTACAGTAGGGTTGGTCTCAGATCCAGTTATGTCAGGTTGAAAAAACGTCAGGAAAAGTGTAAGTTGAGTAAAATGATTTCTCGAATTCTGAATCAAAGATGGTACCGTTAAAATTTAAGTCCGCGAACGACAATCTCTTTTTAGTAGTTAAAAATTCGGATTTGGCGGTTCCCGTCTCAATTAAAAACTATTTCGTAATGAATAACAAGTGACTGTCAATTTCGGATCGCAACAATGGGTGGAGCCATTTTTGAACAATTTCACAACGATGGTCCCCTGTTGGTCCTGTCCTGGTCCGTGAGAACGCATTGTTGAGCACAATGAATGAAAGGAGACTAAGAGTTTGAGGTTAGGGGACATTTTTGCGGACGAATAATCAATCATGTATCGCAACAATATTATTAACAGTGACGGACACTGGAAATGAGGTTGGGTCTGCCTCCATTGTGGAGTTGGACAAAGACGTCCGCCGAGGGAAAGATGACATTTTCAAAACGCTTTCAGTCGAGATTTCCTCATTTGTAGAAATATTTCAAAAGGCACAAGACGATTTGAACATCTCTATAAAATCGGAACGTCCACTTCTTCGTTCGCCGACAAAAACCTTAAAAATGTTATAAATATAGCGCAAACTGATAAGGAGCTTTTCTACACTTAGGCAAAAAAGAAAGAAAGAAAGAGAATAACATTACAATGTTACAATAATTATACAAATTCCAACAAAAAATCCGGATTAAAAAAATCAGATATCAAAGAACTGATAAACACTTTTTCCTCTCTTTTGTGTATTTGTTCATGTTTTTCGTTGATTTTTTTTCGGTAATACAATAGGTTTTAAGTCTTACCATTAATGTACAGAGTATTCTTTTGAGAGGCATTAAACAGTGGCTCAACATCCAAAGAGTAAATTACAAACAAAATGATATTAGACAAAAAAAATACATTTTGAATGCTCATTGGATTCCGTTCGTGAACGCAATATCTCTCATTTTCCTCAAAAAAGTTTTAAAAAAGGTCAAGCTTGGAGTTAAGACGATCAGTAGATTTAGGTGTAGGCATTTTGAGACTATCTAGAAGATGAAGACATTCATAACGCCTTCCAGTTAATACCCTCATCCGTGATTAAGTCTTGACATTCTCGATTCATTCCCCGAATTTCAAAAGCCATACATTACATCGTGGCGGATTTAAGCCAAGTAATGAACGGGTGACTATTTCCTCGACGCGTGATTTATGGTACTAAGTTACGCCTTTTGTTCGAGGACCCCAATCGAGCGTTACGTATCTCACCTAAAAGTGACTAGCTGGTGACAATACATGATTGAACAAGAACTCCTCTTGAGTCATTAATTCACTTTCGGGTTTGACCCCCCAGCGGGGTACCTATCCGTGACCGCGTTTTTGTAGAACAGTAGCGACGGCATGCGGGTGTTCCATTTTTTTCTCTTTTTTTCTGAAGGGTTAACAAGATTTAATACTTTAATGAAACGGTCAATTAACGGATGCTGTTTATAAATAGGACCTCTTTATTACCACCTTATCGTTGATTTAATTAACTCGTTTATAAAGGGATTTTGAGGGCTCGCAGCGGAGAAAATGAGAGAACTAAAAAATAGGCAGTGAAGATACAATTTCCAACGAAATTTCTAATAAATGTACCTGTTTTTCCGTTTTTTTTTAATCCGTTCAGGTAAGCTTTACCTTAAGAATAGAACAGGAGTGTTAGGCTTGTTTACACGAGGATAGATAGTATGTAAGGTTAGCTAAGGTAAGACTGGAGACAGGTTAAGTTGGATTAACCTAGACGTCAAGCCGTGTTAAAGAGATGGAGTTCGGTAATGTAAGGTTCAGTGAAGTCTGTTTTATTCGATTACAATCTATGTTTTCCTAAATGAAATTTGGCAAAGATTTTTCCTTAAGAACTTGTAAGCTAGGTCTTTCATCTCATTGTCAGGTACGGAACATCATAAAAAGTTTTGCTAAGCCCCCCGACACTGTTGTCAATTTATCATATTTCCGGATCGCTGACCACCCCTCGTCCCGAAATTTTTACCCTTATTTTCCCTTTACAAGTTTAAAACTTCATTTTTCATAGGGGTTGACTTCGACGAAGTCACCAAAACTATGATCCCGCATACCTCTGAAAATCAAACAAATAAGAAGGAAAACCAATCTCCTCTAAGTATATCGTTAAGAGCACCAAACAGTAAAACTTATGCCAAACATAACCAATCAGTTTATCGGTGTTGAATACAATAAGTGTGATCCTGAAAAGCAGCCAAAAGCCATGTAATAATTTGCCTCCAAATTTCAGAAATTAACAATTTGAGGTCAACAAAATCTTTTTTTTTAATTTTCTTAAGCCTATTTTTACATTTAATGAGCTGACAGAAAATGCCAGACTCCTGTCTGTACACTTTCACGACCAAACCAAATATGGTCAATTCCTTTACACTCCGTTTCTTTTAACTGCAAAAAAAACCAGCAAAAAGCAAGGATGCATTCATTTAAGAATTCCATCATTTTGCGGCAAAATCTGTGACAAAAAAACTGGCCAAATCAGGCAAAAGCCCATTTAGTCGCCAACCGTAATTACACCCTTTAATGAGACTAATAACAAAATGTGTGTAATTCCAAATATAAATAATAATTACCTTTTTTTCACCAACGTGAGAAAAGGCCGCAAAAAGCGCATCGTTACAGCGTACCAAAATAAGTAACTCTAGTAATTATGCCCTGAAACCACAGTTTTAACAACACATCAAAAACTCATTTCACCTCGAAATCCCGCTCGGCCCAAAGTCAACTGTTCGCCCTTCATCTGCAAAAGCT
>Ga0058701_10004756_pt1 | contig 11093 bp, 10 predicted proteins | sample AgamicOrMae_FD_97039 | JGI IMG/M metagenome (GOLD analysis project Ga0058701, IMG submission 97039) | Agave microbial communities from Guanajuato, Mexico - Or.Ma.e | ecosystem: Host-associated > Plants > Phyllosphere > Phylloplane/Leaf | place: Guanajuato, Mexico | collected 2012-06-04 | reverse complement strand
TTAACGCTTGAGACATAGCACTCTTTATTTTCATAAATTATTACATAATACCATGATCGGTTTAATAATGAAATTTAGGAAATGATATAAAACGAAAAAAAAAGTGGAATGAATGAGCAAAAACTAAAAAATGGTTGAACTGGGCATGTAACAATCAGCTGAGCAAGATTTTCTTCTAATAAAGAATGTAAAACGCCTTAAAAATGCCTACTTCGGCATCTAAATGCCTTTATACAAGTTGTGGAAAAGGTATTCCCTATTTTTTCGATTGATATCTCTCTATGTATAATCGTAATGATGTTAATGGGAAAAAATAGCTTAACTTTCTACGATCCTGCTTAATATGGTACAAATCAATCATTTTTACACGAATCACAAACGTAGTCTACAATTTTATCATGTACATATTGAAAGAGTTTGAAAAGTGCTTTGTTCTTATTCCCGATTAGGTTGGCATCCTTGGCACAGGGAGGGCAATCGAAAATCCAACTCGTAGGTTGGTAATACTGTTCACGATGCGCCCTCTCCTTCTCCAGATGCCTACACGACTTTGGTTCACTCGGTTTCTTTCGGGATTCCAGATTAGGAACATGGGTGATACCTGCTTGGTCAAACTGCGGTATAACTGTAAGGACTAACTCGTCAAAAAAATTTTCGGTTCGAAAAACGTCCCTCGACGCGGCAGTATGGCTGTTGTCGGGTGGATAAACAGTTTTGGCACACACTTTCGAAATGATTGTTCGACGTCAACTCAAACGCACTGAAGAGCCTCCTGGGGCGAGGAAGGTCTTCTTAAAACCAACGTGAATAAAACCACAAAGTATATATAAAAACGAAAACATGTCACTTTGTTCGACTGGGTCCGAGGGACCCAACTCTTGTCATGGCAAAACTTAGAAGAGACCCTTCTTCTTATTCTTCTTCTCTTTGCCGTCCACCATTCTGAAACAAGAAGAGGAAGAGAGTAAGATACCGCTTTACCGCTGAGGAGCACAGAATTAGTAACGCCGCTTCTCCAGGTTAAGCATCCTCTGAAAGACGGGGTTTTAACAATTAGCACGTAAAATACATAATCATCAACAAGAAGTACAATCACCGTTCCATTAAAATTAGCAACCGTTTCTCGAATTCACGATCAACATATATATACAAATAGCTAGCTCCGAGAAGTTGCAGAATATAACCGAAGATCAGTTCTGATAAATATTTAGTATTCAAGCGAGAGTGATTTTAGCAACAAGCTTTCCATTCGATCTCACGATTGTACAATGGTTATCCTATGAACCCGATCCACGAAAACCTACACGAACGCTAAAAAAATATCTGAATACCAGTTGTGATCCCCATCCGCAATCCCATAACCCTTTCAATCGAAGCACTTTAGACACAGGGACAGTTACAGCTTTCGTTTATACGATTGACAGCGACCTAAACAGGTGAGAACCATATCTTTGTGTTAAATTGAAAAACGGGTTAGGATCTTCCCCAGACCTGAAGAAGAAAGTATAACAACCTGTCAGATGTCTTCAGTCCTCGTTCGATACTGCGTCAAGGAGACAACTTGATGAACAAAACATCGATCGAAGTAAAAACAGTGTGCTCTGTTTATTAACATTTAAAGGAATAAGTTTGGTACAAAGACACAAGCAAAAGGCGTCGTACAACAATCGCATGCAAGAAGATACCAGACGAATGTTCGCTCACACTTCGCCAATAGTAGAACTACTTTTAACGAAAACGTTTGTAACAATCATTTCTACTTGAAACAAACACTCAGCACGTTTTGATCTAAAATTTCAGATCCGCACATTAGGTGCTTTCTACATTAAAATTTATACCAGTCTTTTAAGGAGCTAACTACAATTAAGTTAATGACTTGTAAAATAGTGGAATATTTTCTTATTACTAGATGTGCGCATGTTAATGGTACACTAAACAAAAATATAAAAACAGGTCCGTAACTAAAGGCAGTTTTTTCAAAGGTTTCCTCGCTTTTAGCAATTTCGTAGATTTTGTGCTGTTCGTTGCTGAATTTTTCTCGCCGTGACAGCTATTAAGAAAATTTAATTTAAACCTTTAATAACCGTCTTTCGAATGAGATTAAAGCGCTGAAAGCGAGACACCTATGCAAGGTGACTCTATAACGAAGGAATCATTCCCGTCGAAAATGGAAAACGTTTTCTGACGCTACTTGTTTGTGCGTGTTGCCTACTTACAGGGTGAACGGCTGCCTTTGCTAGGGCCGAACGAATCCGAACTCATCCGGACTTGCCCGAGCAAGCGGCCTTTCATCCTGTACGTAGGCGACCCGCACAAATAAGTGGCGTCAGAAAACGTCTGAGCTTTTCGACGGAGGTGATTCCACAGTTATAGCGTCACCTTGCTACTAGGGCAGTTTCAAAAGGAAAAGCCCGCGAAAAAGCAAACCAGAGCTAAAATACAGGGCGGTGAGCATGCAAGCAGGAGGCGTCAGTCACTGCGTCTTGCATTCGTTATGAGGGACCACGGAGCGGTGATGAAAAGAGTGGCGACGTCTGGGTAAATTTCCCGTCGATTTTCCGGTTTTCCCGGGCAGGGCAGCCAGCTCATCGGAGGAGACCATACTGTTCCTGCGGACACGAATGCCCATCGACCAATCAGGAGGCCGCCCTAGAGGCGCGAACATTCAAACCGCCAAAGCATGCTACAAGTAGGCGCTCAACATAAAACGAGCCACATAAAATGAACATGGAGCGACATGCAACCTCTTCACAGGAAATTATGTACAAATAACGTAAAACCATGCAAACATAAATTGTGTGGTAAGCAAAATAAAACCTGCATCTGAAATCAAGCAAAGATTCTACTAAAAATGATGCGACGCAAAGACTGGCATTTTTCGCTGAAAAGAAGATGAGAATTAAATTAGGTCGAGCCCACAGCTGGCACAAGGAATACACGCACTTTACTACGGACGGCGGGAGGCAGAGGGGAAAAATGAATTTCCACCGTTTTGGCCAACAACCAAAAAACTGCAGCCTCGCCGATCGCTCCTGGAAAGTTCAATGACATTTAAATGTCCTCAGGGGATCAAAGGTCACCATAATGTCCAAATCCCTGGGGAATTGACCCCACAAACAAGCAATCCCATCACCACCAAAACACGAAATTAGATGGTAATCAATTTTTCTCTAAAGGAGTTAAGCTGACTTCACAGAGCTGATTCGAGGCTTTAACGATTTATTTAGCATTTTTACAGAAACGTTTTACATAGAGGTAACAAGCAAATCTACACGTTTTCCTCTAGGCGTGAAAATCTTTTTTTTTTCGGATTTGTGAGGGATTGATATGCTTGTGAGCGGAAACAAAGATAGCGCAGCCTTCCTTAAGAGTGGTTCCGCTGATAAAAAGCAAAGGACCTTGTCATATCCGATGCTACAAAACCTTATCTTCTAACGCATCTAACACAGGCAACTTTCAAATAAGAACTCTAAAACTTATAGTTTACATAAAATCTAAGCAATAAGAGGAACTACATTTGCATACATTAAACAGAGAGGCAGAAAATCATACCGTCACAGTAAAACTGAGCCAAGATTACAACTGTGCATAGGTTCTTCCGCACGCTAACCCAAGTAACCTCGATTGTAAAATGTGCGGTTAACTTCAACTGGTCCAGATTCCTTAATCACTGTAAACCAAACTGTGATTCAATTTAAATCTAGGTTAACTTGGCCTATTAGGATAAACGATTGCGAAGAAAGTTCTTCTAAAAGCTTGATGAGGGATTTACTGTGCAGGCTGGTTATTATCTGCTCTCATCTAAAAATTTCGCTAGGAGCAAGGCTAAGTCAATTTCCTAAAAATTCACGGTGAATTCCCTTCGTCGGACTCCGTCGACGAGTGGCGTTGCGCCGGTGGCTTGGTTAACCGGAAAGGTAGAAATCTGCGAGTACCGGTAGGTCTGCGGGGTGGAAGACAAAATTGGCATAACAGGGTCGCTGAGATAACATACGTTTCACAATTGAAAGGGTGAAGTTTCCACCTTTAGTGTTCCACCTTTCATCAGCAAGCAACGCGGAGCGAGCCACAAGGCTCTTGACCAAAACCGTCGCTAACCGAAGCGGTAGCGCAGAACACATCACTTGAATTAAACTGGGTTAATCAAACCAACGCAGTAACGTGATCGTAATAATGTGGTGAAAGGTAAAAGCGAGGTGAAATATCCACTCTTTCAGAGACAGCATTACAGGAAGCGGAAGCTGGGTTGATGAATCTGAAAAGAGTCTTACGATTGTCGAAAGGGGTTTCTTCGCCAGGCGGAAAAGACCGAATCGCCTTGGTCTTGGTAAGAGATATTCAAATGGCGGCCATGATGCTCAGCGGATTTATAGGCCTGGCTTGAGGCACAGCGCCGGGGTAAGGTGTGGTAATGAGGAGGGGGCGGGTATCTGCGGGGGAAAGGGCGGGAAATTCAAAATGGGAACCATAAAATTGAGGCAAATTAAAGCAAAGGTTTGCAAATGCGAACCAGGATAGGTTAAGCTTGTAATTATAAACCGGGCGCCTAGTTCCTGGCATTGAGGCTGACGTTGGAGAATATCTTAAAAGCAAATTTTTCTTGCCATGGTATCAATAATGCCGATATTTTCCCGAAGGAAGGTTTTCCGCATAGCTTCGAAAGATTGCGATAAGTTACAGATAACTGTAGATCATTACGATTGCTAGGCATTTTGCGGTTCGAAGTAAGTTAACTTTAAATGCAGGATTACTGGGAGACTGGGTTTATGAGGATAAGAAAGGAATTGGACCTTTTGAAAACCTTCATTTTCAGAGCAAACGCGCCATCAAACACATGACAAATACCCTTGTAATAGCAATTCAATACTTAAAACAATAGACCTTAGAATACTTAAAACAACAAAATATGGGGGGGAAAATATATTTAAAAAAAAGGCCTTGTAAGAATCCATGACAACACTTCGAAAATAATATCAGAAAATAATTTTCTGTCGGAAAGAAAGTTTACGGAGTCATTACTGTCTGTCAATTTCAATGGCGCATTCAATCAGTCATGTTGGTAATGATCATGTATTCGGATATAGACGGCAATGCCAACCTCGAAAAATGAAAATACTTACTCTTTGCTGCTGGCTTCGAGACTCTTCCGCCGGAGCTCTTCGATAGTGACTCCATTGCTCATCTCCCATGCCTCCTTTTCCTTCTCAAACGCCTGACGTTTTTCGTCCATCTCTTTCCATGCGATTTCAAGACTCTTTCTTGTCTGTTCGTGGCGCCGTTGCATCTGAAAAACCAGAAACAAAAATTTCTTGAACCGACGTGATTTTGCGATTTTTTCGAGTGATTCGAGAACCAGCTGAGATAAAGCAGTCTTTGATCTATGAACAGTCGCTCTCGGGAAGACCAAGACTCATTTTTCCAGGTGAACAAGTTGACCGAATTTGAGTTTGACGGAGGGGCAATATCCGGCAACATTGTTAACTTACCTCCGCTTCTGAATCCTTAATCTTTTGTCTCTTCTCTTTGACTTTCATTTCGAATACTTGTTCCATCTCTAGCTCCATCTTCTTCATTTTCGCTTCGTGTTCCCGTTTCTCTTCCTCCATCTGAGTCAGAGGGTTCCTGAAATCAAAGAATAGCCAATCAGTACAAATCTACATCAAATTCTATCTCTCCATCTCAGGTACTCTATCTTATGTAAATCTGTGCAGTTTCTAATCGTCTTCACCAAGAAAAGTGGCATCAACTCGCTAATTAACAAATGCAACACTCCCCATAAAATCTATATTATGCATGAAGAGGAGCGATTTCAGATGATAACTAAAAACTGAAGCTAATCTAAAAAACTAGATTTAATGCTGAACATGAAATACAAAAACACGCACCTAAAAGCCTAATTTACTACTCGATTAACGTTCAACGCAATTTTAAGTTAGTATTCAAGAGGCAGAAATGGTTTAAAATAAGCTAGCTTTCCCATCCTGCTTCATGCATCATCCTAGACAATATCGCGAACCTATGATATACGAACAAACTAACCTACAATACAGTCCCCAGATATCCTATGTGCATATCACGTAGTGTATCTACAAAAAGTGGTGTGTATAACCTTTTACACACTAGGCTTAACCTATGGGCGACCTAGTAGCAGTTCCAATAGGAAGGCAACGTGCTAATGAAGATCTGAGCGCAACATAGATTGACACAGGACTAGGAAAACACTCAAATAGGGAACTAAGGACAAGGAACGGATCATTAAGAGGACTCCAACCTTTACAAAAACACAGAGGCGATCGTGTCGAGATTCGATTCAGAGATAGGATACGCCAGAAAGCGTTTCATTTGTAGGTTAGGTTATCCATGCGACAAGTCAGGAAAACTATTCGATAGGAATAAGCCGACAAAAGAACTCAAAACCTATCTTTGAGCAAAAACTGAAACCCAATATCTTTTAAAAAATCCAAAGAAAGACGCAATCTTTCCCCCGAGCATTTTTAAAATATTTTTTTTGGCGCAAGAAAAACGTTGATGAGTTCCATAAACAAAATTTCGGAGCATTCACTGGACCATCTAGGGTAAAAAGGTAAGTGCTATTGGCTTTCAAATGGAATATTAAAATTAAAAGCGTTTGTTGTTCCTTTTAGAGACATGTCGATGCAACCAGTGCAGCCAACCGAAAACACAAAACGGAGGGATGGTGGAGAAAAGCCCGTTTGATACGTGCCATAGCTCAGAAACTCAACCCATCCATGCATCGCATAACGAAGGTTTAAACTTAAGTTGGCACAACTGAAAGACGAGATTCGAGCGTGCAGCTACTGGGGAAACAGCATGCTGTGAAAAATACAAAAAAAAGGTCCAAAAAACGTGACCCCGGCCGGGCAACAATGATTGAGCAAATAAAAAGTGATTTTAAGAATGGCTCCACTTACCAGACGGTCATGAAACTGTTCATAACTCCTTGTGGGGCCAAACTGAGAATGGGGAGACACTCAATTAGGCATGCCGTTAAGACAACGTTAAAATCAGGGACGGGATTTACGGAAAGTGCACATGGGGACCGGAAGTTACTGGAAATTCGAATAAAGGAAGACTACTCTTCATTCCAAGGGTTGTCCTTCCTGCTTGCAGTGTGAAATTCAGCACTGATCCCCCCCCCCGCTCTGCGGAAGAAGAACTGTATTCTTTTTCTTTGGGTGTGGGATAGTTTGGTCTTTTACGACTGGCGATGGTTACGTGTCAGTAAAAAACACTACTAACCCTTGAACAAAAAAATCTCCTTATGAGGCAAAATACTACTCGGGTAATTCACTACTGCCTTAAGAGCGGAAAAATCCATATTGGCTATGGTAACCGTCAGTTTTCTGGTAGTAAGAGCTGATTGGCCCAAAACTGAACTTCCGTTTCATTTGGAACGAATTCGAAATCTAGAGAAAATGAAGTTTCTGTATGGGAGTGCCAAGATATTTAGAGCGAGGGTGCATCAAAACATCACGGAAATCGGGTATTTTGTGGTACATTAAAAAAAAAGAAAAAAAAGCCCTTCTTTGAAAGGTGGCGAGCTTCAAAAGGTGCTACTCTATAGTTTTGAAAAGAAAAAAAAGGGGGGGGGAGCTGGGCTGGAAAGCGTGATTACGGACTTTGACATTATTTCGAGGTTGGCATCTGCCTCTTCGAGATACCTTGATGGATTTTGTGTTAAACAAAAAGAGACGAGCCAAAATAAAGAAAAAACAAGCGTCAATATTCGTTCAAAATAAAACCAAAGTGATTTGTTATTTCTTTTTTCAGTCATGCTGAATTACTTTGCGAAGCGTCTTTTTCTAAAACAAAACAACAAAACTACGCAAAATGCAAAATAAAAAAATATCCTCATCAATGTCTTGTATTGTAATAAAATCTACAAGCGATCCCTTATCCCTCCACCATATTAAATTCGTGATTAACGAAAAACCAATAAAAACAAGTTTTATCGTGCAAATTCCAAACAGTGCCGTGGTAAGCCAAGAAACTTTATCGGCAACGGCTGATTAAATTTGGATCAAAAGCGGCCTATTAATTAAACGCCTCCCCATAAAAATTAATACGTTAGCCGATTGGACGAAACAGCACAGCAACATCAACGATTTAAACAAAACAAACTTAACACGCTGTTTAAATAATTATCGCACAAGCAAGAAAAACAATTTTGTGATCAAAAGCTGACAGACTAAGCACCACGCAATCTAAGACGTAGTTACGTTACATTTAATAAAATAAATAAAACAGATTTAAACTATCAACCGCAACTAATTAATTAAGCTTTAATTAATACAATTATTAAACGAACGGAAATAAATCTTTACTTCAGCGCTAATATCGGCACATTTCACAAAAAGTAATACAATTTTGTCTCTGAGGATAAAGGAGTGATTCATGATAATCACAGGATAACAGTAACACAGGAACAAGGAATGGATTGGGAAAAATTGTTACTTCTCAGAAAACGGTTTTCGTCCTTGTAATTACTCGACAATAGGTATTCGCCCATTAAAAATGCGCTCAATAATTGTTTTTCTCCCCAAGAGGTAATCTAGAAAATCGGCATCTGCCTATTGGACTACAATCAAAAATTGGTATTCGCCCAAAATTTACGCAAAAAAGCGGTTTATAATTACCCTAAAAACCTACCCACCAATTCTTAAGAATTTCGTAGGAAAAAATAGTAATGATTCATGTTTTGCTACCAAAAAATTAGTTCCTATTTCTTAAGTTGACCCATCCAAGCCCGGCGTACACTTTCTTACAGACCCCAAAATTGCCTCTTAGGCAGTTTTCGGACAGTACTTGAAATAATATGCCAAGAAACAGAACTGCTTTTATAAACAGTCCTAGAACACCAAATTTAAGACTTAAACTAAAGATTTTAAAACATTCCTCTCTTTTTTGAATACCGCAAATCGGATAACGCACGGTATTTAGGGCGGGAATGGGTCAACGTCAGTGATACCACATAAAATTTCTTTAATCGTCGGTTCAACTCACTTATTCAATAATCGCGTAGGCTTGCCATCTGATCCCAGTCCAGCCAACTTTCGGCAGCGATAATTCTCATAGTGAACGTTGTTTGTGACGTCCTTCAAGTCTTGGAGGTGGGTCCGGATCAGCATGTTCCGGAGGGCGATAAAATCACAGTGGTCCAGGTTTTCCACTAAGAATCGAAAAAAAATATAATAAAAATAAAATTTTAAGAAATGTTTTTTTCGGCGGTGGAAACTAAAATTTTCCCTGTTTTACCTTCGGCGATGCCCCAAGGGAACTTCCGTCCGCGCACTTTCTTGCCGTCCACTTCGAGGACTGTGTTGGAGCCGACGACGGCGAAGGGGACGCGATCTCGAAGCGCTTTGTTCGTTTTGCCGTCTTCATCTTCGTCCACGTCGGGGAATTCGTAGATTTTGATTTTATGCTGGGCGATCTCGTTCAATATCTGCAAAAATCAAAGCAGCTTTCATTAAAAAAAAGGAAAAAAAAGAAAAAAAAGAAAAAAAGAAAAAGAAAAAAAGTAAAAAAGAAGATAAAAAAAGAGAAAAAAAGAAAAAAAGGAGAAAAAAGTGCAGAAATTGTTTTATTTGGGGGGGGTGCTATTGACACGACATACATCAACACAGGGAGACTTGAACGCACGTAACCAACCGAACATATTTTAAATGGGAGGTGACTTGAACGCACAGAACCCAACCTAATACATTTCAAATCGGGCAGTCGGGTCAATAGAAACACGTTTTTTTTTTTGTTCTAACTCTTAAATTTGACGCAATTTTTAGTTAACAAAAGCTATAAAAGCGACTTTTCCTTCGTTCAAATTTCTTGTTATTTTGGTATTTATTCGGGACGAGCAAATCAGAAAACTTGCTACATTATTATATAAAATTGATTTTTTTTTTTTCTGTATTTCACAAAGGGCAAATGACTCCCCTCCAGTTTTTTAGAAACGATTAAGAGATCAGGGTATGAACCGTAATACTTTATTTGTTTTATAGCTCCATGTCTTTTTTTTCACAGAAAAGAAAAACGCAGATTGAAAAACAAAATAAACGCGTCCACAGACTTGTTCAAAATGGACCGTCGGTGAAAAATCTCCGATTTCAATTTATGTTTCTGGCATTAATTTAGGTATCAAAGTATCTCAGAGAAAAAAAAAACGTCGCTTTAGGCATGTATATGCCCCCCCCTCCGTTTTTTTAAGTGTTTTTTTTTGTAGTCTTATTTTTTTTCAGTCGCGGATTTGATTTAGGATAGCCTAACACAAGTACGTTAAGGGTGGAATGACGGTTACTTTACAGGGCTAATTCATCTCGTCGAGGAGTAAATAACGGAGAACAGCTCAAAGTGCCTAAGAAGAAAATTTTGCGAACCTGCGCGTACCTGTTTCTTAAAATGTGCGATTTCTTCAGGTGTCATGGTATCTGCTTTGGCGATGATGGGGATGATGTTGACTTTGTCGTGGAGGCGCTGCATGAACTCGATGTCGAGGGGCTTGAGGCCGTGGCCCGAAGGCGCCACGAAGTACAGGCAACAGTGGACCCTGCTGTCCGTGATCATCTTCCGGTTCACCCGCGACTCGGCGTTTAAATATTCTTCGTACTTACTTTCAATGTAATCGACGATCGGAGACCAGCTGGGGCAAAAACGATTTTAAAACAAATTTGAGACCTGCGAAGTTTCTACTTGCGCAGGCTACCATGCGGAAAGGACGAGCCAAGGAAGGGACTTCTTCTTATCGGCGCCACAGTCGCAAGTTGAAGTCTTTCTAAACCGAATAAAGCTCAGAGAATCCGTAAGAATTAATTGTTTAACTAGAAAATTTGGGTTGAAATATTGCCGAGGAGGGGGGGCATTCGATAGCGCCAAAAACCACAAGCGCCAACGCCGCAAGCGCCAGTCCGTAACCGCCAAACGAGAAAAGTCGCAAACGCCAAACTTCGTAGGTCAAGTTAGGTTAGGTTAAGTAAGGTTAGGTAAGGTTAGTATTGCGGTTAAGACCTTTGGCGTTTGCGACTTTTCTCGTTTGGCGGTTACGGATTGGCGCTTGCGGCGTTGGCGCTTGTGGTTTT
>Ga0058701_10004755_pt1 | contig 11094 bp, 6 predicted proteins | sample AgamicOrMae_FD_97039 | JGI IMG/M metagenome (GOLD analysis project Ga0058701, IMG submission 97039) | Agave microbial communities from Guanajuato, Mexico - Or.Ma.e | ecosystem: Host-associated > Plants > Phyllosphere > Phylloplane/Leaf | place: Guanajuato, Mexico | collected 2012-06-04 | reverse complement strand
TGGGCACTACAGCACTAAATTTCAAAAGGTAAAATTTTGAAAGTCCAGCAGGGAACCCTGTTTACTATTTTCATTAAATTATGAGGATTTACGATTTACAACCACGTAAATTACATTCATCCTGTTATATCACTCTAGGCTATTGTCTCACCCCGCAGTCCCCAAGCCTGATGCCGCTTATATTTCCTAATGATTGTAACTACCGTGATGTAAGCGGCATCAGGCTTGGCAACCATTTGGTCAGTTCAGCCAAGGTTCAATTTAAGTTAGGAGCTTTATGCCTCACTCCGTTGCTTGTCCGCTCGCCTTGGCAAAGGGAATTGCATCACAGAAGGTGTGAAATCCAATCTTTTAAAATTACCCCTGCGCGTCAAACTAAATAATTATTTCCGTTTGGAGAGGTAATCCCTGTTAAGGACGGGTAATCCATTTGGTTAGAAAAACACTGAGGACTCGAAACTCAGGATCTGGAGATAAAAAAGCGAAGGGGAGTCCACATTCTCTCCCTCCAGGTGGATCTGCGCGGGCACGTGTGTTTTCAGCGCAGTCCCGGGGGTTAGAAAAAGACAGTCTCCCCAGCAAGAGGGAAGGAAAGAGAAAACCATCTTGTAACAGCTGCCTTTACTATTGTTTATTTTCGCTTAACTGCGTGTCCTCAGGAGAGGTAAGGCCCTCCTCGAACACATCCTTTTTTATTCCTTTCCGTGAGAAAGGGTGAAAATCCTTAACGCAACCTTTTAAGAGTCACGCAGGTAAAAGGCGGGAAAACTGAATTCCATTTTAAAATTAGGCATTCGATTGAAATAGGACACGGCGGGGGTTGTGTTTCTTACAGGGTGACAAGAAGTAAACAAAATATTTCGAGGGGAAAGAATATTATTCCCAAATTAAGGAAATCTGTAAATGGAGGAATGATCTTCGGGCAGGGGGATTGTGCTCACTAAACTTTTATTTCAAGCATTTCTAATTCTTGTTTTGGGACAGGGTTCCGGTATAACAAACACGGATGAAAGGGATGTATCTGCGTAGGTTAGGTTGGGTCAGATTATACAGAATTCGTTAAAGAGATAATTTATCACTACCTCGTCCCAACATGGTCATTCCTGTGGTGTAAAATTGATGGATACAACACACTCCCAGTTCAGATAAGGTTAGGACGTAAAAAAGATGGATATGATCAAAACTCACTTTGAAGAGAGCATTTAGTAAAATTAGAGCTTTACAGAAGTAGCCGTAGGAAGTAATGGCTGAGCAAGCAGCGCTTAAGGGCAGTTGCAGCCTTTTAGACGGTGGTCACGACGCTCCAAAATGAGTCTAAATCAGAGCGATTTGGTAAAGCGAAGCTGTTCCGTCGACCCTTGTTTCAGAAAAGCGGCGCAAACAAAATTCTTCCTGCTTTCAAACAAAGTGGGTTATGATTACACGCACACTTCAGGATGTCTGGAACAAGAGGCGGGGGAGAGAGAAAATTGTTTCTTTTCTCTTTTCACATCAGTCAGTCATCAAGACGGGTGATGCTATTGGCTTTGGTGTTCCATGACCAATTACAAGTGTTGTGTTGCCTGAGTGAATTTAGATAGATTTGACAATTGGAATTTGAGTATTGCAGCTACCCCCACCCAAAAAAAATAATAATAATTGAAAAAAAATGAAACACACTTTGTAGTGGAAATGACTCGAGTGACTGAAATGCATGGACCTAGTATTAGCGACTTGCGGTAATCTTAAAAGGTGTGAATTTCTACCATGAATGTTCCAAGTTTTTGACGCCAAGCGGGGGGACAGCGGAGCGAGGCACAAGGCTGACCTGGCTTAAGGTAACCAAACATTACCGACGCCAAGCCTGATGCCGCTTACTTCTCCAAGGCTGTGACATCAGGCTTGAGTAGAACGGTGGAGAAGCGAGGAACAATGCACAGGACAACCTAACCTTCGCTTTTGGATATCATTAGACTCAAAATGTGAAGATATAGTTGAACCAAGAAGGAAAACCTATATGTAGTGCATAAGAAAACTCCTTTCTCTAAAAAGGAGTCTAATCAAAATTATCAATCTTCCATTTCTGCTATATTCACAGAACATGCCCATGGGAATTCGGAATATCATAGAGAAGACCGACTGTTCAGTCAATGGTAATAATTATTACCCATCAACAAATAAGGTTTTTCCATCCAACGACGCCACAAAAGAGCACCCCTACATTCGCGACAACAGCTGAAAAATGGACTCAAAAACATCTCTTATCATGAGATGTTGTTAAGGCAGGGCTGCCATCCAATTACTAGGTGTTAACAGAAATCCCTGACGGGATGCTGTAAACGAAAATGAGGGGGGAAAAGAAAAACTTCGGAAGAAATAGATTAACAGGGGAGACAAACTAGCTCGTTTTATAAAATGGGGACTTTTCATCAAAACTAGCAAGTGGCAAACTCGTCAGACTAGGTAATTCAATTACAGCTCACGCTACGCAAAATAAAAACAAAAGCTTCATTCCAATTTACTGCGTCAAAGTTTCCTTGTAAAATAAAAAGCGCGCGGAATGGGATTCGTCAAAAACCATCGGGGAAAGTCGCTCAAATATTTAATGTAGATATCGTTGGGCGTACTACAACGACGCTTCCTCCTTGGGAGATATACAAAACGTAACTTTTCGTATTCGCTTACTTTATTTATTTTGAAAAAATGGCTTTGCTTTCAAAGTGTTTTTCTAAGCCCGCCTCCTTTCGGAGGAAGGCTTATCGCTCGAGTCCGTAAGTATCTGCACGTTCCCGTCGTCGCTCCGAAGATACTGATCGAATCTTAACGTTGAATATGTGAAATCGGACGTGAAATTTTCCCCCGATGAGTTGGTGATGGCAAATCATATCATTGACATTCTGAGTTACTCAAGAAAAGGTCAGTTCATATATCGAGCCGCAAGAGGCACTGCTGCTAAAATTTCCTTCGCCCGAGTACAGCACGAATCTTGGGTCAACAGCACAAATTCGACCCAAATTTTTGGACCAGGTCCAAGATCTGTGTTGTTGCTCGGGGGTTGCAACTGAGGTGCAACACGCTAAGTATGGGTGTCAAACGTTTTTGTATTATTTTTTGTGCGCATGGCGAGTTGAGCTGAGTCGAGTTTGTGTTTCTTCGTAATGAATTCCCTTTCTTCTTCTATTTGGGATTCCCTCGTGAAGTTGCTTGTCATTGGGACGCCGGCACGGCGGCAGCACTCGTCTCGACTTGCTCTGCTTCGACTACCGAATCGCATTTATAATCAATCGAATGCTTCTGGGTTTTAACACGTCCGCCTCAATTAGAGAAAACGATTTCGGTCGACAGCTGATGGATTGAATGAAATACTCGCATGCTGAGTGGGTAGTGACGCCAGCTTTTGCGAGTTGGTTGTTGAACACCGTACTGGGTTTTTCCATCTGCTGTGCTCCACCTTCCAACTCCAGGTAGAGTTGGTGTCACTATGGCAGCATAGTTTGTTGAGACTGCAGGTTAAAGTCTGTTACAATCAGATCCAAGCCGCTCAGAGCGAACACTAGCGAAAACCTAACCTAGGTTAAAAACTTAAAAGTCGCTAGCTTGATGCACCTTTTTAGCTTTCGACGAAGCTGACTGAGTCTTGTATTTTTCTTAAAAGTCATTTCCTGAAAAGTTTGGACAATTACTAAATATTTGCAAAGGGCCGAGAACAGCCTAAAAAGGGTGATTAAGATACCGGTAACCTAATTTGACTGTCGAGAACGTAACTCTAGCGCACCCACAAACAAGTAAACAAGTTGTAACTAGTTCCTCGAGTTTCTGACACCGTGACGTTACGATACAAAAGCCAATGTCACGTAAGGTTAGAGTACATTATATTAGGTTAGGCTCGGTGAGATGACGTTAGGGTAGTTTCCATTAGGTTGGATATTCGGTTAGGGTATGTTCTGTTGGACGTGTGGCTCAATTCGCTGCCGTCCGTTCGGCGACAACCCGAGGTAGAAATGCGACCTTTGGAATTAAGAGTGCAGAGTGTTAATAAGAAAAGAGGCGTATGCCCCCGGTCCTGGTGGGCGATGACTTGCAGTCTGTGCCTAAAGTGCGTTTCCCTGAAAACCTTTTAAGACGGAGCTGTCGTCGGGACGGACTGCAGCCGGGCTCCAGCCGGGCTCCAGTCGGGCTCGAGCGATGCTGGACCGCCTCACATACGGCTTACGTTGTCCGGGCTGAGCCTCTCCGGCCGGCACCAATTGTCTTCCAAGATTAAGGACAAAGCTTACAAGCCATTAGATAGCGTCTTCATCTCACAAGATTAAAAAAAAAGCTTGTTCCGAAGCTGACTGTCAGGTGATGAGATAATGCCACTCGATCGGAGTTCGGTAGCTAATTAACAGGGTATTACGTCTCTTTTCTCCGACCTCTGACAAATAGGTTACAAGCACGACGTCGGATAACAAGGGGCATTATTTGGACGCTCATCCTCGGCGTTGGCAACATGGCAGTGCATGATCAGGGTTAATGGCAAATTAGCTTTTACAATGCATTAAGCGACGTGAGTAGGATGTCTTTCTCCGTTTTTTTCGGAGAAGTGCAGGCGTGTGTGTGATCAACAGACCAGCAGTTCAGACGAAAACAAATTAATAAAACGTGTGAATGGTCCAAGGAGGGATGCCGTCTTGTTTGGGTTGGTGGTTCTAGTAGTTGAGTGACCTTTGACCGGTCTTTGGCCGAGGCTGGTCTCCGCCTTTGACTGGTTTCCGTCGCAGTACTCCGCTGGCGCAGCGGCGCAGCACCGTAAGAAGCTGCGCCCGACGGAACAGGGCCGACCGCCATATTTGATGCGGCGTGCGTTGGCGGGCGTCGCTTCGGTTGATGTCGACAGGAGTGCCATCTCCGCTGGCGCATCACCGTAAGAATCTGCGCCCGACGGAACTGGGCCGACCGCCATATTTGATGCGGCGTGAGTTGGCGGGCGTCGCTTCGGCTGATGTCGGCTGGAGTGCCATCTCTGCTGATAGTTCATTCGACAAGAGAGTCGCCAAGGAATGACTGCTCTGGGGGGAGGCGGGATAATGGTCACCATCATCAACCGATGCGCCACAAAAATGCTTAAGCGACCCCAATACCAGGATATTACGAAGATGCTTCTCCAGTCATTCCAGAAAAACACTCCAAAGGAACTAGCGCGAAGAAAAATCCCTACCGTCTAAATTTTGAACATGCTTTCATTGCCGTCAATGGGCTGTTAGTGAGTGATGTTCGAGAGGTACCAGGAACTTGCCTGGTAAAAACCAGACGGAAGGCCTATTGTCGCTTACTTCTTAGCGGCAGGCTACAACCGTAGAGAAATAAGACACGCATCAGACTTGGCATTAGTTGATCAAAAAGCATAACAGGTTGAACCAGTAGAATGGATCACAAGGATGAAAGAACAAACTTCAATACTGAGGAGGCAGTGCAGGACTTAACGAACATTCTCACACCTTCCACGCACAATCCTCTATCGGTTTCGGTTTTATGGACCCCTCGAGTATTGCGGGACACACCAAAGGACAACCTATACCTGTACAAATCTGATACATAAGTTTCACTAGAGCAAAATATCTTTTCCGTTGGCCTCCGCAAAATAAAACAGGTTTCTTTACTGGAAACTACGTGAAATAATATTTGCACATGAACGCATAATAGCCTAGATACATACCGGCATTTTCCCATAAAGTTCTATAATTTACATTTCGAGTTGATGTGAAACGGCTTCGCCTGGCATCTCTCAAGGCAGACTGACAAGTCGACCAAAAGAGCCATAATTACATGGTAGGCGATCGACACAAGAGGGGTGTGTCACACATCCGATCTGAGTGAGACACCGTCTGTGCCAACGTGGGGACTAACCCATTACAACTTCAAAAACGCACTCTCCAAAACAATAATTTCTTAAAAGTTGACTCTGTCGTCAAGTTCTTCCATAATATTCAAATTTTGCACATGCATTCTAGCTCTTCAGATACGTCCTGTTTAAAATTTTCTTTGCATAATGTGGATGAACGACACTTGATGGTACTTGTGCCTCTCTCCGCTTTCCCTCTGATTATTTAAACAATGGAAGGTAGAACAGAACGGGTATACGCGAATAAACAACGCATTACAACTTTATAAACGAAACTTTTGAGAACAATATCAACTGAAAAGTTTACTTTGATTATGCCTGTTTCTCCCCCACAGAGCTTGTTTTCCCCTCGAGGTAATAAACACCTACGGGAAACAGGTGATACGGGCTCGTTACACAGGCAGGTGCTACCCCTGTTTCTCCGTTGTTTTATTAACAGAATTGCTGCTTACTCGGATATCACATGGGCGCAGTGAAGCGAGACATCTGACAAAAAATCGGGTCTGGACACTGTTTTCGTGCTCTGCTGCCTTCCAACATGTTTAATTCAGCACTCGTCCACAAGGTGTGATTGGGTAAATAAAATATCGTCTCACCGGACTGCTAAGATGAGGCTGCTTGCTCAAGCGTGTGGGTTCAGACCTAATGAGTTAATGAGTTACACACGAGAAACATTTCGCTACCGGTTCGAAGCGATGACTCGGCGATATCCTGTACCTCCGATCAAGGGACCGTCAGTAAACCCGTCTCGCGATCAAGATTTCTAGGGGTCATCGACCAAGACCCTAGGGCACGACCCATTACAGGCCTCGTGTAACGAGACAGTGAGTGAAAGTCTCGTTTTCAATTAGGACTTTATTCTCCACGCGAAAATATATCAGAAACTCCTACCCGAAAAATCAAGAATGTAAGAATTTACCAGTAAATCTATAGACCAAACATTGACCATCTTTCGTGTATAAAATACTTGCAATTATGCCAAAGTTTTCCGCGTCCATCAAGGAACTTGGATAGTGTGAAAACTTGCTTCGGCGATGGTCGCCTCTCATACAGGTTGATGGATAGGGCACATGTGCCAGGTTGCGAGTGTAGGGGCACCATCATGCGCCCCCCTCTCTTAACCCCCCGCCCCTCCGGAAAGGGGATGCGGTAATTGGGGCTGAAAGGACGCCATGGCACCTGGGTAAGCGAGGCGGTCGATAAATTGGCAACGGGAAATGATTAATTAACATAGAGCGATGAACGGATGGACTAACCAATCACGTCGCTTCCTACTTGTTTTCTTTGTCAAGCTTTTTATTTCGCAGCCTATTACACTCTCAGTTCCATCTCTTTCCTGCTCTAGTTCAAATTTTTATTTCAGAAATAAAAACAAAACCCATGATTTTTTTATTTATTTATTTTCAGTCCTTTTAGAAGATCCGGTGTAGCCGCCAATATTCTACAATTGTTGATATTTCTTCGAATGAATTCTCCGCCACGAAGCGGTGCGGCATGCATTGATCTAATCGGACTTGAACTTGGTACACGCATTTCATGTCACGCATTGCTTTTTAATAACGCAACAAATCAAAGAGGAGGACGTAGGGGGGCTGTCTTTGCCCGCTCCCTTCTGGGGAAAACTTCGTGATTCGTATCACCGCGAATTAATTGAGGCAATGTTTCGCAAATTTCGAGAATTTCCTTATCTACCTAATGTTCCCCTATCAGGAATACGGTATTTATGGGGGAAACAATGTTGCAGGTGAAAACAGCTGTAATTCGGCGGACGGGGGCAGCTCACCGCAGTTGCAGTCTGCACAAGTGGACAGTGATGAGGACCAGGAACCAATGTCAAGTACGTCTAGCAGAAGTGGAGGAAGAGGGGCAGGAAGGGAAGGAGGAGTCACCACAACCCTTTCGGCCGCCGACAAGAAGAAGCACCGCAGGAATCGGACAACGTTCACAACGTTCCAGCTCCACGAGTTGGAACTTGCCTTCGAAAAATCTCACTACCCCGACGTGTACAGCAGAGAGGAGCTTGCTATGAAAGTAAATCTTCCTGAAGTTCGAGTCCAGGTTAGTCCTCCACTCATCATTTGCACGGGTACGGGAGCAAGTTTCGTTTGAATCCGCATGCTTTTCCATGGACGTACGGAGATGCCCGATTTAGTCGGACGAGATCGGGGGTCTTCGGTGGGGTTTAACACGGTTTGTGATTAAGAGAAAGGCGGTCGGAAACAAGCCAAACTAGGTTAAAGGCATCTTGGGAAAGACTGAATCCTCCAAGGTGGCATTGCAGAGGCTTTTCCAAGTAATACGAAGTCACCGGGAGTCGTACGATGTTGCTCGGAGTCGTCCGGAGCTAGCGGGGTGAGATCGGGTGTCTCGAAATGAAATTTCGGCATAGTTCGTGATGAAATGATACAGAAAAACGACCGCTCATAGAGAGAGCTAATCATAAAACTTAAAGAAACTATCCTGGGGGGAGGCCAGAAAAAGAAATAGCTTTTATTCCCTGGCGTGCTTGTTATTCGATCTGATAAAAACACATGCGTCTGTTGACACCCTTTTAGCTTTGCCATAGCCCACAGCTCGGGAGAACGTGCGGCAACGCAGGGCCACGCCGAGTGGCCACGAATGCTGACCGTGGAATTGTAACAATGTTGTCCTCGAGGCCGGACGTCCAGGCCCGAGCAGGCCTTGGCCGGGCCGTGGCCTGGTCGAGGCCGAGCTAATGGTGAGGGGTGTGTGGGTGCCGAGGTGGATGTTCTTTGAGGGTGGGAACGGGGGTGCTGCACAGCACCACGTGAGCGCGTTCACACTCCAGGCGATGAACCACGGCGAGCCGTGACTGCGGTTTCTGGCGAGCACACTCAAAGAACGATGCCATTTTGGACCTAATGAGCAACTGTTTTGTTGAGCTGGGGAGAAAAAACAACAACGGTTTGGTGGTCCATGCTAGTCGCCTCGGGTCAAGGTTGACATTAGTATCTTCAGAACGTGGGAGGTGTTGATGGTTATACCAATGTGTTGATGTAAATTTAAGATAGAAATATTCCATTGAGTTTTAGCTTTTTTTCTGAAAAAGACAAGGCAGGGTTCCGACAAGAAAGGTTGACCAGAGTCTTGGGATGAGGTTCGCTATATCCGTGTAAGTTCATTGCTCAAAAGCAGCGTGCTCTATTCATTCTATGAAGAAGAAGATTGCGAAGAGCCGGCTAATCCAATCTTTCAAATTGCAGTGAAAGTTGGAAATGATACAAAGTATGATTACATGTATCTTTTATCTTGTATCACGAGTCAGGGAAACGTAGCATTGAGCTGGTATTGATAAGCTCCACGTCTTTTCCAATCATGGCTTTGAAGGAGTTGGAGATGAACTCCGGGCTGACACAAGTAAAGAGACCGATTTGGAAAGCGAAAGACATGAAGCGAAATTCGCTTTGCAAGCAGATACGGTGACATTTTGACACTTTAGCATGCGGGCGCAGGCGAATAGAGACGAAAGAGATGTTACTCCAGTTGGTAACTTGAATCAGTTGGATCATTCCGAAAGTCGCCGAGCGCTGACACTTGATTGACGCATCGAAACCGCACAGGTCGTCTCCGAGACTACACGCATGTCGCGCTATTCCTCCTTCGTCGCAGTCCCTTTCAAACACTCTCATTTAACCTTCGCACTATGTATCAGGTTTTAATGCAACGCCTAACAATACGGTATTTGGAGTAAGATTTACCTCCTGTTGTTACAATACTCTATCCATTACTTTAGTAAGGTAAACTGTAAATTCATTGAGTGGAATTCCTACACTCAGTGCCTAACTTCCATCACCTATCCGAGTGCACAGAAAAACCGGAACACCCGTTTCAGGGAATGCTATATCTTTTTTGGGTGTGACACTAAAACAGTGTAATACGTATTTTGATATTTAATAAGATAGATCTGTGTTCAGCCATAAATAAACGGAAATGTGTCGCCGAGACCAATTATATGGCTGAACATAGGTATATCTTGAATAATAATCTAAATACATATTACCTTTAAAATTTAGTTTGTAAGCCCTAACGATACTACCTTAACGCCGGGTATCTTTTCTCTCGTTGGAACGGTTAAAAAGGGTTCGTATTGGACGCTTGCTGTCCATAAACTACATTATTAAGTCACCAAGGCCTGTCCCAGAGGATATCACCCCAAATAGGCCACCAGTTTGCCGGAAAAGTTTTCCCTTGAGAGTTGCTCCGTCCCATGTAAACTCGCAAAGTGACCAGAATTAACCAAATTGAGTCTCCGTCAAATCCGCTGGCTCAAACGAAGCACTTGTTCCACCAAACAATGTCTCACATTGCCGCCAATAAGCCAAACTAACTTAAACTTCGGAGCAAAGCTTCCTTCCCTTCAGGTCCCGCTGTGGGAGCCGCATGGCGGGCTGCCGCCTCCAAACCACCTCCTCCAAGTCCCTCGAGAGAAGTGTAACGCAAGAGTTTGCGGCCGCCCCGCGCGAGGTATTGTCAAGCAACTTTTATTCGTGTTCTCACAAAGTGGCAGGACAAGTCCAACAAATAGATATATTCACGAGATGTAAAAGACGGCGATGGGGGTAGGGGAATCCGTGGTGGAAAAGAAAAAAGATCATATGGGGCTTTACGAAATTCGCACAATCCGGGCGTTTTCTTTCCAAAGTCGTTGCTCAACAGATGCTCTCGAATCTGCTGTTTAGCGCGTTGTTCTTTAATTACGATGTTATAACAACACGGTGTGCTTACGACAGGGTGTTCATCAGTTGCTCCTGAAAGTCTTTGATTCTGAGTAAAATTATTCAGGTAAGCTTGTAGCGTTAGAATAGCGTTTCTAAACACTCGTCGTAAGGTTCAATCTTTTCGGTGGGGAGTCGATAATACGAAAGGGATATCTTTAGGTCCTATAATTTTCTGTTAGATTGAGGTTAGGTTAGGAGGGAGAAGGAGAGGGAAGTTCCAAAGAAATGAAAAAGCAAGTGACCTGCATATTGTTACGTAGATTAAGGATGTACCCAAAGCACTTCCTCTATTGTTTATTGATTCTTGTGGTAGTCTGCTGAAACCTTCTATCGGCGCCTTGCTACGCGTAACGCGGACCTCTTTTGCGGAAACTTTGTCCTCAGCAAAATAGAGTGAAAGAAAGAGAGCGAGAGAAAAGTAATGCGCCATATGAGGAGGAAGAAAGAGTGCGGAAAAAATGGCAAGAGGGGAAGCCGCGAGAAAAATATTTT
>Ga0058701_10004754_pt1 | contig 11096 bp, 1 predicted proteins | sample AgamicOrMae_FD_97039 | JGI IMG/M metagenome (GOLD analysis project Ga0058701, IMG submission 97039) | Agave microbial communities from Guanajuato, Mexico - Or.Ma.e | ecosystem: Host-associated > Plants > Phyllosphere > Phylloplane/Leaf | place: Guanajuato, Mexico | collected 2012-06-04 | reverse complement strand
AGGCAACTACAGTAAAATATAAACTTCTTTAAACACATTAAAAAATTCAGTGAGTTTTAGAGCAACTTTACTTACCTTGTCAGCGGATCGGGCAGAGCTCATTCTTACCAGATCTACCCTAATGAAACGGCGTCTGGAACTGGACGGTTAAGAAAACGTTGTCTCAAACTGGAAGGTTAATGCTTGTAAACTAGGTACCGGCATGGAGAATAAACGCTTAGAAAAGTATTTCCCAACCTCTAGAATGCAAATCAGTCACAGTTTCAACGAATACAACGTAAAAGTAACTGTGGCTGAAATGGTAGCACCTGACCTGGTTTAGGATAACTGCACCAAGTTTTTATTTTATTTATTTGGTAAGAGGTGATCCGCTTCTTTCTCTCTCGATTAACGGTCGGTTCCAAGTAGGTTATTCCGTTTCCGGGCAACATGTGCTTCAAATGGCTGAGCGTGTATACATAAATTTATCTTGGCACACTTCAGGATAAGTAAGACCATTTTAAACCGGCATTTCTCTACGTCATTTGACTTACTTTCAAATGCACTTTAAATGCCTGCGTGGGAGCAAAGGAGGTAAATCAATGGCAGCCGCGGTGGTTGGGCAGGCTTTTGAAGTTCGCAGATTCGTAATTACAAGGGTGTTAAGCGGATAGCGAACGCGAAAAGAAGCAAAGCAGATCTACCGACTGGATTTTATTGCTCATTTTTGTGATGGTTTCCCTCAAGAAAAGCCATTTAAAGCAGCTTGCCTTAGAGCTTTCAAGTCTAGACTATTATTCCTTCCCACAATCTGCGAGATTTTCAAAGCCAGGCATATTGCTTGAGTTGGGAAATTATATTAACTGTATTCTGGTGCTTTCGCAGATACGTCCATCCACGCTTTCGCACTGGTACAAAAGGACGTACGTCCATGGACATAATACATGAATTCGTACACATTAATACCATGAATCAATTTTATGCTCAAGATTAGGGTAACTTTGGACAGTGGAATATAATAACTCCAATACGACTCAACAGGAGCTTAATGTCATTTGATTGAGCAGGAACGGCACGTATAGCTCAGCACTGATCCTTTTATCGGGGCGATTTCACTCGCTTAGATGAGCCCAATCTAGGAGACCTTCATGACATTTCGCCACATAAAGTAACTTCTGAATGTGACAAGGCGTTATTCGGTGGCCGGGAGGGGAAAGGAATAAGGGACGGAGATAGCGAAAATGGTGCGTCAGCGAATATGTTATACACGGCGAAATCAATTGGGACCAATTGCTCAGTAGTCTTAATCTGTGCAGAGACGGTTTCTCCATTACAGAGCCGCGCGACAGCTTCTGAAGATAACAGAGTAATATCGTAGCTAAAACGGGTGTTAATCTGGCGGACTCCCTTGGCGAATATCCAACGGAGACTCAATGCGCATCTACTCTCTCCACGAACGGCTCGCCAATCTACGACTATTATTGGAAACGTGGCCGCAATGCTCAGTGAGACTCATATCGAACTTCCTCTGTATTAAAGGTTGCAGTTTCTTTTTCGAATCTTCCGACCAACCTTAACTTTTCTTCTCAAAAGGCTATGATGATTATCAACACAAATCATTTGGTAAGATACGTGCCTGGTGCCTCGCTTCGCAGTCACTCCGCTCGGCTGTGCCTTCCTTTTGCTACCATTCTACCTTGTTTTGGTGAGGAATGGTCGAAGGTGGAATATTCAACCTCTGAAATTCCGCGTGCTCGAGGGTTAATGCTGAAGGTTTTCAAGGAAATTCTTTGAAAATAAACAAGATACTACAGCTGTTTAAACTTTTTTTTTGGGGGGGGGGAGTCAGTTAGTCAATATGTTTGCGGACACCCACCCTGTCCAATGACAAATTTGTCGATGGTGAGATGTCCCCGTCGCTGAGAGCGCAGGGTGGCGAAAAAAGGGTCCCCGCTTTGGATGGAAAAGAACGCCCGACAACTGTCAAAATATTTTGATAACAAACCAACTTCAAAGGAAATTTTCAATCCATTCGGTAAGCTATATATTTGAGGTGATTCTGTCTTTGTAAATCTGCGGTTACCAGGAAATTAAATCGGCAGCGGAAGCTTCAAAGCGATTCATTACCTTTTTATTTGCAAGTGATTAGCAAGAAATTATAAGCTTTATTGGTCGGATTCCAACCGACGAAGAGGAATGTCTTCTTGCAGTTGTGGTGTCGCACCAACAGCCCTCTCAACAGATCGTGGACATATTTCCTACATCCTTCTAGAACTGCAAAAAGACAACCTGGGAAATGATGTGATAAACTAAACCCCGCTAAAACACCCACGGTCTAAACTGCTATTTGCTACTTTGTTCCCCCTTGTTCAATTTCATTACAGTGTGGATAATTCTTCAATGTAGGTACAATCGCAGAGGTAATGTTAGGACAAAGATGGTTAAGCTGAATTCCTGGTAATTTGCTTCAGCACTCATTGCCTCCGTTTGCTGCCGCAAGCCCCGTTTGCTGGCACTTGTCCTGAAGCCGCTGACATTGAATTCCCTTCGGCAGAAACTGCTGCCGAAGATGAGTGGCATTAGGCTTTCTGTTTGAGTAACAAGATGAAGATTTGTTCGCTCACGTGTCTCATACCGCGTTCCGCTATCGCTAATGGTTTGTCAAGCAAAGGTGTGACAAAAGACGGAGAATGAGAATACCACCTTCCATATTAACAGTAAACTCAACCAGCGAACACGAATCTTCCTCAAGGAAATCTCTGAAGGGTTTCCTTGCTGAGGATTCGTCTATGGGACCAGGGAGGATTTCCCCAAGGGTACCTATCCAATAGTCCCAATCGATAAATGACAGTAAGCCGTCACGGCGCGGCAAAGGGAAGTCTCTCGGGAGACGTTGAAGATGTTGGTGCGTTCCCCAGGTGCTCCTCCAAAACTCAGGTACGTGGACAACAGTATTCCCACAATCACTGCTCTGCCATCTTCACGATGTGGTTTAAGCAAGACCAATTCAAGATTAATGAACTGAAGTTATATCCTAATTTTAGTATGACTGTAAATAGCATATCATATGTAGCATCCAAACCTAAAGAAATCAAGAAGAACGTCTGGGCAATTTTGAGGTTTCGATGGGTATGTCAAAACTGCTTCACTAATTGAAAATCTATTAGACGCTTCAAACTGATTCTCAGTGACTTTCTACTGATACAATGTTTGAGAGGAAACGTCCACTAAGGCGCAATTTTACCGGAGACAATAAGCAACAAAAACTACTGGCATCTCCGCCTCATGTCACAGAACCACCTAACAATCTCAAATCAATTACTCTTTTCTCTTTGAAGATAATACCAATTCCCAGTGGTTTACCACCGATTCCATTTTAAAGTCGAAAATGTCCATCAAGGCCTAACTTTGCCGGAGACAATCAACAACAAAAATAAAAAAATATATTGCTAGCATCTCCGCTTGATGTCACAGAACCATCTTAAAATCAACAATGAACTGTTTCCTCTTGGAAGAGAATACCAGTTCCCAGTAACTTCCAATGATTTACCTTTACAGCAGGTAATATCCACCCTGGCACAACTTTTCCGGAGACAATAAGCAGTAATGATGTACTGCTTGCGTTGCTGCCTAACTCACACAACTGCCTCGTGACCAATGAACTGTTTCATCTTGGAATATAATACCCTTCATTACATTCAGTTAACTCCTGCACCAAAATAGATTTGTATCTGACAGGATGGAGTATTCTTCACGAAATACGCGTGTCGGGGCGGTCCGTATGGATGCAAGATCGTTGGCACGTTTCCTGGGCGCATGCAAAACCGTTCCCGCACTGCGCCCGCGAACAATCTTCGCCATATACGAACTATTTCCAGCGTACGGCGAATTTCTTAAAATTGCATGAAGCATTAATGCATGGGGAAAGTGGGGTGCTGCGTTGTACGAAACAATTTCTAGCCATGCAAGAAATGGTGTTCCGAATTCAGCGCATTTTCTTTCATGCCAACCAAGAATGTTTCTGTATTAAAACGCAAGATCAACTGAATTACAAGTCGCAAAACGAATTGTCAGCTGATGTAGCCTCGTGCTCAAGGCGTGGCAAATATATTTAATCGGCTTTGTTCAAAAGTTGGAGGCCTTGATATACACCAGGCGCAACCTTCAGGTTTGTCGCAAAGTGTCAAGGCCGGAGGTGGAGGTATAACTTTGGTTGGAAGGAGCCACGTTGAAAAACTCAGTACGGCTCGGCGAATGGTCTTGTTTCCATCTCTTTGGACTTTGTAACCCTTGCCTAAAAGTCAGCTGGTTCGGTTTGGTAATTCTCTGTGGACCTACCCGATGTCCCCTGTTTGCCTGGACGGATTCCGGGTTAGTGAGCGAGACAACAAGATGGACGACGTCGTGAAGGAACTCGTCGACCGGGTTTCGTTGCATTAGCTGCATTACGGTTGCCCTTGAAAAATTCAAGTAAGGCTATTTGAAATGTTTACTTGATCTCTCGTCGGCTAGTAAAGCGGAGCGAGACACAAAGCACCTAACATGATCTTATCTATCCTAGCTTAACGTACAAATTGCCAAGCTGTATGCCGGTTAATTTTGTTGGTTATTACTGGCACCGAGAGGTTAAAGTTATAGGCTTGGCGTTTGCCGAGCGGATTGCCAGCGAAGTGAGGAAAAAGGCACGTAAATTCAGTTGACCAAGGCTAACTAAGCAGCCAAGCATAACACAACGGTAACCTTGATTGTGGGGTTGCATGTCGATAACAGACATGCAGATGTTATGAAAGATTAAAGTGGAAGAACACGCAAATTGTAGGAAATTCCATTCTGACCGGTTTGAGCGCAGTACGTATCGAAGTTTACAAGTATTCAGCATCCAGTTAATATTCGTGTTTTCGTAACCGCTCTGTTTAAAACGTATTTTAACGACAGTCAAGATTTAAAAAAAAAAAGCTCAACAATTATAACTATTTAAATAATAAGAATTGAACGATTAGACACCGCGTTTTAAAATGAACGGTTTTTAAAAACACAAATTTCAACTGAACACTGAACGTCCACGGCCCCACACGTCAGCCCATGACAGTGATGAGATACAGATCCCAGAACTCGAGTTTTTCAATACTCTCGATCGGCATCATCTGATTCATGAGATCCGACATTGATACTCCGACGATAAATCTGAATGTAAAATTTCCATCTAAAAGATCTCACTCGTTGGTTATACAACTGTATTTATTCATAGCCATCTCCCAAAAACGGAACTGGCTGAAATGGGATGGAATAATGCATCTAATCACTTCATTGAAGCGAAGCAACATTAACTTATGAATGTCCACAGTCTGTCAGTCAAGCTTTTTTTCCGTGAAGAAAGGATGGTCTTCTCACGCAATTGGCAATGCAACTGCACCTTTGTTTGTGCCATAAGTCAGGGTCATTTAAAGTATTTTTTTTTGTTTTTCGGTGGCGTATAGGTCAATACTACACCACGGCCACCGCCAACTATCGGATCTAAAACCAAAATTATTTAAGGTCTATTAATTACTTATTAAAAAAAAGATTAACCGTTGCTTTTTTTAAAAGGAAGTACATTATCATATTGGTCATAAAAAAAGTTTTGTATGCAAATGGCATGGAACAAAAAAATAATAAAGCGAAAAAGGAAAATCAAAAAAAGGATGATTGATAATGAGCATTGACGTAATAAACTGAACAAAATTTGAAGAGCACGCCCTCGGAAGACAGAAACCGTGCCGTACAAGTGAGCATGCTGAACATCAACGCGTTCTTTTCAAATGTAATTTTTAAAAATTGTGAAAATAAACAAAAAAAAACGAAAAGGTGCGAAGTTTTGATTCCAATCGCAAACCAGCGAACATTGCACAAGGCGTCAATGGCTAATCAACATCAAGCATTCAGAGGGAATGACAACCAATTAATGGATATAGAAATTAGGATCTTTCTCCATAAGGCACCATTTATTTTGCCAAAGTCACTTTTGATAGGGTTGCAAAACAAAGAAAGGAATTACAATCAAGACTCCACAGTCTAATATCGACACGGGAAGAGGATTTTTACTCGAAAAATAATTCCAGATCGGGTGAGGTCGGATTAGTGAGAGTCTTGAACACATGAAAACGCAACAGGCACACAAAACGGACGGTTGATCGTCATTTACACCATTACACTCTTTCTTAAAAACAATGAATCTATAAATCAATCACGAATGAAAAACAGTTAACAAGAAAGATTTATGCCCAATAACTTCTTTAAACCTTTCACGCTAGGTTAATTTAATTTAAATCCTACACTTTTTGTTTTAGATCGATACGAAAAAGGTATTTTTAAATAAGAGCATTTCCTAATTATAAAATAAAGTCCATTATTTTTTACTGCACTGTGATGGCCGAGGTTAAAAATGTTTTACATTTTTGTGTCGAATTTTTTTCGCCGGGTTATAATAAAAAAGCTACATAGTACAGGACCAGTATCCCATCGAAGAATTGCTAGAGGGGGGGGGGGTAAAACATGAATTAGCGAGGAGCTGGTTTCCAAGAAGGAAAATAATGAATGGAGTGGCACGGTATTCTGACCTTCGGATCCTCTGAAAAGCAAATTCCTGTTTAATATGAAATCAATTGCAATTTTGCAACTGACCACTTCTTTCTGAATAATGCCTCCTAGCCTAATTATGGCTTGTTCTCTCTTTGCAATTATACGAACCGTGAATGAAAAAGAATTATAAAACCAGCGCTGAGATTTTTTCGAATCTATAAAAACGTAAGAAAACAATACAATTTTACAAAGCCAACAAGGCATTTCAAAGCAAACAAAGGTATTTCAAGCTTGTTAAATTTTTCTATTTAATATCTCCAATAGATAGAAAGCTGACTTAAGGTCTCTTTTCTAGTTTTTTTTGAAGCATGACTATCTGCTGAATCATTTCCCGCGATCAGAAGCCAGCAATAAAAAAGTGGAAGTTCCCCTTTAAAGGAACGTCACAGTTTTTGGTCGTCGTTAAAACAAAGAAGATGAGAGAAACGATCGCCAAATATCAAATCATTCCACGAACGGCAGGTTAAAGTCACGCTCCGCATCAAACCGGGCACTGGCATGCCATACGTTGTGCACTGGGGCCCATAACCTGATCGTTTTGGGACTCTGTCATGCTGAGGGCGGGTATTTTCGATGAAATGACTCGCCACTGCTGGGAAACCTAATGGAAAAGAATGTAAGTAGCAGAAAAGTCGGAACGGAATCACTTCAAGAAAAGCGATCAGAGGTCCTCGAACAAAGGTGCGGCTCTCAGCGATTGCTTCTCCTTGCCATTAGGCATTAAGCAGTGGCAGCAGAACATTGATGATGTAAAGGCGCTTTTCATATAGTTTCATCGGACTTCAACAAGCACTCCAAAACGAAGTATTTTATTTTTATTTTATTTTTATTTTGAGTTGCTATAATGATGGCCCCGTGCAAAGCCTATGGGGCAATATACAAAATACAATTCAAGTCAAGTAGGACAGAACACAGAAAAATGGTATTTTGAGTTAAACATAGGAACAAACCCAGGAAGACCACTAACAGAGAATAAATTTTGAAAAATTCGTAGCCAAGTAAATCCTAATCTATAAACGCAATTGCATCATTCTCTAAAATGTCTTTTTAACATGTTACCAGGTCTCTATATAAATTCCTAAAAAGATCCTCAATGTATCTTTTTAGTCTAAGTTTAAATACACTTGTACACGTGACACCTTCATTTAGATGGCTAACTTTGTTGAAAGCTGATAGCAACATGCTAAATAAGCTTTTCTCCCCATATTTAACACTTCTAATTTGATTTAGGTGAAGTAGATGTGCAGAACGGGTCTCATAACAGTGAATATCTGAATTTTTTGTAAAATTCTGATTAAAAGTATCAGTACTAGACATGCAGCATTGCACATAAGTACATGCTTGTTTAAACATAATAAACTGAATAGGGTACACATGGTTATCACAAAACAGTTTTTCTGAACTGGTTAACCAAGGTAATTTAAATATGATTTTTAGTATTCGTTTCTGAAGAGTAATCAGCCTTTTTAAAACAGTTTTCTTAGCTCGCCCCCAAACAACACAGAGATATGCTATCCTGGAGTGAACATAGGCATAATACAAATCGAGCAATTGTTCCCTGGTAAGAATTCGCCTCAATTTAAATAATATAAATAACATAGGCCTAATCTTAGAAATTAGCAGCTCTATATGATCAACCCAGGTCAAATTCTCATCTATCAGTAGCCCCAAGTACCGAACAACGTTAACTCTCCCTATCTGGGAGTCAAGCACATTAATATACCCTATGTCGTTCCTAAGATTATTTCCAAATAACAAAAAACAGGTCTTCTCCCAGTTAATAGTCAAACGATTCCCTATCAACCAGTTATTTAAAATATGTATATCCTCCACCAACAGCTGTAATACATGCTCACAAGTATCCCCTTCACAAACAAGTGCAGTATCATCAGCAAATAAGTAAATCAAACTGTGAAGCTTTAGGTCCATCAAATCATTTACATAAATCAAAAACAACAAGGGACCCAGAACAGAGCCCTGGGGAACCCCAGACAAAATATCTCTTTCATCACTAGTGGCGCCCCGAACATCAACAAATTGTTTTCTAGCAGTTAAGTAAGAGCAAAACCATTCCAATACAACACCCGATACACCAAGTAAAAACAGCTTATGTAACAACAATTCATGATTCACAGTGTCAAAGGCCTTCCTCAGGTCAATATATAAACCCGCTACAGTTTTACCTGCATCCTTCGCATTCTCTATTTGTGAGATCATCTCAATGACTGCAAAATTTGTACCTAACTTCTCTCTAAAACCATATTGTTTTGAATACAAAATATTATATTTTTTAAGAAACTCTAGAAGCCTGGCTTTAACCACTTTTTCTAAAATTTTTGAGAGTGCTGGGAGAATGGAGATAGGTCTATAGTTATTAGCGGAATGCACAGACCCAGATTTAAATACAGGTATGATTTTAGCTATTTTACAACTGGTCGGAACAACACCCTTAGCAAGTGATACATTGACAATTTTAGAGATAGGTGAAACTACTAAATCAATACATTCTTTAAGGATCCGACTCGAAATGTCATCTGTTACCTTAGTCTGACTACTTTTTAGGTTTTTTATAATGGATCGAATTTCATTCTCAGTTGTTGGAGCAAAAACACAAAAACGACTCCTAACCCGCTGATTATAATTAGCTTCAACAGGGGGAAAGCGATAGGCCAAATGCACAGCAACAGAAACAAAATATTCATTAAAGCAGTTAGCTACCTCCTTATCTGTCTTGAGGACTATATTTCCCTGATGCAATTCAATGTAATCATCGCACATACTTCTACACTCATTGAACATTAATTGTTTATATAGCAACCAAATACCTTTGGGGCTAGACTCAAGATTATGAAATTTTCTGGCATAATAATTCTTTTTTAAATCAGATTTCATTTTTTTGACCATACTATCATATTTTTTAAATTCTTGTTCAACAAAAGGACTATAGTACTGTGAGTTTTTCTCCTTAGATTGCTCTTTTTTCCATTTTTTATACCAACAATTTCTGTACTTGATAAGTTGTCTTAACTCACAATTTATCCAAGGACAATAGGACCTGCCCTTGTTTTCAGTTACATGAATAATAACGGATGCCTCATCAGACGCTTTCTTAAAAGAGGTACTAAAGTCCTTACAGCAAGTATCAAGGTCCTTATTAGGATCAATATCAGAAATGTTATTTTTAAGCACCTCCCTAAATCTATTGTAATTGATGTTACAGTAAGTCTGCCGCACCTCTCTGTGAGGAGTGACAAAAGAGTCAATAACAAAAAACAAAATATTGTGATCACTCATAGGGTGAAAGCAGTTAAGTATAGTTACTTTTTCCGATATATTATGCATAAAAATGTGATCTATCCTTGAAGCGCTATTATTGGCTACTCTAGTAGGATAATTATTATTACACAAGGTATATCCAAATCCAAGAAATAGATCAAGATAATTCCTAGCAAGTGGAGTGAGCAGATTACTGCAAAGATCAATGTTTGAGTCCCCCATCACAATACTCTTGCCATTCAACCCTGTGAGGATTGTTTCAAGTTTTTCCAATAATATGTTTGCTTTATTAACCGACGGGCTATAAAAAGCCAGAACATTATAAGAAAGCTTATTCCCTTTTATGACTAATCCAAGCAGCTCAACTCCCTCATTATAGACATGATTGACATGAAATTTCCATGTTTTATGTACCCAAATAGATATGCCACCACCTCTTTTATTGATATTATTGTTACCCTTTTTTTCCTTTCGTACACTGTGTATCACATTATATTGAGCTAAATTATAAAATTGTTTTGTTCCCTCACTTAGCCAAGTTTCAACAACTACAATAATATCTAAATCAGGAGAATCAACAAGTATACACTTCAGTTCATCAAACTTATCTCTCGCTTTTAAGCTTCTTGCATTAAAAAATAAGGATTTAAGCCCCTTTCTTCCAGGTGGCCAAAGATTCACCCCCGGACTATGACTGATAAGAAATTCCTCACTATTTTTTTGGAGGTATTCCTCCATACAATACACAGCAGCAAACAAAAATAAAACAATCAAAAGTGATGTGCAAGGCAAAGGGACTACTCCCTGCTTATAACCGTGGATTTAAATTTACTCTCTAGATTTGACATAACAACAGAGTTCTTGACATGAACAATTGCACTTCTTTCAGTCTCTCTCACAAGAACCTTGCCAGCATCAGTCCACACAAACTTAATCTGAGGACGAAGGTCTCTAGCTCGCTTATGGAGCCCCTTGTTTATAGCTGTTAGTTGTTCATTTATATAAATGTTGTTGGGAGGTACTCCATTCTTCTCAATACCTATATCTTGAGTAGTAGGCAGATTCCTGTTACGACTTCTTTCTCGCCAAGCCGCGAGTACTTCTTGTTTCTTCCAATTACACACAAAATGAGCAATCAGCGGCTTGACAGCCCCTGGTTTCCTAGTTGGAATTCTATGTGCCGCTACCAAGTCACCACCAGAACACTTGACCTTGAGATGATT
>Ga0058701_10004753_pt1 | contig 11099 bp, 5 predicted proteins | sample AgamicOrMae_FD_97039 | JGI IMG/M metagenome (GOLD analysis project Ga0058701, IMG submission 97039) | Agave microbial communities from Guanajuato, Mexico - Or.Ma.e | ecosystem: Host-associated > Plants > Phyllosphere > Phylloplane/Leaf | place: Guanajuato, Mexico | collected 2012-06-04 | reverse complement strand
ACTTAATGCATATTTATAGATTTTTCTAAGATCACGCAGGTTTAGCTAAAATTGAGAAAAGCCCGTAACGCTTACTCTACGAACATGGAAGTATTAGGCCGTCTTCGGACCCATTTTTTCTTCCTGGTATCGCTTATGAAGCAACTTGAGTAATTTAAGGTCACAAGACCGAATGAGACATTGACAGCTCAAAATATGATTCATTCAAGTGACGTTCTTAACATATTCTTCTGTCTAACAGTGCATAGTTACAAAATATCCCCATCCAGCATTATGGAAGAATCTTTTAGCAGTGGACTAGTCTATTAACAGAGTTCTTTCAAGCTTGTCGCTTTCCTTTAGTAAATCGGACTTTATTTGTGAGTGTGGTTCCGACGAGTTCCCAGGTCTTAGTTCAAAGTTATGTTTAGTCCGCTAAATTAGGTAATCAGAGACACGCTAAGTTTACTTAAGTCCTTTTACGTCGGGCTACCTAATTCAGATCGGGTGAACCCGAAAGTGGTGATAGGATGAGGTGGGGGCTGTCACTCGACTCTTCGGCAAGTTACCTCCTAACCGGCCGATCTTGGCATCTCGTTCAGGTGTCATTTCGCAGCGCACTTAAGCACGTACGGGTTACAACATATTACTGACAGGTGTTTTATCTGTAAATTTTTGAATCGTGTTATTTGCTTTGTTCTGTCTTTCGGCAAGCCGATTGGGCTGAGGCGCGACTTATCGTAAACTAACGATCGTCAAGCCTGTTGCTGCTTGATTTCTTAGCACAGCAGCCTGTCTTTCAGGAGTAAGCGGCATCAGGATTGGCGGCAGTGGTATGGTAGCGAAGTAAGGCAAAAAGTGCAATGAGGCTGTAATGGCAGGGGCTAGTTCGGCCGCTCGCTACCAGATGGCGCTGCCGAGTAAAGTGTAAAACATGGCGGCAATGGGGCCGCCACAAAGTAACCGCCATGTTTTTCACTTTTCTCAGTAGCGCCATCTGGTGGCGAGCGACCGAACTAGCTCCTGCCATTACAGTCCTATTCAGAGTATGATATCCGTCTCATAAATTTTGTTTTTTTTTTCCTGTTCCTCCCGCTCACATCTTTAACCTCACCTTGAGCGGCAAAGAAACATTGCCCTCCGAAATTCCTGGATTTGCGACGGGAAGTCCGCTTTCGGTTAAGGCGAATCTAGCGACGCCATCTTGAAAATTTCTGTTTTTGGCGCATTACTCACTTCAAGGCTGCGATATCAAGAATAGACCGCCTTCGATTTGGAAACATAACCATTAGCTATCTGAATATCAAAAAATGACCTACATAACTATCCCCTCACGACCCGGAAATTCAAAACGGATTGGAATATGTATAAACGTGCGTTTTAAATTTCCTGGTCGTGAGGTGATTGTTATATAGGTCATTTTTTAATGTTCAGTTAGGTAATGATTATGTTTTCAAATCGACGGCGGCCGATTCTTGACATCGCAGCCTTGAAGTGAGTAATGCGCGAAAAACAGAATTTTCAAGATGGCGTCGCTAGATTCCCCTTAACGCTTATTTCATGAGTTATTCAAAAAGGCTTTTGGGAGAGCTATATGTATGCAGTAATAGAACGGAAAGAGAGAGCTTGATAAAAAGGATTGAATTCGGTAAAGCACTAGGAATAAAAGTAACGTTGTAAACCACGTACGTTAGGGTAATTGTATCAGACGAATAGGACTATTTTTATTTTGGAAATAAAGTGCGCTAAAATTGAGTCAGCATCCTCAAGTTGTTTTACGGCAAAAGACCGCCTGCCTAACTCACTGCAATGGGAAAGGCAGAAAGCTTTTTGAAAAGCTCAAGATTATATGTTGAAGATAAAGCGCACGGTATGATCACTTCGCTGAAGCGGCTCTTTGTTCCATGGAAAACATTCAGGTTAATAATTGTGGAAAAGCTTTATTAAAATTGGAATTTCCATACCGTTGCGTCGCCGCGAAATGTTGGAGTGACGAGATAAGTTTATTGACTTCTGTACTGTGAATTGGGAGGTGCCATTCCCCACCCCTCCGTTGTTCGCTTCATCATAAATCCGAGCAAGGCAGAGCGCACTTATCCTAACCTATAAGTTAAAGTAGCTTAACGGTCACTAAACTTGATGTCGCTTGTTCTGTATTAAGCTACTGTAGCCGGGAAGTGAGCGACATCGGACTTTGCGACATTCCAGGGTAGCGATAGAGCTGCAGGCCTTATCTAACCTGAGGTTAACATTGCGTAATGTAGGTCAACCTCCTCTTATCTAAGTGAACCTTTTTTCTCTAGGTTAACATAATCTATAATCTATTCTAGGTTGAACTTACTTCAATCTAAATCTAACCCGACGAAGGTTAACATTATCTAGTGTTAAGGATACCGGGGTGTTGGTGCGGAGCGATAGTTCCACCGGGGGCACGTAAGAGTTTTAGTGGCATCCTGTCAGGCCGCTTTCTAAATCCGCTGAACAGAAAGATCCTTTTTCTAGGTCAGCCTGACTTAACCAAAAAAGGTTAACTTGACCGAAGATAGTTTTACCTAGCCTAGATTAACTTTATCTTTGCTTAGGTGAACTCAAACGTTACCTTACCTACATTAACATATGCGTTCTAAAAATATGTTTTCCTCTATAAAAAAGGGTTGTTTTAGGGCAGAACCTAAAGGTGAATAACTGAACGTTTTAAAAATCGAATGTAATAATGAATTAAATTGGAGAAAATTCTTTATAGACATAGCATTATCAGATTGGCGTTTCTCCAATCCTTGTTTAAAGAATGTTTTTGTCAGAACGCCCGCGCGGCATCGGTCTGCTATTGTTCCGCCCAGGTAGGCGTGAGCGACACCCGAAGGAGGTGTGTGAAACGATCCAAGCGAGCCTCCGCGGGCGAACAGTGACGCGGGCCCGACAGTGGGCGTTGTATACATTGTTTGCACCTTAAAAACATTGCGACTGAAAATAACGCCCTTTCTCAATTCTTAATGAGAATCGCTGCCCACATATTTAAACTTAATTCCATAATCGCAGAGAAATTTCCAGCATTCATAAAACGTTATCCAAATGAGTATTATATTGGTACCTCCTGTGATTAAGTTGTCACAGCGATATAGATAGAATAGGCCTACTTTGTCAGAGATACAAACATGCGTATGGTTGAGAAAAAGGAGCAGGTGCCTCAGAGCAGCTAATTTTTTTAACCTGAGAACACGACTTCTGATAAATCACATACCTACGATTAAAAAAAAAAGTGAGTCCAAGCTCAGCAAGAAAATCAGCCCACGTTTTGTGAGGGTGCACTGAAAATTCATACTTGAGATGAGGTCTTCCCCTTTAAATTTCGCTGGGTTTACGATCCTTCTCTTTTCTTGTTTGCATATTTTGTGACTCGTAATAAGTACTTGTAACAGTGGAAATGACTGGTAGGACTGGCCCGCAGCCAGCGCAAGGACTCGCTTCGCTCTACGCGGGAAGCGCCGAACAATGTGCGCCTTTCTAAGGATCCTTTGCATTGTTTCGGACCCACTTTTTTATTTTACCTCGATATAATTTTTCCGCTTGTTGACCACATTGTCAATACCAGTTGAACACTGCGCGGTAGCTTCCTTATTCAGTGGCTGGGCGTTCTACTGGAACCGGCGAAAATTAACCAATACGTCGTTTATAAAATGGATCACTTTGAAATCGATGATTTTTTTTCGCGCCTTGTTTTTGTGGATATAAGCAGTGTTTCTTTGTGACTTATAAGTTATACTCGCAATTAAATCTAACCACTTGGGTTACCATTCCTGTTTTGGGTATATGAATCAGAAAGAGCGTTATCTGGTTATTTATACAGATAAAACAATAAAAACGTATTTTCGAAAGCTCTGAATGGATATGGTTGTTCAAAGGTATATATCTAAAAAAATAACTGAATTACGCTCCTACCTGTTTTGCCTACCTAAAACAGGTACGCGACTATCAAAAACAGGGAATGTTTTTTAAGTTGTCAATTTAGACTACATCACGGTAAGAACAAAACCCCCGTTTCAGGCAATGCTGTACCTCTTTTTGGTGCGAAACTAAAACGGAAGTAGTGCATATTATGGCAATTTTTTAATTAGGCCTGTGTCACCTATGTTCAGCCACATCAATGGAAAGCTCTCGCCGAGACCTTTTGAATGATATGGCTGAACACAGGCCTATCCTGAAAAATAACCAAAATACGAAAATACGTACCATCCCCGTTTTGGTTTCACACCCAAAACATAGCATTCCCCAAAACCGGGTTTTGTTTTTACAGTGAGATCTCGGTTATTCGTCCAAGTCGGGACTAAAAAATTTGGACGTAGAACTGAGAGGGACGTACAAGTGAAAATAATCTTCCGTATAACGCCATGTAAAGTATTCTGGATAAGACTACACCAATGGGACGTACAAACGAGTGGGACTTGCAACTGAGAGACGTACAACTGAGACTCTACTGTACTGTGTAACTAGGCCGTAGAGATTCTTAACTGCAGGCTGTCGCATCCATTAGATACATTTCTAGTTGCAAGAAAAGTGAAGTTTTGAGGAAGGGTCTGTAGCAGGTTGTGGGTCGAGGGCCGGAGTGCCGGCCGGCGGGGAAACCCGGCAGGCAAACCGGCAGGCGAGCCGGGAGGGTATCCAGATGAGCGGAGTGTCCATCACAAGGCTGTGGCCGTGACGTCCCCGCAGCTGGTCTCATTCCACTCAGATACCCGACCCATCTAATTGAATTATCCCTCTGAATTAACCCGCTTATTGTGTTGTGAAGCCGGGCAGCCGCATGCAGATTGAAGGAGATAAGCAAGCCGCTCCCAATCTAAGAAAGTTGGGGCAGCTCACAAGACTGCTATGAAACCTTTCGTCCTGAACAGCTCACTTACACTGATGCGTGGCCAGGGCAATGGTCAGTGGCGTAAAACACTCACAAAGGACTCAAAAAGCAACCGCACTAGAGCAACAAACTGCTCAGTCTCAAAACTTCTCCGCAGAGCATTCCAACAGGACTCTCCCACGCGGCAGGATTGCAGTGGTTGCAAGTCCTACAAACGGTGTTTTAAGTGGGGATCCAATATTCTAAGCCTCCCCTGTACCCTGAGCTCATTTTAATGAAAGTTTCCCCAAATGAGAGGTCTGTTCCTCGAAGTACTAACCTACGGAAGCAGGAACAGGTTGTCGTCGCAGCAAATTTGATATTTTTAGACGAATATAAGGTTTGGGGAATAATTTTGCGTTTTGTTTATTAGCCTGGCGGAATGGATTGAGGCCACATGTTAGGTAAAGCTGACTAGGTATCTTTACCCTTAATACACAAAGATGTCATATTTTTTGTCAGAAACAAAATACAGTATATTCATTCAGTGAAGGAAGAATTCAGTCTGTTAGAATGAGTCGCGTGAAATACAGTAGAAATCGTATATAACGAGACCGGTTGTAACGAGCAACCGGGTATGAGTAGATTTGGTGCTGAAGTCCGGTCTCGTAGATGCACGTATATGATTATAGCGATATCGGTTATAACGAGAACCGGTTATAACGAGCAAAGTCGGCTTGATCTTGGTGCTCGTTATATACGATTTCTACTGTACAATATGAAAACCTTTTCATCCTCATGTGGGACAATAAATGGATGCTGTGGAATAAGCCAACCGCTCAGGTTGACAGCAAAAGTTAAAACAAAAGAAGCAGATAATATAACAGATTGGCATGATGTAATCTTTTACCATAAGCCACAATTAAGAAAATTTTTCTCCAAATATGAACTAAGTGGAGAAAATTGGTTGGATATTGTTTGTGGTGCGTGGAAAAGTCGCTGTTGTTGATGGCGAAAGTTTCGATTGAAAAAGTAGCTAAGGATAAACAAGGCGGTAAGGAGAGCAAGGAAGATGTCTAATAGATGCTTTCCGAGTGGTTTCGCGCCAAATCCTCTCTAATCATTTTGGTATTACCCGGTCGTCAGTGCTGGCGTACCGCCAGCTCCAGGCTTCACCAGCCTTCACTCCCTCCGAGGCACAAACAACCTCCTTTCTCTCTGCGCACAAAATCATTGCAGCAATTAAATTCACTTAAATCATCACCGAAACAAAACTGGATGTCGCTTAGTTTGCTAGGATACCAAATGACCTTAAAGGACTTAATTTCCTGAAATTCTGGCAATATTAACTCAGGTTCATTTTTCCACTTTTTTATTTTTATTTTTATTTTTATTTTTTTATGGCCTTCTGTCGCCAAGCTGAGCTGAACGATTGCCGTGTGTGAAAGGCTTCACCTAAGCTAATAAAGTTAATTTAAAATAACGCTGAAGCTTCATGCCGTTAACTTCTCTGCGGTATTAAGCTAGGTGATGTCTGAGCCGAGATAGAACAATGTTGAACAAATGGCACCTCTTTGTGGAGTGAGACATTTCGTACCTAACCGTGACCGAAATGGTCGTGTCGTTAATGCTCATAAATGTGATTCATTGGTTAGAAAAGTTTTTGATTTTAAATATCGTCTACATTAAAGTGTGATAGGGAATCTTTTATGTAGCGAAGAACTCTGTTTTATTTAGGATTTACATTCATTTTTTTTTTTGCTTTGCAGGTAAGCTTCAAATGGCGAGCGGAGGTAACCTCTTCGACTGTAACAGTAAGAATTTCGACTGGATTCTTTTCTTTTGGCTGTCCGACGAAGTAATTTTAGGTCATTCTTTTAAATAGTTGCCGTATTTCCAAAATCAGGGAAACTTCGTTCAGTAAACAATTTCTAGTTAAGAAAAAATATTAGAACATTGCGATTATAAGTTTGTTTGGGTTTTTGTTTTAAATTTAAAAGCGTGTTAGTATAACCGGTATTTTGATTTTTTTTACTTTTTTTTAGTTAACTATTATTAAACCATTTTTTTAGTTAAACTCATTTTATTAAATAATTATATACGTTGCTTTTTTCATCGTTTGCATAGAAAGCTCAGAGGCCTTTTCATTTTATAGGCCTATGGTGAATTATATCTTTATACCTTGAAAAACAAAATAAACAGATTGGTAATGATAGCTTTATCCCATGAAAAAAGTAACAGATATCGGTATTACTTTAATATTATGGACTGGTGAAGAACCGAAAGAGGCATTTTTTTCTGTGTGTTGCTTCAGCAATACATGTGTATTGCTTTTGTTCTTTTTCTCTGTTTCGTTCTGTAATTCGGTTTTTATTATTCTTTAGCTGAAATTCTACCTCCTACGATTTTGAACTAATCAAGATAGTATAGTTTGCGTCTTATCGGTCAGATTCGTTAACGATAGCTTTGTTTTAGTTGGTTTAGTGGCATTTATTTAGTTTAGTTGGTTTTATAGTATTGTTAGCTTGATGCTTAGAGGGTTTTTGTTAGCAAAACGAACAAAATCAAATGATACGGAAACTTTAAATGAGGCATTGAAATGAGGAAACAATCGTGTAGGTCCTTCGCAAAACAGCCGTAGCGGATGGTGTTGCCAATGCCAACCCAGTATATACATCGCACTGTTGCAAAGAAAGGAGGAAATTTTCATTGTTGTCGGCAGGAAAAGCGGGGCTCTCCCCTATACGATCTCTACTCTTGTGAGTTGGCAACCCATCCTCTTTTCAGTCCCCTCCATCCCCGCCACCCTCTCAGGGGAAGTGTCCTTACCACTGACTGACATTGGCTAACATATTAAATGTTCTCCCAGAGGTATTTTACAAGTCTACATTTCGCACTTTGTTTCCAGCCAAATCTTCCTAACCGTCTCTCCCTTGTCTTTAAGCGCAACTTTTGCACTTAGTAGGCTGCGCTCTCTCTACGCATTTCAGCTTGGAATTTCCTCTCAAGATAACAATTAAAAACATTAGCATCAAGCAGTACGCGGCGAGCAACAAACGTTTTCAAAGTGCTTCATCATTCATTTTTGAAGAGCAGAACACATAAAGTATAGGCCTAAGTCCGAAGGTTTAATGCGCATGATAACGATATAATATGCAATCAATAGTTTTAGGGAAAGTTCTTTTTGTTTTATTTCTTTTCATCTTTGGGCATTATCTTCTATTCCTCAGACATTCAGAGCTTCATTAGTACTTTGGTATTTGTTGATGCCGCTATGCGCCCAAAGATGACGTTTGGTTCTTCGTGTAATACATGCATGCAAGTGCTTTAAAGACGGTTTTATACATTAACGCACGTATATACTCGTGTTTTTCTTGCCTACTTCGGAGACGTGTTTGTATAATGCAAGGACTGTCTTTGTTACTTGGTAACAAATTGTCTTGGTTGCCTCGGCGACTGTCATGGGAATTTCAATTCAGTAACTTTAATCGTTGGGAAGAGACCCGCTCGGGTACTTAGCGGCGTAATAGGGAACTTCCGTAGCGTAGCTTCCGTACGTTGTGGACTTAGATCCCTCCGTTGCGGACTTAGTTCCTTTCGTAGTCGACTTAGATCCCTCCGTGGTGGACTTAGATACTTTCTCAGCGGACTTAGATCCTTCCGTGATGGATTAATATCTTTGCGTGACTTAGATTCATCGTTTTAGCTCGTGGCGTAATTAGGTACTTATGTAGCGTATTTTGATACTCATGGTTTTTGTACGTGAGCACTTACCGGTATTTTCCGTTCGTAGGCACTTGTTTCGTCCCAAAGTACGACTACGTCGAACTTATGCGGCGTACTCACCTAGTTGATGAGTTGTGAAACTGGGCACTTGGTGACATTCTGGGGGTACGTCTCTAAAACTGCTTAAAACATATTAGCTTAAACCTCTCTACGAGACGTACTACTCTACTAATAAAAAGAGAAAAAGCAATATTCAGATTCGGGATCGAAATTAATCTCGGATGTTCTCCCTCGGGCGAAGGAATCACCGGTTTGGAATCGACTTGGCAAGGAAAACAAAAGAAAGATGTCGACATATATCGTGCTTTGGCCCACTTCATGTTACGGGAGAGAGGAAGCGAGAGGGGATAATCCAACAACTTGTTGACCAGAAAAAGAGAGAGCCAATACCTGTTACCACTTATCGCTGATTCGCCCCCGGCAGCTTCAAAACCATCTTGAGTTATTGTCCACTTATTAAGACATTCGCGCTTCCGGAAGATGCCATTATCAAACCATGAAAGCGAGCTAGAGTTTTCAACAAGGCGTTAATTGCTTTCTCTGCTTTTCTTTTTGGTGGCATTTTTTTACCGGGACGTAAGCCTATTAAAAAGCGCCTAAGACCGTGCTAACAGATGACTTTTTCTCCAGACATTTAGAATACTTCTCTTTACTTTCTTTCCCTGTTTAACAGAAAAATGACAAGACTTTTGCGTAATTTTCAACGTCGGCAAAGCGATCATTTAACCCCAGCAGCCTGTTTTGATGTTTGGCATAGTTCTGTGGTTTCTTTTCAGCCGCAGAATAAGTATAAGGGGTCAAACATTCAAATCAAATTGTTGTGAAAGTAATTGATATGAGACATGAAGACACTAAACAAAGCCTGGAAACGACTCGTGGAGATTCCCCATTCATCTATTTGTTTTATTATCTGATTTTTTTTTCAAAGAGAGTGTCCCTACGAAGGTACTCATTTTTTTTGGAAGGAACGGCTTGGTATACAAACCAAAGTCGAAACATCCAAAAATGTACCCATGGATAAAGTTTTCCAGTGTTTTTTAAAAATAGCTATCAGATCATTTTTCTTCCTAATTATCAAAGATTGAAGAAAAGAGATAACACTCTTACGCACAATCACATAAATATTGTATATTTAACTTTTACGTTCCATTTAAAAAAATCAATGAGAAGTCATGTTATATCTCTGCTTCCGGCAAGAACGCTCTCTCAGACTTGGAAAAATAACCGCGGAACGCAGTTGACTGACGCGGAAAATCCGCTTTTGATTAATCAAGGGAAAGTTGGAATTCGGCAGAAGTATATGAAGCAGGTACGGTATTTCGATTAGCGATTAGGCGGCCCTGAAAACATGTCGCGTAATTTGATATTAGTTAGTGTGTACCCTTGTGGAGTTGGAAGCCCCGAGGATTTCGCGTAATGCAGGTGAAGATCCCCACTCCCTCCTTCCCCTGATTCCCTTTTGGCTCACAAGAAGGAGTTATACCCTGAAAGGGAGGCCACATTAAGACGCTGTTTTGGGACTAGCTGGATACGCAGTCCATAGAACCTCATAGTTCCTCGATCGTGGCAGGGAATTCTGAAGGCACGAAATCTCTCCCCTCCTTATGTTTACCACACGCAAACATACTTCCTTATTCCCCCTTTTTTTTCTTGTGGTGTCATGGACTGCAGGTGTTGGTTACATATATGCTCTTGTTATACGGTATGGAGACCGCCTTATTTTTATTCGGCGTGATTTTTACTCAAACCTACTGGAGAGTTCAGTAAACCAAACCACCCGTTTTACCTAAAATCTGCAAAAGTCACCTGCATTTAAAGTGAGGATAAAATGGGGCAAACTTGATTATTTTTCGAGATAGACCTATATTTAGTCATATAATTGGAAAGGTCTCGGCGAGAGCTTTCCATTGGTGTGGCTAAACACAGGTCTATCTTTAAAAAAAATAATCAAAATACGTACTATACCCCAGTTTTATTTTCTCACCCAGACCGCGAGAACTCTCTAACAGATGTTTCGTTTTTACTGTATTTTAAAAAATAGATAATATTCGAGGTACTGCAACAGTGATCTTCATGAGAGGCGCCGTGAAAGGCAGCAGCGCTCACGTAAGGTTCCTGCATAGCAGTGTGTATAAGTCGCTTTGCCCTCGCGCCGCTACTCAACAGACCCCGTTGGTATGGTTTAGTGTAAAAGAGGAGGGAAGAGACCCGTGAGAACTCATGAGAGGTGATGAGGGCATCCAGCCCGCTTCGCTTGAGCCGAACTTGTACGATCAAGGCCTCAAGCCCAACAATTGTTCTTATGACCTATATCGAAACGCTGCAGCATCAAAGTACCGTGGCTGAGTGGTCAGCGTATCCGCCCCACGATCCAAGGTTCGTGGGTTCGATACCTACTGCCAACGCAATTTTTTCACCTTCGTTTCACGGCGGCCTTGGTCACTTAAGTACACCTCTGAACACCGCCGACGGATGTCTTCTCGGTGGCCGAGTGGTTAGCGTT
>Ga0058701_10004752_pt1 | contig 11099 bp, 6 predicted proteins | sample AgamicOrMae_FD_97039 | JGI IMG/M metagenome (GOLD analysis project Ga0058701, IMG submission 97039) | Agave microbial communities from Guanajuato, Mexico - Or.Ma.e | ecosystem: Host-associated > Plants > Phyllosphere > Phylloplane/Leaf | place: Guanajuato, Mexico | collected 2012-06-04 | reverse complement strand
CTTCTACCCTGCCTGTCAGTCTGACTGATCTCTGGCGTCAGCATGGTGGTCCTGGTCACACCCCATCCCGTAAGATCTGGGAAGTTAAGCAGGACCTAATCATGGAAAGGAGGCCCTTTTTTTGGAATTACTTTTATTCATTTTGTTGATTGGCGATCGATCACCGCCTCTGTTCATAAGTATTTAGGAGACTTATTTATAGATGATTCTAGCTTACGTTGCGGTCGTTTCAAAAAGTGGTACATGCTTGGAATCTGGCCGGATGGACACCACCGCGCCATCAGCTGGCCTCCTTGGAGATACTCCTTCCTAAGCACCACCCCGTTAGAGTTCGTGAGCTCTCATGAGAAGGTAAAGTGCGAGCGGCTACCGCTCAAGAGGTCCCCTTTCGATAAGGTCGCGCTCACGAGGAGCGGGACTGGGGGCACGGGCAACGACAGCTCTCGCCGCGCGTCTCAGGAAGATCACTGATTTACCGTATCTTCTAGTGAGATTGCAGATGACACCATTCACTCCACCCCCCACCCCCCATCACAGGAGGAGACTGACTTTCCTGCGCTGCAGTAATTATTCTTTCATTAACATCAAGTGTGAGTTTGCAGAACAGCGTGAGTTTGCAGAACGAATCTTCGTTGTCACTGCAACCGACAACTCTCAAATTAGATTGTTGAATTCCCTTAGAGCAACAAATTAACCCTTCGTGTTCAGATTGGAAAACTTCTAGGGAAACCTGAACGAACGTTTTGAGACGCTTCTCTATAAGTGCCGTGTATTTTTAAATGCAAGTCTTCTTATAGATTCTCCTCTGTAATATCCTAATAACTGGAAGAGAGAAATGTTCTCAGATCTGCAATGGAGGATTTTTGATAGGTAATGGGGGTTGATTATGCGGCTGCCTACGTGAACCCAAAAATTGCTTCAATTTCTGGCGATGCACTTTTTTTCGGGGTGCGTTTTTCCTCTTTTTTTTACCTTTTTTTCCACAGTTATCTTCAGATCCTCTCTTCCCCTCTATCTTATTCTGAGAATTAAACGTGAAGGTTAAACAGTAGAGAAGTAAGCCGCATCGGTCCTGACCAGAGGAGAGGTTATGAGAATGAGCTATGGCCCCTCACATATCTTGCTGATGCTCTGCTTAGCTTGGCATTTTAAATGTAAAATAGCAGATAGAAATTGCACCCTGTAAGAAAGTGAAATTTAAGTGTCACAAGAGGTCCTCTTCAACCTCTTTTGCGAATTTTTAAGAGCCAAGAGGGTAACGTTTTAAACATCCCGAGCTCTTCTGGGAAATTTATTTTTTTTAAACTTGAACGTCCATTGAAGTCAAGTTTTGAAGCAGCAAGGCCTAAGAGGAAATTGGTCGCAGCATTGATGAAATTCAAAGCGATATCATAAAAGAGACTCCCCTCGCGGCACGAGGCCGGCAACCAATCAGAGCGCAGAGAGAGCGGACACTGACCAATCACAGAGCGGCCGAGTTTTCCTGTGGTCAGCCTTTGCTCATTACAGAATTCGCACCAAGGGTCAACTTCTCCTTCATTTCCTCTGCCGAAAATGAAGACCATTATAGAAGGGACGGAAGTTGCGAGGGTGGCCACCCTGAAAGGGAATAAAAATAAGAGCAAATATTATCACAAAGCTGATGCGTACAAGTAATAATAGCCCACTAACTTTCCCTGTCCTTGCGGTGTCATGCCTCTTTATTGGAGACTTTTTCGTAGCCGAATTTCATTTCACAGAGGCTCAACAATTTTTTCCCTATAAAGGAGATTCCTTTTAAAATGTGGATGGTTTGATTCAGCTTTGTATGTGTGTGCGTATGTGTGTATCTTTTTTTATGGAAAGTGCAGGTTTAAGTGAAAGGTTGTTTGGGATCATGAAAACGCGAAGTAAATGTTAGGTTCGGTTATCAGGCAAGTTACTTGACTTTCCTGATGTTGAGTGCAATCGTTTACAGAGTGTTCATAAAAATCGTACAATCGTCTTGAACTATTGAAAGTCTAGCGCTGAAATTAATTAGGGATAACTCCCTATGAAAATCTTCGTGGATTAGAAAAATATTCCATCCCGGGACTTCGTATTAAACAACACCTTTTTCAGCTGGGACTTGTTTTCTTGTCTTTACTTCTCTCTCTCTCTCTTCAGTAAAAAAAAAAGAGTAATATCAGCATGACAGCAAGTAGCTTTTTCATTATCCCAATTGTTTCTGAAAGAAAGGGAACGTCTTGTTTCATCTGAGAATTAGACTCGAGAAAAAGTTTGTCGGGGGCAGAGGTTTTAATTCGAATATTCCAATGTCTTTTTTTTCTGCGTGGAGCTGTGCGCCACAACAGTTGTCTGTGCTGTTGGGCGTGGAATTGCAGAGGAAATGCGTTCCGTTGCGATGCATGATCAAGATTGAGCAGGATCGTTGGAGAAGGTAGGCAACTGAGCCAACAGTCGTGTATACGCGGTTGCCTACTCCGATCTAACTATCCTGGCTTTTTTGAGTTCGTAGCCACGAAAACAGGGCCATGCGTTGACGAAAGCCTCTGTGCCGTGAGCGCCCTCTCGAAATCCGTGATGGATCGCGCCGGATGGGTAACACCCCCACAGAAGCTGCCTTGAAGATACTCCTACCCGCCCCCAAATCTGACGAATTGGGCGTCAGGAGGGAGTCGTTATTTTAAACCCTCTTCCGCTTGATAAGCCCGGTTTCAAAGAGATTTTCATCATATTTAACGAAGGTTATAATCTACTTGTTCCCGCACCGTGTTCCCTTTTTGTCTGAGTACAAGCAAAGGGTGTTTTGCTCAAGCTGTAGGGCTGGTTGCTTGCCAAACCGGCGCGGCGCAGGACGTGTTGCTGAAGGCGGCACACGGATTATAGCGCTGTGCAAAGGGTCTGATTGATGACTTCGCAGGAATAGAACCAGAAACGGCAGGGGGATCCGAGCCACCGCTGTTCTGGTGACCCACACTCAAACTCAAATCACGGTTCATTGCGTATTGAAGGACTGCTGCCGTCGCCAGATTAACTTTTTTTTTAGGACCGATTATCTTTGGGTATTCTTTTGATCACGTATTGGCGGCACTATATGGGGAGGGAAATCGTAGGCCGATCTATCAAGTACGCTATAGTCGATAAAAATGTGATTAGGCTTAAGTCCGAAACTCACAGATGTCGCTAGTGGCCCGGGAGTAGCATGTCCGCTTCATCCCACAGACAATAGCAGAATGCTTTGGTTGTGCCAGTTCAACTTATGGGTGCAGTTAGTCTAACTGCACAAGAGACTGATATTTATCGATTTTGAATCGGTGACTGCAAGGCGTATTTTGGTAAAATACTGGTTAGGAGAGAGTGAGATTACGTTTGGTTCGCTGATTACGTGAGTTAGAAAGGTTTTGTTACGTCCGCGATCTGTGACTCGTAAATCAAAAATCTTGTGTCGTATTTTTCCTTAGGTTATTTTCCTCGTAATTTTGGGAGGAGTTTACTTCGCTGTGCAAAGAGCGATGCTCGCTCAAAAAGTAATTTTTTTGGCGCGTCATTCAAAGGCCGTCCGCCAGACTAATACCCCAGGCGCACATCAACTGATGTCTAAGAACCGATACTTTGAGCACCGTCACCGTCTTTGAGGAAAAGAGGAAGTGTTAAATAAACAATTTGTTTGTTTCAGTCTCCTGCGCACGGCCCGTCAGAGGCGCTGCGGTCGCTGAAAAGACGTCTCCAGACGGCCGTGCCCGAGTTTCCCCGACACCGCCTGCGTATGCTAGCGAGACTAGGGGAAGGCGCGTTCGGAACGGTGAGCTCAACTTTTGCATCAACTTTGGACGGAGTTCGTTGTAAGGACTCTTTTTTATGAACGGATTAATTTTGTTTCAGCTGTACGTGGCGGAGGCGGATGGTATTCCAGAATATGGGACCAAGACAACGGTGGGCAAGCGACTCGTAGCGGTGAAATTCCTCAACCAAGGCGCTGGAGAAAAAGAAAAGTAAGCGGCGCGTTCCCTCGTCGAATTAATCAGCTTCCCTTGAAATGACTTTGACACGAAATCACCTGTTTGGGGTAGGATAGGAAAATGGATGGTTTCAGCACGTATTTTGGTTAGTTTTCAAGCTAAACCTCTTGAGATAGGCATAAATGAAAGGAATGAACGAGAGCTGGAATTCCACCGCGGTTCAACATGGAAAGGTGAAAAATGAAACAAAATCGTTTCTTTATCAGATTTGAGAATACAACCGCGTAGGTTAGGTTAACTTCGGTGAGAGCCTAGGTTAACCTAGGTTAACCTAGGTAAGGTCACATCTCTTGGGCCTCGCTTGGTTGCTTTCGCCAAGCCGGATGCTGCATACTTTCGGTGGCGGTAAAGTAACTGCCGCCAAGGAGTAAGCGTGGTATAAGTGTTGGCGACCGCCAGGCTAGAATAGATTAAGCTAAGTTACGTGCCATGTGCATCACTTTGAGCTTGACTCGGTGGTGAAAGGTAGAACTCACAAGAGGTTGAAAATCTCACCTTTAAAAGCTGAGTTGCGGTTTGACGCAATTTTTGTGGTTGTTTTCGCAGGTTGGATTTCCATCGCGATGTCCGATTACTGTCTGCTCTCCAAGATCCGCATTTAGCTCGTGTTCTAGGCTTGTGTTCCCAAGGAGAGCCCTTATGCGTGGCTTTAGAATACCTGCCCCACGGCGATTTACATCGGTACCTGAGTACACAAGTGGCGGACCAGTACGCTGACCCGTCAGGCTGTCAAAATTTCGTCAGGTACGACCTTCATCTCGCATTAAACCAATTTCTACCTAATCTCCTCCGAAAGGCAGTGAAAAAAATATTGGCAGTAAAAACCGTACAATGACTTTCGATAATTATAACTGTTTCTCGACGTCTTGTTTTGTCATGTTTGGGAGATCATACAGCAAGTTTTTGAGTTGCAACCGATTTAAGTGAATCTTTGAATAATCAATTCCAATTCCACGTTCGTCCATCTAATTATGGACGGAAATTTTTATATGTGACCGGATTTTGTTGCATCCTGAATTTTTTTTCGTGTCTTTTATTGTGTGTATTTTTCCTTTTTTATTGCAAGTCGAGACTAAATACTAATCATGTTTTCTTTATCTTTCAGCTTTAACACATTGTTGTACATGGCAACGCAAATAGCTTCGGGGATGAGATATCTGGAATCTCTAAACTTTGTGCACAGGGACCTAGCATGTCGGTGAGTACCTTTTGCAAGAACTTATGGAAAAGACCAATCGAAGACAGGTGTTAGTCTTCAAAAGCAGCCAATATTTAGAGAAAAATAATCAGCACAGCAAAGTAATATTTTAATACCTTTCCTTTGATTTTCTCTTTCCCTTTTGCTTAAAGTTCTCGGATGTTTTATGCAATCATAATTTAGCCGGAATATCCAGTAGATCAGTTTTTCATGTTCCATCAACCGCAGACGCGGGAAAGCGTTTTAACAGTAGTCCGGGCTAATTTGAAAAGAACCTCAGTAGTTAAACAAATGCCGGCAAAATGGCAGACATGCTAACCATTTTTGCTCGATGAATTTAAAGAGAATAATTAAATCCGAAGGAAGTTTTTGAGGCGAAAGTGAACAGGCGTGCACCTTTGAATAACAATAGTTGCCCCTCGCCGGCCGGGCCGGGCCGGAATGTTCCCTTAAGCCCCAACCGACGGCCGCCGGTAAGCGTGCGTCTGTTACCATGGTAACGCCATGTTGTGCCTGTCCATTGATCGGGCGCATGCTACTACGTTCGCGTTTCCTGTTTTTATATTCTAACCTTTTAATCGAAGATTGGCTCATTGTTACCAACTTAAGCGAAGGTGTTCCCCTATCCGAGAACCCTACTGACACCCTTTTTCACGCGGTAGCCAGAATCTTTTTTTTTTTTTTTTTTTTTTTTTTGGATGTGAATGGTTTTGAAGCAGAATTGTTTTAATGTTTTAAAAAATATATGTAGGTTTTTCCCTTTTCGAAAACCCCCTCTTACCCCCTTTTTCACGGGGTGGCCAAAATTTTTTTTTTTTTTTTTTTGTAGTCTTGGATGTGAATGGTTTCGAAGCAGCAGTGCCTTAACGTTATCAAAAATATCAGTGACGTTATCAAAAATAGATTTCTAAGCCAAAACGAAGGTGGCTTTCTTCGTTGAAATGTTGGTTCTGTGGCTCTACTCGTACTTATTGCCTGTCACGTAGGTAATTTTCGGTTACCGAAGTCGAGCTGTATTTTGATGCTTTGAGCGTTTTTTTTTTCTCATTTTTCGAAACGACTCGTATCTTTGATTTACCGTATTTTGGATCTTTAAAAGATAGACGTCGCTGTTTTCGTTTATTTCAAGATTTGATTAATTGCTGGCTTAAGTAGTAATTCTATTAGAAAGTTTTCAGTAGATTTAATTAATGGGATCAAATTTTGAGATTATTTTACAGATTCACATTGTTAACCCTAAAACGTAATTAAAGGTTTCAGTGGCCAAGTAGGATATGAATCTGCGTGTCACATAATCATGTCGTCAGAGGCTATTCAGGTCAGCTCATTTTGCACCTATTTCGGTGGACAGAGCAGCTTACCGAAACACCCTTCGGGCGGTTCCAGTCTGAGTTTTGAATAAGCCAGCAACAATATCAAACGGAATTTGAGCATTTTTCAAGAATTGAGTACCTTGATCGCTCTGCGTCAGAGCGATGAACCACATGAGGCAAGGGCCCTCTTCTCATGGATGAACGAACCCCACCGATAAATGACCGATGTACAGTACAGTAGCTATGTTGGATGTGAAGTTAGTGACTGAGTTTGGATGTTGTGGCTGGCGTTGTTTCAGAAACTGCCTGGTCGGCGACAACTACGAAATAAAGATCTCCGACTTTGGCACGGACAACGAACTTTACGCCGCGGACTATTACTCGTTCGGCGAGAACGTGTCGCTGCCCGTCCGGTGGATGGCGTGGGAGTCGGTGTTCCTCGGCAAGTACACGACCAAGAGCGACGTGTGGTCCTTCGCCGTGACCCTGTGGGAGATGATGCACCTGTGCCGCGCGACGCCGTTCGCGCAGCTCACCGACGCCGAGGTGGTGGACAACCTGACGCACCTGCACCCGGACGATGGCCAGTACGAGCCGCTCGCGCCTCCCCCTCTCCCGGTGAACGCCCGCGACGTCTACGACCTCATGTGCGAGTGCTGGAGGCGCGCGGAGGCTGAGCGGCCCACTTTCAGAGAAATCCATTTGTTTTTGCAAAGGAAAAATTTAGGGTATTCGCCAGGGACGTGATATAGTGTCCGACACGCGACCGTGCGGTATTCTCGGCCCTCGTCGTCGTGTTCGTCCAAGTTTTTGGCGTCCCGGCAGATCCACGACACCGGGTCGCTGTCCCAGATTCGTGGGATCCGTTTGTCGCAACCAGCGGGCTCAGACTGCTAGTTGATCTTGCATTAGCAATACGGAAAAGTTTGAATTGGCAAAACCCAAGGGCGTAACCTAAATCAGACGCAATGTGTTCCCAGGAGGATGAGCTTGCTTGAAATCAGCCACAAGCCTTATTGTCCCGCACTAAATACTTAAGTTACGGGAAGAAAATAGCGCATTAACGTAACAGTACATTAGATAGTTTTAATATGTTTTTTTTTCAGACTGCCGGCACGGGCAAATTAGGTATCCCAAATTTTAGAATGTTCATCCCGGAAATATTTGCATGTTTGGCTGTATGCTGTGTCAGGCAAGTTGTCAATCTGGGAAGTGTGTAATACCTAAGTGATGGTATTCTCGATTTAATGGACCATGCCTGTGGATCGTTTTAAAGACTATGAGATTATCGTCTTAATGTGCAATTTATCGTATGATGCCTGCAGGCCGCTCGTTCGACATGCATTGGGTATGACCTCCACAGGAAATGTGTCCTTCCGAAGGTCTCTTTGGGTATGTCGAATCAGATCTTTTTATGTGATTGACTTGTAACATTAACATATCTGTTTGCGCAGTTTCCTGGCGGTGGTGTCTTTAGGTCATGATAGCTTGAAAGTATAGCCTATCGCCTCATGTCAGTTGAGTTTTCGAAACTACGTTTGCCACGTCGACAATAATGAAGGTTAAAGTTAAACGGGGGTCAGTGTGACTGACTATTGTTTGATGAATGACAAGAAAGAGGTGCCGGCCGATATGTTAGTATCTGTTTCTTGTAGAGACCAATGCTTTCTACTACAAAGATAATATCATCACCTGACTACATCGGAGTCTAAAAAAGTATTTGATTTCATCTAAGCTTGCAACTTTTCGAAAAGCACAAATCGTTCTTCTTTTTATTGTAATGTGAAGTAAGTGTGAACCAATAGCAAGCTGTAACGCAAACTTGTGATATTTTTATAGTGAGCCTATTGTTAATTTATTTTAGTCGCTGATAAAAAAAGGATATTCCCATGCGCCTACCAGTAGAGTGTTAATAACTTTATATGGTCTAAGATGACTTTGTACAGCAGAGAATCTTTAATCATTGATTTCTGAACCTTTCTGTATTCAGAAGTGTACATTGCGTGTATAGCTAGCTGAGTGTATGTAGCCGTAACGGTTTTTCAGCCGCGTTGTAGAGGTCTTGTTCTAACCTAGTCACAAAACTGTTAAACACAGATTTTAAAAAAGGTATAACGCTGTGATTCAATGATTTTTTTTGTTTTCCTTTTCCTTTCTTTTTTGTGTCTCTGTACAAAACTTTAGTCATGTAAGATAGAGGTGTTAGCCTACGTTATTTTATGACTGTACATTAGTAGGTCTAAATGTATACAGGGCATAAAATTAAAGAGGCGTGGAGGGTTGAAATATGATGTGTTTTGTGCGAGACGATTCGATTTTGTCGTCGTTACGTACACATTTTTGTCCCAAGCGACAATTTTATATCCGTCACCCGCAATTCACAATTTTTCATCGCAGGAAACGTCTTTACAAAGTAGATCAGCACAACATCAATGTTTTTCACTTTTTAAAAATTATCACTGCCATCCTGCCACTCAAGATAATAAACCCCCGTCGGAGCCAAACACAAACGAAGCAGCTCATCCCGTAGTACGTCTTGCCACGTAGTTGTCGCTGTTTTAATGTGTACATATCTTCTGTACATAGAAATGAAAGTTATTTATACCGTTCGGCAAATAAATTCATTTGATACTGTACCGGTAGTCTTGTGTACCGGTAGCGTGGTGCACAGTGATGCTTAAGGCGCATTTCTATCAATGGCATTGCTATTTTGTACGGTGACTTGTCAACGGAACGCATAGCGACGAGTGAGAGAAAGCTCCGGTTTTCCCGAGCTTTGCATGGGAAGCATTTCTATAGATGATACTTTGCCTTACGCCTGACTCTGTCGCGGATTATAGAAACGTATTTCCGCCGCCTTATATTCGATATTTTTTTTACTAATGCACACTTTCATAAAGTTTTACGAATAGACCGTTTGTACTATGCGTTTCCTCTCAAATGGGTGTTGGAGATGGCGCCAGATTCATCAAAATGCACATTTCATCATAGGCTGCTCAAGGACTGTGAACTCTGTAGACGCAAAAGCTCTCGAATGTATTGCAACTTTACCAAACCGAATGGATGACTCAGGGTCTTAAAACAATACACAGTGTTGCACAATTAGAAGCATATCATTCAAAATGTTCCTTAGCTGTAAATATGCCGCTGAGTTCATTGCTTTCCTGTCTTATCGATGTACATACAGCCATCTGGTGATGATTGGTCGAGCCGACAAAGTTCTGTGTGCTGTTCCAAATCTGGAATTAAACGAACCGTACGTGCAAAAACTGGAGTTTCTTATTTAACGCCCCACGTTAATGGCGTCGAAGGGAAATGGATGCCATGAAATCATGGATCAGCTCGGAACTGTAGATTACAGTTCATAGGATCAGCCTACGAAAGAAGACATATCCTCGTTGGAATAAATGTGGAATCCTAAGAGGTGCACCAAAATAGGGAAAGGTATGGCACATACCATGAGACTAAGCCCTAGTCTCATACACATACCTTGCAAGGTGTATCTATGGGTTCACCTTGCGCTCTAGGCACATTAATTCGCGGGTGGCCCGCAGACAAGGTGACTCTAACCACTCCCATCAAAAACGAGAGACGTTTTCTGACGCCACTTTTTTGTGCGGGTTGCCTACTTACAGGGTTAGGGGCAGCTTGCTCGGGCAAATGCGGAAGAGTTCGGCTTCGTTCGGCCCGAGCTAAAGCTTTTGCTTGAAGCTGAACTCCTCCGGACTTGCCCGCGCAAGCTGCCTCTAACCCTGTAAGCAGGCAACCCGCACAAACAAGTGGCGTAAGAAAACTTGCTACGGGGGGAGGGGGGGGAAATTGATACGGGGGGAGCCGAAGCCCTGAAAGGCAACCCGAAAAAGTACCACATCCTCTCGTTAGATGGCAGCATTTTCGTGTTCAGACTGATCGTTGCTTAGCAACAACGTAAGAGGCTTATTAGCCGCGCCGACCGCGGGCATATTTAATTGATGTAATGTTTATTTGTGTTTTTACGTCGCATTTGTGGACAGAGTATGAGATTCGAAATGGACGTTTTCGGCGTGATAGAACCTCCACTCTTGTTAGGAGAACGAAAGGCAAATTTTTATTTGTGGTTCTTTTTTTATGCCGAGGTGTGGAAAATAAGCCCTAGACTTTAAGCTTCCTAGTAGGCTATCCAGAATTTGAATAGAGCGAAAAGTAACGATTCCGCCAGCGACGACTTTACGAGACTCCTTAAGCGCCCAGCAAAAAGTCGGCCCCTTTATGACTAGTGGCGCAGTACTAGTGGCGGCGCGGAGAACTATAAGATGCCGACATTTTGGGCTTCAATTTTTCCTGCAGGCGGGGCGGCAAGTGGAGTCACCGTATGCCCTCTGTACCGTGGTGTAAACTAAACTAATCCTGTGAAACTAACCTCGATGGACGTGCTGCAAAAACGCCAAAACTCCTAATTTTGTGAACTCAGATTGAAATGCTGTGGTTTGCACAAGTTGTGGCTTTATTTCAATCATTTGAACATCCTCCCAACTTAGTGCCTGGCAACATCATTACTCGGAGGTAAGTCGCATACCTGCTCGTGTATTACCTTATATTTATGCTTAT
>Ga0058701_10004751_pt1 | contig 11100 bp, 7 predicted proteins | sample AgamicOrMae_FD_97039 | JGI IMG/M metagenome (GOLD analysis project Ga0058701, IMG submission 97039) | Agave microbial communities from Guanajuato, Mexico - Or.Ma.e | ecosystem: Host-associated > Plants > Phyllosphere > Phylloplane/Leaf | place: Guanajuato, Mexico | collected 2012-06-04 | reverse complement strand
TACCGGTATCCACGGAAATTGACGGTGGGGAACCACGTGTATTAAGTTCCCTTTAGGTTAAGTGGCTCGTATCTCCCTACGTAAAGGATCCGCTTAGTCTCGTAACAAGAAGATGTAGAAACATCACCCTAAAAATTTGATGAGAACTTAGTAATTTTGGTGGCTTCGATGCGATAAAAAAATCGAAGAAACTAATTTGTCAAAAAAAAATCGGGTAAGAAAAGCGACGTTCGAGTCTATGTTGATTACAGCGCCCTTTGCTGGTGAACTCCAAATGACAAGGGCACGTTCCGAAAAGGGACAGACATCCACAGTGTGCAGCGTGCCGAGCCGAAAACGACAGCTCGCAAGGACGATTCGGTTAAGTGCAGGACGAAACGGCCTTGTGTTGCGCGAGATTGAAGTCAAGGCGACGCAACACGTCGGGACGAGCCCGCCCCTCCGCCCGGTCCCCCAGCTTCGCCTCTGACCCTGTCCTTCGGCCCCGCCGCCGGCCCCGACGAAGCTACCCTTGGAGAAATAACGAAACACTAACAGTGGCAGTCGTCACACTGTTCGGGGGAGAGGGGCGTTCAACGATGGAGAGCCATCTGTAATCAAGACTCAAGGAGGGGGATGGACTTCTTGTCGCAGAAACTTGAGCACCGTCCTGGTTTGGAATGTGTGTTTTTTAGTCTTATTCGAACTTGCACTGTCGCCTCGAACCCTCAAAACACGGGCGTCTGGGCGTTTCGGCTGAAAAACATTGCCTGCCCTAACTATCGAGCCCCCCTTAAACGGTGCGTCCCCCTGGGCTGGGCGAGGGTCAGAGAAAGGAGGGAAGGGGTCAGGGAAAGGAGAGGAGGGGTCACGGAAAGGAGGGAGAGGAGAAGAGAGTCAGAAAAAGGGGGACGGTACACTTGACGGACTTACTTGAGGACACCGCAAAACCACAAATTTACCTGAAGGAGAATGGTCCTTCCTAACTCTAGCCGAAAGTCCGTTCGGATAATCAACTCGGATGCACTTTATGAATTTCAAACATTTCGGCAAGGTGCTAAGATTAACGGTGACCCCTGAACGTGTACCATGCTTCCACTACGCATGCTATTTGGACACATTGTCAGATCCAGTTGAGGTTAATCCGAACGCCGTAACAACTGACTCAAACAGTTGAACGTTCGTTAAAAACCCTCTGGAAAATTTAATTTATGTCAGAAAACATACCATTTCGTTTCTAAACTTCTTTTTTCCTCTTTTTTGGAAGAGATAATGGAGATTTGAGTGGCCATGAAAACAGAACCCGGTTTAAAGAAGGACTGTACTAGAAGCAAAACCATCAAGGAAGTACTTTAGATAGTATTACCCGTAGTTCCTTTTAGGAAACAGCTATTGCAGTTACAGAGCCAACCACAAGGATTATCTTGCTGCATCTTACAAGCGCTTTTAAGTCTTGTCGACACAATGGAGACGGAAAATCGAAAAATAACTTTACATTTAAAATCAATGCACACAGTACATGCATACTTGTAAACCTGTAAGGTAAGACTCGCACTGCTGAAAACCATAAACCCTTACGGTTGAGAGAATACTCTCGGTTTAGAGGTAATATTAGAATCTCTCATTTCCGAAGGATTTGAAACAATACTTTGTATCCGGAACGGAAAGGATGATCCGGAAGTGCTGCCTCCGGTCATTTCCCTGAGCCTCTTCTATCTAAATACGTACCTTGTTTTTTTTTGTTTTTATTGTTGTTGTTTTTTTAGGTTTGTTTCTGAAAGGCCTAACGAATTCGGGTGGGGGTGAGACGTAAACGAGGAAAAACAGCAGGACTTTTAATTTGAAAAATTGAGTTTCCCACTTCTAGGGTTCAACCATTCAGCACCTGATATCAAAGCCTTCTGTACACCGGATATCATGAGTTGCCAGTCACCTCTTGAATTAACCTAAATTAGGTGGATGTGAATCATTGTTTCTCATTTTTAATTAAGTCTAGTCAGAGTCCATCATCAAGGAGAAGAAATAATTTTACAATCATTTTCAAAGTTGTGAGCAGTTCATGCTAAATAGTTTAGAACAAAGAAAAAAAACAGTTCTTCACTTGGAAAAAAAGGATAAAATGCAGGTTTTACTCGAGAAATTCTGGGAAAACGTCTTTGGGTTCGAGTTGCACTGCTGCCATCAAGCCGATATTCGGATACCCAAAAGAAGAAAGCGCCCCCGGCGTCGCCCCCCCCCCCCCCTTAACAGGGGGTCTCATTTCGTCAATAACCGAGTTGGAAAGAAAAACGGGCTTCGAACTACTTTCAAAACTGCGTCTGAAGCGCAGCCAAACTGAAGTGAGGTTGCGGAAAAGGGGCTTATTTGCTAGCTGTTTTTTATCAGACAGTGTAGTAAACCATTCTCCCCGCAGGCAGCAGATATCTTTTTTTTTCCCCTGCTGTGAAAAAAAATAATACCGGCATTTTCTTTTTGTCAACAAATTTATTTCCTCGCCTTGAAAACATTCTGGAAACTCAAGTCTAAAACTATTTAAGCGGACTCTCAAAGAATTATAAAGATTCTTAATTTAAAGATAAAAATATCCTTTTAATCACTCAGGAAGTGGGTTGAAGGATCTCTGGTGACAACTCTGGGGAGGCTATTGTGGAATTCGCATTATTTCTCAGACAAACACGTCATTATGTTCATCATCACAACAAAACCGACAACGCGTTAAAGAAATCTTCGGCATTGTACATTGAAGCGCCACATTACGACTTGTATCAGTCCTCCAGGAAGTATTCATTTATGTTATATTTAAAATTAACAGGCATTTTTTTAGTATACTGGAAATAAAACAAAATAGTTTTCCATGTCAAATCCAAATATTGTATTCAGCAATTTTCACTTCTACTTCTGATAATATGTATTTTTTCAAAGATTTCTTTAAAAAAAATACCAAGATCCTATTTGATATTATCCAAAAAAAGGAAAAACTTTTTTTTATATATATTTGTTTGATATTTTGAGAATGTATGGTGTTTTGCGAATGGAGGGACATGAGAAAAGAAGCTCTCAGCTTCACCCTCGAAACTTACTACGAAGTATCTAATCTCGAAGTTTTCTTGTTCACATTTTCAGGAGAAGACGCTCCTTGGCTCAAGATCCACACTCTCACTGAACCCTCAACTCGAAACGAAAATCTACCCTCCGATCAGATTAGATCATCGGCCCAGTCATTTAGGCATGGACCAGGAGCTCCCGTCTAATACTCGTTTAGAGGCTTGTTTGTTGCCTATGATCCCCGTTGCATCATTTAATTAGGCAACCAGAATACACTCGTGCTGGTCAGTTTGCCTACCCAGTGACAGCAAGCTAATCTATAAGAGACACAGGAAATTTTGAACGTTCCGCATTTTCATCCCTCGTGTTCCTTATCGCCTTGCCAGCCCATTATTAAGGCAAGGCGAAGCGGACCAATTTCACAAATCTGTCTCCCACATCCCGTCATAAGGACCATACTTTTTGTGAGTAGTATTTTTAACAATCTGAAATGGCCGAGTGATCAAAGGCACAGATGCCGGATGACACGGATTAATATTTGATGAATTTGCAGAACTGAAGAATATTTACGTTCACATCGAGTAATTGGACGATTTCCTTAATTAGAAACATTTCCCGCTTTGAGAGCAACGGGAGAATGCCTTAAAAAGACTGTCATGTATTAGGCGATTTTAATTCGCAATCGTAAGAGGGTACAAAATCGAGTGAACGATTCATTTCGCCCACCTCGTTCAGTCCTATCCTGGTATATTTTCCCGTTCGTGGCTTATTACATCAACCGAAAATAAGATTTTTTTCCAAAGCATTTTCAATTAAGAAGCGGCGTTTACATCATTTCTTGCCACTAAGAGAGCAATTTTACGATGCTGATTATCTAATTACATTATTCTTTTGCCAAAAAACGATTTGTCTTTTCACGAGTTTTAATGCCTTATGAATATCTTTAAAAGTATCACTGAATTTTTTTAAATGACAGCAACAAATTTCCAAAATCGATTTTCTCTTCTCCAGCCGTTTTTGCGACAACCCGAAAGTTTCATAAAAACAGGCTTAATATAGCTAATCATTAGTTCTCTTGGAAGCCTTTTCAACCTGACTAGAAGATACCTCAGCACGAAGACCTATCTCAAAAACCAAAAGCCAAAAATGCATTCTTGGTCAAAATCGATTGTCTTCGGCTACGCAAAAGCATTTATTGGCCATTGAAGGCAGGTTTTTGGCGACAAATCCGCGAACGTAAACACACTTAGTCCTCCAGCAATGAGCCTTTGTTATCTGCGTCAAGGACAATCGGGTGAGGGAATGAGAACTCCTTTATCTTGAAAGACTTAAAAAGTTGTTCTTTTCGAAGTCCTTTCAAACTCTTTACACGAATCGGGAATAGCTTTTCTGCTCGACCAATAAGCACGGCACGAATAACATAAATGGCAAAGTGAACACAATGGAACAAAAGAATCGCTTAATCTGAATGCAGTTTCCAATCGAGTGCATCTTGACGCAGCATTGGTTTTGAGGTTAAAATGTAAAAAGAATAGGGGAGTTTTTTCGAAGACGAAATTGGACTCGAGAACCGTCAAACATCCTTAGATTAGCTCAAATTCAGGCTGGGAAGCGGATTGAGAAGTCTTAAAACGACTCAACCGTGTAAGTCTACATTTTTAACACGTGATTCGAATACGACGGACAGAAGTAAGGGTAAGAGGATTTCTTTTAAAACGAAATCCTGTGTGGGTGGAGTGGACTTCGTCGGGTGCTCGGCATTGAGGAATGGAATAGCGGTTAGATTTCCTTCAGAGTGGAGAGATTTTGCTGCCCTATGGTAAATTTTTAGGTTAGGTGCCATAAAAAGAAACCATCGGGTACCAAATCAAGCATCCTTTTCGCTGCCCAGAGGCAGAGGCTGGATTGGTAGGTTGGGATGGAGTTATGTAGAGTATGTCGGGTTCTGTAAAGCTACGGGGCGTTACTTGGACGTTACAATTGGCTCGTTGCATTTTTGGCAGGAAATCTCCGTGTCAAAGAATTTTCTGCGTCTTCAGAAGTAGCTTCACCTTCACAGCCACCGCGAAACTCAACGCGATTTGAATACGGAACGTACGGAAATCGCTCGCGACCTCTTTGAGGTTCTAGCTATCGCTTTCTTTCCTTTGAGGAGAGACGAGCAAGAACCATTTGCAGCAGAATTCTATCTATAACGCCCATTTCATGCCTGCGAAAGAGGGCAAGTCAAATTTAAACTAGGCTACTCAATGATACTGCAAAAGGGGTTTCAGCAGGCCCATAACCTGTAAAACAATGAAAAATGAATGAATGCTTTACACTCTTAGCAAGAACCAGTGAAAGGTCACTGGTTATCCAGTGACCCAGGTGACACTTGAAAATTCAGTGGAATACCACTGAAAATTCAGTGAAATTCCACTTGAAACCAGTGAAAATTTACTGGAAACCAGTGAAAATATACTGAAAACCAGTGAAAATTTACTGGAAACCAATGAAAATTTACTGGAAACCAGTTAAACTTCACTGAATGACCTGTGCCACGGCACTGAAATTCTCAGTTGCACCTGGGTCACTGGAGCTTGCTAAGCGTGTAAGTACTCAAAAAGTAACGCTATAGCATACTTGCGTGAATGCTACCGGCACCACAAAATCAAAAACCTGCTCCCATTGCCTTCATAAAGCCTTTCTACACTTACCCGTTGTTCTTCACCCCTAACGCGATTTCAAAGATTAGGGTAACACCGTAAGCAGCCTGCGACTCCTCATTTCCCGCGGGTGCAACGCTTAACGGATCAGGTATCCCGCCTTTGTTTCCTTCCCAACGCGCCAGCAACAACGAGAATATGTCACCCACAAAACCACCTTGCAAGAACTCCAAGTGTAGCGGCTGTGAAAGCGCAATTAAGCGGTCATTCATTAAGACATCGTCATGACGTTTCAAAAATTAGCGCCCTACCTCGGTACATACTGGTTAATCTTCGTTCACTTATAAAGCCTCACCATGCTATGATATGCAGGATTTCATATGTCAACCTGAAAAAAAAAGGTAATTACTCCAAAATTTATATGAAATTCTTAAGATGACAGGTAAATATATTGATAGCTGAGACCTGGTTAGTCAAAGCTGGAAACTAGACAATAAAAAATTGGCTTTTGGAGATAAAAAAAATTAGATATTTTGCCAGGAAAACTAAAACTGATAAACTTTCTTTTAAATACTGCATCTACGATTGAGCGGAGATTTGGTTTTAAAACCTTTACTTCAGCTAGCATGACTTAAAATAATCCTTATTAAACAAGAATTCAATTTAAATACAGCTATCGCGGCCGAGATATACAAAAGTCAAAGGAACTTTATCCATCTTGCGAGCAGAGGCTAAGCTGTCCCGGCAAAAAGATCAGCTCCAACTCGGGTTGCTGTGATGACTACTTTCATGGTTGACTAGATAATAACAAGTGCAATTGAACCGTAAACCAACAAGCAAGTGGCTGCACCAACATTTTTGTGGTTTCGAGACAAAGATTCAGTTTAAAATCACATAATTCCAACGTAATACTCCCGGTTATAGTAGCACAGAATACGCAGTTTCCGCGTGTATTAAAACTGATGATAGGCTAATGGAAACGGAGATTTTAGAGCACGTTCTACATTGGTGATTATTTGGGGACTGATGGAAAAGCCACTTTTCGTCTCTAATTTAGCTGACAATCGAACCGAGGTTCTCCCACTTCATCACAGGTTGATTTGATTGGAATAATTGCTTTGCATGAACATTCCATAATCGCCGTATGTTTTAGAAAGATATTTGTCACACCGCAAAAATTTAAGTTTAAATCAGTTGACTCTGCTGAATATTGTACCTGGTTTGGTGTTACCAGAGTTTGCGGTTTTGTAAACTTCAACCACGATTAGCTCAAGCAATGAGAAACATTACGTTTGGAAATTTTCTCGTTCCTTAAACGTTTTTTTTATAGGTATCAAGCAAAAAGTAAACATTGTCCCATTTGACTGTGTGGTTTCCATAAGCAGTATATGGCACTTCGTTGTTTCCTTTTGGCGTCCAAACCGTTTGTGGAAATACGAATTCCAAGAATTGAGTTTTTCGCAACAATGTAGCACACCTGATTTTTGTGGCGCACTTTGTACCAAGTCACCGAGAAATCTTCCTAAATTAAAGCGCGTGATCTAACAGTGACAAAGGCATGTTCGAACGTTTTTCCTGGCACTTTTAAAAATAATTAATCGACCTTATACGAAACGCTTAGATACAATGTGTAGCCATAAATCTCTACGGATGCAAATAACGCTAGGGCGCCGTTGCTGTAGGCCAACATATAATTTAAGACACTTTAGACTGCCAAGAAACTGAAAGTCGTAGAATAAGATGCGGAAGCCGGCCTGCAAGGAGTATTTCAGCAAGCGAGGCTAATTTTTCACTTTTGTTGCTTTGTTTACACCAGGTTTATCTTTTCCATTTCCTTTCCCGAACTCAAACGCTCGTGTGGATTTTCTAATCCGAGTTCCCCGGTCTTGCTGCCTCAGTTAGTGGATGGGATTCGGTTTTAACATCTTTCCCTCCTAAATAATATATATTGCTTCGCGCACAAAGGGAAATTGTTGATTAACCTAAATACGCGTGGCTATTTGGTGCGGGCAGAGCTAGCAAATTTACAGCCTGCTAGGGATAATCCTTTTATACTCCCGTATGAGATTCTGTGCTAAAAGTAGTCGGGCGAAATAAAAGAATGGTTTAGTTCGTGCAACTCGCAATAATTTTGGCAAAGGTAATGTGACGGACGCCATATCCACGTGTTTCATGGTTATTCGTTGTATGAGAATTCCGCTCAATTCACCGATCCTTGATAGCTTCGATTTCTTTTTCGATACAAGTTTTCATGCCATTGTAAATACGTCAGGATGCGAAATTTTCTACCACACATGACTGATATGGCAACGGGTGAGACCTAGATGCAGAAAAAAAAACATTGTCACATGGGATTGAGTATGAAATTTGGGTAAATAGCTGTGAATTCTAATAGCGAGTTTTATCATAAGTATGCTAAATCGGCCACATTGATGTAACGTTCACTCAAACACGCTGACGTTAACTCAAAAAAAAGCAGCCCGGTGAATGGTAAAATATCCGCGGCTTATAAGCCTGAAGCATAGACATAACGAAAAAGCTGAAATGTTTTAGAAGAATGACTGCTCTGGCCTAAACACGCGTTATTTTCTATCCCGATTCAGCAAAGGGTAGAATGAGATAATGTTGACATTACTGTTTTTACGAATGCGTCCACGATAAATGTAATGGACACACATCTATGCAGTAAGTAAACAGGTTTCCAATGTTTACCTGTTTTCGGGTTAACGCTGGCATGAGGACACTTCTCGTGGTATTTACCTTTAACGTTTTGATATCTTTTGAATAAATGAACACGTGTATGTCTTCACTATAAATATCCCAAAATTTCATACCGTATGTTTAGAAGGTGTATTCGCCTGCATTCCACGTCAGTGTTTCCTTGAGCCAGGTTTTGAGACTCAAGAAAATATGGGTCAACGATACTATTTTTGTGTGATAAAACGCATTGTTATATTTCACCTCCCCTGATGCCGTTAGTTATGGAAAAGTAGGCTGCTTTATTCTAAAAGGTGTATCCATTCCGAAAACATATAAATATCAACAAAAATAATATCACCTTGAACATTGGCGAATTAAGGAATCCATTAGATGATATGAACATGCAAATAACATTTGAAATGGTCTATGGAAATCAGCGCCGAACAATAACAAACGAACATATACAAGGTAATGTTTGATTCTTCCGATGACTACGCAAGTTTAAACTCTTTCGGTAGGGTAAAACTGTTTGGATGGCATTAACATGCGGTTGTCGGATCCACAAAAACAAAGCGCTCGGTAAACAGATTCGTCATCGAAATGTAGGACAGTTGGAGATGTCTAGTAAAATGTCACGTGGGTGAAAAAGAGACCCGCACCTTTTAGAGTAGGGATGCTGTCTGCCGGTGCAGCCGACGTCGGAGCAGATGACACGCTGGTTAAGCCATGTGAAGCAGTTAAAACCACAACTAGTAGAAGGGCACACCGCCGCACGGAATCCGGGTCAGTGACAAGGAGCCCCGGCGCCAAACGGCGCCGTCCAATACCGGGACGTCCCATTAGTTGGGGCAAGGGAACCATCGCTCATCCTCTGGTGGCATCCGTCGTCATCCTGACGACACGGACGTGCCGTCTCCGAACATCCCACACGATGGCACTGCCGTCACATGACTCGCACACCATCCAGAGCCAAGCAGCTTATGCCCATATCCACTCAAGATACACACCACCAGCACTCAACACCACAACACTAGCACACACTGGACGAAGTCACCCGCACCGGTTGCCCGTAACGCAGCCGAGGCACACCCTGCACGAGTCAAAGGCAGACTGCGCTGCGACGATCCCGCGCCGGCTGGGGGAGGTGGGCGGAATCGCCCGAAGCCCGCTCGGTCAGCTTCGGGTGCGCCTCGCCGGAGCGCGGGGGTAGGGTGCGCCGGAGCGGTCCCTCCTGCCGATGCTGCGGCGGTGGTGGTAAGCAAACGGCCTAGGCGAAACGAAATAAGGGTAGATCTGAGGTCATTTGGATTTTCAAATGAGAGGGGGACGGGGCAGCGAGGCGAAACCTGTGCAGCGCTTTGCTGCCGAGATCAAGTTTGAGAGGCACGCCATGGCTAGATCACGTCGTCATCCGCGGTGACAGGTATTGATCCGTTAGCGACGGCTAATGTCCTCAACGCCTGCCTGCCCAACTTTTCCGGGTATCTTTCCGGCTAACTATGACAGCGGCTCCCGCCGAACGATGCGGAGAGCAGAGCAAAGTGGAGCAGAGCGCGGCAAGGCGGAGCGGACTGGTTGCTCTCTTCGCGTGCGAAATCTTGCCGAACGGTTGACAGCTATTGAACCTGAGCTTCGCGCCCAACCGGCTGCCCATCCCATTCGCTTCTCCTTCGCGCGACACCCACACTTAGCGATACTTGACTTGTTCGCACTTCCTACTGTCCAGATCAACTATCTCAAACTTGAAGCTGCACAACAACTTCTACACATCGCGTGCAACCTCATACTATAAATATACTCAACGAGCCACGATTCCTGAATGAACAAAACACGAAAAAAAGGAAAACGAGACGTCACTTAACTTTGAAACTACGGAAGGAAGAATTCCAACTTGTACGCTCGTCTTTTCCGGCTCAGATTCAGAAAGATGGCAATATCTTGCCAACTCCATTATTCCACGTGAACAGAGTAAAAATGAAAACATCAGACTAAGGTTCGCCATCAAAGTTAAAAGGTCAGTGGAGAAACCGTATCGTTGGGAAGGCAACACTAGGCGAAGAGCGTTGTTTGCAAAATCTATCATCCATCATCCAGACACCTCAAGGAGACAAACAATAATTGTGCGGAATTCAACCAAAAAGCCATCCGTTTTCTTACTTCGCTGTAAACTCTACTTCGCACTGTATTCTTACCCACTGTATTTCACAAGTGTTCGTTTACTAAACGTCCTCCAACCAATGTTTAACTGAAAGTGTTGAGCCCATACAACCTCCTTTACTATCGTTGATTACAACTTGTAATTTGTACTTACACCAATAATATTTTTGTAACGTTATCCCACAATTTTCAATGAAGCTCAGCACGCTCAGAATACCTGTCAGTACCGGTGTCGGCGGAACACGTTACCCCCCTGAAAAGTGTACCCCCCCGGTACACCATGCCTAGGCACGGTGTACCGGGGGTACACGGTGCCTAGGCATTGAGTACCCCCTAATGGGGGTACACCATGCCTACGCGCAGTGTACCGGGGGGTACACGGTGCCTAGGCATTGAGTACCCCCCTAATGGGGGCACACCATGCCTAGGCACAGTGTACCGGGGGGTACACGGTGCCTAGGCATTGAGTACCCCCTAATGGGGGTACACCATGCCTAGGCACAGTGTACCGGGGGGTACACGGTGCCTAGGCATTGAGTACCCCCCCTAATGGGGGTACACCATGCCTAGGCAC
>Ga0058701_10004750_pt1 | contig 11100 bp, 7 predicted proteins | sample AgamicOrMae_FD_97039 | JGI IMG/M metagenome (GOLD analysis project Ga0058701, IMG submission 97039) | Agave microbial communities from Guanajuato, Mexico - Or.Ma.e | ecosystem: Host-associated > Plants > Phyllosphere > Phylloplane/Leaf | place: Guanajuato, Mexico | collected 2012-06-04 | reverse complement strand
CTGTTTTGGTCTGTCCGTGTTCTGTTTTGGTGGGTGTTCCAGAACCCGCATTGTTTTAGGGGGGGTGTTCCCGTACCCGCATAGACATAACTTCTAACGCAAGTCCCGGAAGCGTGGCAAAATCTCTGTTTCCCACGGTATAATCTTTAACGACATTTTTCTTCTCTTTTTTCTGCGCGGAATCAATTAAAATGATAATAGGAGCTAAAGGACGACGAGAGGAGCCCTTACCGAGGAGACCGGACGTGATGTACGGGGCTTTCTCAATTTTGAAAGGTTGCATTTTTTCTCTTGTGTTCGACCTTCCTTTTGCTAAAGCGATCGGAGCGACGCAGTCAGCTTTGCAAGGTAGAATGACACAGTTGTCTAACCTGCTGCTTTCTTTTTTGCACGGCGGCAGCAGGCTTGGCGAAAACCGAGCAGAGAAAGCTCATAACCAAGCTCAATCTAACCTACATTAACCTAAAATGAGATAACCTAACCTAAAAGTTGGTTATCCCAAGGTTTATCCTCAGTTTAACATAACTGCAGTTTATCTAGCCGTGCTCAATCGAAATTCAACCTAACCTAATTCAAGTTAACCTACATTAGCCTTTTTCAGGGTAACTTGACGTAGGTTGTGTTGACCTAACCTAGATTAACCTGGCCATGGTTTACCTTAAATGGATATCTCCATGCAGGAAGGTCATAACTGGGAGACCAAGTGCTGTAAAGTCATAACTTTTTGGCCGAAAATTTTAGTTCTTATAGAATTTCAATTTCTACGCCTGTGGGGTAATTTCGATGTACTGTATATATTTCATGTTTGAAGCTTACTTTGATGTGTAAAGTTTGTAAGTGGTAGAAAAAATGGTGTAACATTTATCTGTGAGCGTAAAAACCAAAATTCTAAAAGCGCTAAAATTTTCAGGCCAAAAAGTTATATAATTATAGTACTGGTTTTCTCACGTTTCAGCACTGACTTTTCTGTTGTGACCTTCCTGCATGAGGTATCGAAATCTAACCTACCCAACCCAGGTATAGCGTTAACCTAAATAGACCTAACCAACGTTAACAATAACATGAGTTACTCGTAGTATCATAAAAGGTTAAATAAGTGGGCAACGTTGGAGGTAAAAATACTGCAGCCTTTAAATTTTGAGTGTATAATCTTGAACGACACTTTTCCCGCGAGGTATCAATTAAAATGATAATCCGAGCTTAAAGAAGAGAGGAGGCCCTCACGTATGAAAGAGGGCCGGAAGTGAGTGCAGCCCGTGTAATTACTTCCGGAGAAGTACAGCATCTTGCCAAGCTGCAACTCGATATCGTATTCATAGGAACTCACCCGCGGGTCGGCTGGCAAGGCCGCTGGGTCCACACGCTGGCTGCGCGGGGCGGGGCGGAGCGGTGCGGGCGCAGCCCAGCCCGGCTGGGTCAAGTTGCTGGTATAAATCAGGCCAACAGCAGCCACCTGTTAACTCCGCGCGCCTGCAACGGCGTTTTGCGTTTAGGGCCCTTTGCGTCGCAAGCCAATTCGGTGACCGGCGCGGGGGCAGTCCGCCTGCAAAGACCAAATCCTGTCTCGTCCATCCCGGGTTGCAATCGCTCCTCCTCTTTTTTTCCTCTTATTTTGCATCACGCTACTTCATTCTTTCAACCGCCTTTTTTCTTATTTTCATTTTTTCACGTTTTTCCCTTAAACTCTTATTTTTCAAAATTCGCAAATCTTTTGTTTTTCCTCCTATTATTTATTTTTATTTTGCATCCCGCTATTCATTCCTTCAAGTGCCTATTTTTTTCTTATTTTCATTTTTTCGCATTTTTTCCCTTAAACTTTTATTTTCAAAATTCGAAAGTCCTTTGTTTTTCTTTTATTTATTTTTTTATTTTACATTTAAAAAGATCTATTTTTGTAATTTTTGATTTCTATTATCTTCTGTTTTTTTGTTTTTTTTTTCTTATCTTTTTTCTTATTTTTTTATTTTTTGTACTTTTTAATTTTTTCTTTTTTCTTATTTTATTTATTTATTTTTCATCATTTTATTTTATTTTTCTTCTTGTTTTTCTTCTTTTTGGGGGGATTTTGGAAATTTTGAAATCTAACCTCCGACTTGCTTGCACAAAATGGTAACGAGAAAAAAATCAGTAAGTTAAGCATTCGGCCATTCAGATCTACATTCAATTCGAGAGGTTGCTTGTTGCCCCTTTGGTTTTATGCCCTGATTCAACGTTGCATTACATTATTGCAAAGTCATCCGGACGCGTAGGATAGTTGAAATTAGATTGGATACCCTATGCCTCGCTATCGCTCATCTCGGCCGTCACCAAGCCTGCTTCCGCGAAGTTTTCGCAAGAACTCTCGACGAGAACTGAAATGGACAAGGTTAGGTTAGGTAACGGGCCTTGCGTCTTGCTCCGACCTAAGGTAGAATAACGCAATTCAACGTTTAAAATACATTTATACACAGAACCGTAGCCCGTTTGGTGGCTGCTATAGTAAATTACGGCAAGGATAATGAACCCAATAAGATCGCGCAGGTCAGCAAAGTTTACTTAGATTGAGAAACAAATCAGTGGCGAAACATTGGTGTGCCGGAGTTGACCCGTGACGACCCACTCACCACAACGCACAGCGCCCCAACGAACAGCCCAAACGCATTCCCAGTCAGGGCTCACAAATCTTGGTGAGCAGTCTTTCAGGCCCTAGCAACCCTTTTGTCCCCAAGCCGCTCCACTACCCCCCCCCCTCCACCGCATCGTGCATAATTTACCGATCGCGCCCTTTACGGTCTACATGTTCTTTTAAAGTCTGAATTCCATTCTATTCCTCTCGTTTCACCATCTGAACACTGTTTGAAAGGTAAAATGTTCCACATATGTTCCATCTTTCATAGAAAAGCCTATGCTCGCAAAACGAGGTTCACGTAACCTAACTTATACGGGGAGTACCTTAACTTGCCGCCTCCGATTTTCTTGTAACTTTCAGGACTTAAAGATAGTTTTATGGAAAGATAGCCAAGCCCAAAATTTGCTGCCTGAATGCATTTTATCTACCTTAAAAACCTCGTTAAAAATTGAACAAAAAATGTAAAACATGAAAAAATGCCAATATCTTGAAAACGGCTGAAGATACATCGCAAAATCCTCAAAATTTGAGTCTTGGTGCTACTCTTAGGTGATCTACGAGAAATAATTATTGGTTTTAAATTAAATCGAAATAATTTGTTCCAAATTAGACGCTGTTTTTAAGGTAGTAAAAATGAATTATGGCTGCAAGTTTGGAGCTTGTGTATCTTTCTATACCGCTATGTTGCAAATCTTAAAATTTAAAGAAAATCTGGGGTGGACAGTTAGTTACTCCACCTGTCAGCCGGGGTGAACCTAATCTTGCTGAATCAAGCTTGGCGTCTACGGAGGCACAAGAAACTTCCGAAGTAAGGCTCAAGGGTTTTAACCTAACCTAACCTACCAGATTCGGTCCTGATGTAAATGTACAATGAAGTTGTGGGTAATTCGCACGCGGTCGAAAGTCCAACCTTTTAGAGTGAGAAAGAAAGAAGCCCCCGTTAAATTTTGGAGGCCGCAGCGGACGATTAACCAATTAACTAATGTAACTCGGGGAAAAGAATGGAGGCTACCACCAATTCTTTTAAGGCGACCTTGTGAGGTCAGGGCCAAACGTTCGCATGGTCAATTTCGCCCGAAAACGACTGAATGTCAGTTAAAACTAATGCCTGTTTCAGGTATGAAGTTAAATGAGCGTACCTACTTTGGTTATTTTAAAAGATACTCCATTGAACAACCATATCAATGGAGAGCTCTCGACGAGACCTTTTCATTGATGTGGTTAGGTTTATTTTCAAAAATAACCAAATTACGCTCTCCCCCTGTTTCACCTTAAAACAGGTGTGGAACAACCTAAAACAAGTAGTGTTCTCTCGGAAATGAGCCTGATCCCGCTTGCAGCAACTTGACGTCGAGATGTAAGCGGCATCAGGATTGTCGACCGTCTTTTTAGGTTAGATTAGTTAACTTTTTAAGTTAGGTTTTAGGTTAGGTAACTAACTGCCCAAGTATTTGGAGTAAAATTTAGCTTAAGAGAAATTGGGAGGATTTTTTTCCATTACATTACGCAATTTTAATCTCTGGAAAGTGCCTAAATTATTACATTTCAGTTTTCTAGAGGGGTGATATTTCTTAAATTGAGACATTACTGAACAAAAAAAAATCATCTAAAATATTTTTTTCTTTTTCCGAACGGCATCGCTGGACGGTAGTGGTTTAAAGCGCTCTATTTATCGATCCGCCTGACTTTTTGATGAAAGGTAAAATGCAAGATGTGGAAAATTCAACCTTTTAAATTTATAGTGCACTGACTTCTAGGTCATGTGCCAGAAGCTTTTCAGCGGAGAAGGACGTGTGATAAAAATTTTGCAATCCGCCTTTTCGCAGTTTGGTTTCGCGTCGCTAAGCAGCAAAAAAGATGGCTATAAGATCGCGAAACCGAGTATGGCGCTGTTCGTATGACGAAATGGGTTGTCCCTGTGTTATTTGCGGGCACAACACGCGACAAGAGCTACAACAGCCTTTTTTTCTCCGTTTACCACTCTGCTAGATAATTCAAGTTGATGGAATTAGGTCCCCCAGCAAAACAAGAGTCGCTGTTGCTGGGCCACGCCGAATTTCTGGCCGAATATTTTCGACTCAATTTGAAACAAACGTGTTCTCGTAATGAGCTTCTTGAGCAGAAAAAGGGCCTCAAGGTTTTATACTGGACTGATTCAAAAGGGCGCGCCGTTGGCACAGGTGACCGACCCACAAAGATCCTCTTAAGAAGCTTTGCGTGAAAACCCTGAAACGACGAATTTTTTCCCGTCAAGATGGGCTTATTTCAGCCTGAGCGAGATGGAAAAGTTAACGAAAGGTGTTTAATGTCAATTCCAATCGATTTATGATCAGAGAACCCTTGAAAATGTCATTGCAAAAATGATAGCGAAAAGGGGTGGGATATTTCTTTTTCAAGAACGACTGGAACCATTTTTTTAAAAATGTTTTAAGAAGGCATAGTTTTAATTTCATTAAGGACATCGTTGAGTTAACATTTTAGTGACAAACTTTTGTAATAGACAATCTATGGATTGTCCTTGATTTCATCCAGGTACCTGAATGAAATCGATACAGTATTAAAGGAATTTTCGGCCTGTTGCGTTGTACTCTGAAGCTGAAACAGCCGAACGGAGCGACAGCCAAGACGTCTTACCCTACACTTGCTCAAACTAATGCCGCTTACTCCTCGTTGTCAGTTAATTCCACCGAGAAGTAAGCGGCATCAGGCTTGGCGTGAGCTGAATAGAACGAAGCGAGACGTAAAGCCTTTAATCAGGCAGCAAGAGACTGGCTTCTAGGATATATTAGGTTAGCGATATCCCCTGGCTCCGTTATCGCTTGGCTGATGGAACATATAACACAAGGAATAGAAAATGCAATTAGACTTAATAGTGTACAATTTAAATCATAAGTTGTATCGCATTCAAGTCTAGTGGCTTTTAGTTGTTTATGTATAATGTTGTGTTGGTAGTACTAATATGCGGAGGTCCTCCCGCTCAGGCAGGTCATTTCAGTGGTATTACCAAACATGAATTTCTAAAACAAAAAAATTCCTAGATTTGAATGCGACATTTGATTTCCGCCCACTGTACTCACGTTTACTTAATGATGGAATAACTGTTGAAAGTAATTCTCAATAGCGTCTAATTGAAAGTGTTAATGAAAAAAAATGGCGCGAGAGGGTTTCCAGGGACGGGGCATAAATCGCGAGCTGAGAACGGCCTTTTAGGAGAAAGGAAGGCAGTGGGGGCTGCGAGGGGGTCGGCCGTGAAATTTTAAGGCCTCAGCTGGGGTGAGGTGTTCCCCTCCTCCATTTGGTGTGAGTCTTAAATTAGAAATATGCTGGAGGCAGCTACTGTTTTGTCTCGACCTCGTAGTAGACAAACACGCATTGTTAATGGCGTCCCCAGGGGGGCCAACCGAACGACCAACCACAAAAACCTTTCTTTTTGCCAAACCAAGTTGAAACTTGATCTTCGCTGATAAAAGGTATTAGTTTTGGGTTGTCGGTGTGCGTTCTGCGCCAAGCACCGCATGTCATCTCGCTGGAACAATGGCTGCCAAAGTTACGTCGCGGAAAAAATAAACGAGTCTGCTCCGTTCTTTTCAGCGAGAAAAATTACTGAAAAGATCACACGTTCTAATCAAAGGTTATCCTGTCCAAGGTTAACCTTACCTACGCGGCTGTGCGTCATTAATACTCATAAACTAACCCCCTGTTTTAGATTACCCCATACGTGTTTTGGGTATGAAGATAACAGGCAAATAGCGCAATTAGGTTACCTTTAAAGATAAACCTATCGACATTTTTTTTTAAAGATAAACCTGTCTACAATTATATAAATGAAAAGGTCTTGTCGAGAGCTCTCTATTGTTATGATTATTCATAGTGCTATTTTCAAAAGCAATCAGGCTCTTTCCCTGTTTTAGCCACCTTAAACAGATTTACAAGTATATCGCTATATGGGGGCTAGGTTTGATTTTAATATGGGATAGCTTTTTTAGGGTAGCTGTCATAATTGCCAAAATCACCAGCGCCAACGCCGAAGCGCCAATCCGTAACCGCCAAACGAGAAAAGTCGCAAACGCCAAAGGTCTTAACCGCAATCCTAACCTTACGTAACCTAACTTAACCTAACTTGGCCTAACCTAGCCTAACCTAACTTGACCTGACCGAGCCTAACCTAACTTGACCTAACCTAACCTATACGAACTTTGGCGTTTGCGACCTTTCTCGTTTGGCTACGGACTGGCGCTTGCGGCGTTGGCGCTTGTGGTTTTTGGCGCTATCGAACGCCCCCCGGTTTTTTATTTTGTAATAATAGGCGGAATAATGTGGAACACAGGAAATAAATATTAATTTTGAATCTTACTATTGACTAAAATATGGTGACCTTAGAATTCCATGACACACTTGGTTGTCTCCTGTCACCACAGAGGGCGTGGCAGGGGAGGAAAGCTATGGGGCACGGATTTTCGCGCTCGTTAACACCAACTTGTGTTTTCTGGCTGAAGGGCGGGCACACGGCTCCGAAATTTAATCACAACTTTGAGACAGTCCGCGTTGCGACGGTGGCGCCGCCCTGGAGAGACAAAGTTCGGGGAAGCGGAACCAAAAAAGATTGACAATCGAAATATTGTGCGGTCGCTGGACAAGGCGGTGTATCCGTGACAAGACCGGAATTTCTACTTTCATTTGGCGAGACAGAAAGTGCTGCATTGTGTCCTCGTCTCGTAAGCTGGATCATCCGGAGTTCATCAGGGACTCGCAAGAGGGCGCTGAGGTACGCTGGAGGCTAGTGGTCCGCTGCCCCCGCAGCGGCACGCCGCACAGCCAAGTGCGGGCATCTTCTTAATTAACCGGAACTCTACAATGTCCGAGAGAAAAAGCTTTTCTTATTCAATGTGCTTTCGCCTTGACCGCGATGAACGGGCTACCCGAGGGGGGCGTAAAAAAATAATTGGGAGTCGACAAAAGCGTTTCTAGTAAAAGTATTAACTACCACCCAGCGATTCGGTAACAGAAAAAAATATTTTAGAGGATCTTTTCAGTTCAGTATTGTCAAAATTTATAAAAAATATTACCCCTCTGGAAACCCGAACTTTAATAATTGAGGCATTTTCCAAAGCTTGAAATTGCGTAATTTGATTGGAAAAATCCTTCGAATTTCTCTTAAGCTAAATTTCACTCCAAATACTTTGGCCTGTTATGGGTTTATTTTAACGGGTGAATTGTTCACTCTTCTCCTTTCAGAGCCGAGTGGAGCGACAGCGGAACGAAATACATGGCCTTAAACCTAACCTAACTTAACCCAGGCTAACGTAACTTAAAGGTTGCCAAGCCTTACGCCGCTTACTGAAACCTAATATGTGATCTCTAACCCACATTCTAAATTTTAATCAGTGAAAGTCTCTGAGATTCAGTGAAAATTCACAGAATTTCAGTCACTGAATCTTTTCAGTGGTGCTATGTTGACTGTAAATCAGTGAATTTTCACTGAATCTCAGATTCTCACTGATTCAAATTTAGCGTACGACGCAGGTAACTTGGACAAGAATTTAGAAAAGCGGCGTAGGCCTATCTCTTCGAAGCTTCGAGTGAAATTCGCTCCTTTAAACCGAAAACTCACCTTGCCGAAGCTTGGGGTGAGTTAATGAAAGTAAAGGTTCAACCAATAGGAAACAACTGGTAGAACTTGCGAACCTAAAACTCAGTGTAACTAAACCTGTTCACTGTAATTCCTCATAGCTTGTGCGACATTCTTTTGTTTTTTAGGCGCGATAATCGCATTTATCGAAAAAGTTGGGAGCTGATTGCTTTGGGATGGCGTCGCTATGCTCAGTGGTAACGTCTCCAAGTCGCACCGGAAGTGAGCGCTTATATCACAGTTAGAAGCTGCGGCCGCCGCGCCAGAAGCAGCGCTTGTCCTCTGCGGGCTCCACATGCCAGCCAACTTAAACACGAAACACCGTACTTTCCCTTCTCATAATGGGCTCCTTGACAAAAATATCGCGTTAGGGGAAAAGAAACAACGCCATTGTTTCGCAACAACTCTCGCCATTAGCGATTGTCGCTAATATAACTCAAGTAATGTAAAACCTTATTTCGTTTTTCTCTTTTTATTCATTCATGTAGAAATAAAATTTTCAAGTATGGAAGTACCGGTGCTAAAACTAATGTCACCGTAGTTTAGGTCGGAATTTGAGCTTGATTGCATATGAATAATTACCGCAATTTTAGGTTGAGCACGAATAAATCTCTCGAAAAGATATTCTTCAAAAGTCTTAGAGATAGCGTCGGCATTACACCGTAAAACTAACGTCTGTGGTATAGGTAAAAGAGGGGAGCTTGATTTGGTTATTTTTGAAGAAACCCCATAGAATAACCATATCGATGGAGAGGTCTCGACAAGACCTTTTAATTCATGGTTTTTCATAGGTTTACACTTTCAGCATTCTACCTCCATGCAAAGTTGTATTTTCGACTTAAGTGTTCTACCCTGATGTTCAACCTTTCATTGCATTATTAGAATTTAAAAAAAAAAACTATAATTGCATCCCATATAACGCATACTGAGGTGCCTTGTACTTCCGCTCCACTCGGCTTGTATACACAACAGGTGGACCACAAGAGGTATTGCAATATTCAAAAGTGAGTGTGTTATAGTTGACGTTGGTGTCGGGACTCGTATCGGGAAGTAGGAAGCAAAGCTGAAACCGAAACGCTATCATCCACAAATTAAAAGGTGTCATCCTTCAACACGCTGTTACTCCGCGATCTGTCCACCATGATTACGTGTTGTGATGATTAATGATACCCTCTAGGACAGTTTCATTCATGTTGGCTGCGAGACTAGACACAACCAAAATACAAAAATCCGAAATTTCACCAAAAAAGTAGAAACACAGAATTCGGAAGTTATGTTCTCCACCGTAACACACCAACCGTCGGCAGGGCGAGCGGAATGGGGCACAAGGCATCGCTTCCAATCGCAAGCGATTTGGAGCATTCGCAAGCGATTGCAAGCGATTGTTAGCGATCGCAAGCGATTGGAAGCGATTGCAAACGATTGGAAGCGATTGTTAGCGATTGCCAACGATTGGAAGCGATTTTTAGCGATCGTAAGCGATTGGAAGCGATTGCACTTATTGCTTTGTATAGACTACATTGCATTGCAGACTAGATATTGCATTGCGGTTGCCCCACGGAGAATCTTTTATTACAATAAAAGCTATGCTCAAATATATCCCAAGACTCGAACTAATGATTTAACTTCGAGCCTTCTAAATGGCGACGGAGGAAACGACCTTAAAACGAGGTCGAAATCGTTTATAAAGGAGTTCAAAGAAAAATCTCTTGTCCAAAAACCAAACGAAAATAACTTAAAAGTCCATCTCTGAATTGAAATCATCCGATTGATTTCGAAATACCGTCGTATTCCGATTAATGGTCATTTTCACTTGATTGGATGAGTTTGATTTCAACGATCTGGAAAGCGAATAAAACAGCGCGATTGCGGAAACGGTATCGCATTACTCAATTGGATTTTATGACATCAAAAACAAAACTCTGTAGTCATTTCTAGGCCTTCTTTCGTTTTGTTTCTGCCCTATTTTAAATCGACCAACATGCTACCAAAAAAAAATGGGGCAAAAACTTTAAAATAAATTATTTATATCCTCTCGTTATTGTAGAAGTGTACACATGTTTCGGGCTTGTCTAACCTGTGCATACATTGTTAAGAATACGTTGAGAAGTCTCAAACAACAAGAGTTAAACTGATTTTTCAAGAAGGGATTTTTTTCTATTTGAAATTTTCGACTTTGCAAAAGTTAAACACTCGAGGCGTTGATCAATAAATAAACATTTTTTTTACAAAGAATATCCGATTTGAAAATAAGTTTTGATAAATTCATTTTCTCGCGGTATTTTTGAATATGACATCCCATATTTTACACAACAGAAAAGTTCATCGATTTTTTGTGACACTTTTTTGGTCTATCTATTGTTGTCGCTTTCCTCGGAAAAATCTTATCTGATGGTAATATGCTGATGAGCCTTAGGAACCAGGGGAACAAGAACTTGAGAACTTCATTGTATTAATTACAAGTTCTTGCTGGGTTGTCACGAATCTGCGGAACTAAGGGAAGAAAAAGCGTGCCAAAAGAAAAATGTTAAGGGTTGACTCAATGTGGAGTAAAAAGAATCCAGTTCCCATAAAAAATGAAAAAGGTAAACCTTCCTTGTTTTACCGTCCTGGTGGGAATTCCTATAACTTTATGAGGATGAACTTTATAAACCGTTTGGGGTTCCTTGTGTCTCGGTTCGCCATCCCTCCGCTCGGCTGTCACCAAGCCTGATGCCGCTTAATGGCAGCCTAGAGGAACTCTCTGAGCGCCAAAAACCACAAGCGCCAACGCCGCAAGCGCCAGTCCGTAACCGCCAAACGAGAAAAGTCTCAAACGCCAAAGTTCGTATAAGTTACACTCTTAAGTCCTTGGGGTTAATTT
>Ga0058701_10004749_pt1 | contig 11102 bp, 7 predicted proteins | sample AgamicOrMae_FD_97039 | JGI IMG/M metagenome (GOLD analysis project Ga0058701, IMG submission 97039) | Agave microbial communities from Guanajuato, Mexico - Or.Ma.e | ecosystem: Host-associated > Plants > Phyllosphere > Phylloplane/Leaf | place: Guanajuato, Mexico | collected 2012-06-04 | reverse complement strand
CTAAAACACTAACTTGTCTGTCAGAGGCACTTCACTCCCACGTTACTGCCGGTTGCACAGGCGCACTGCACTAAGTTTAAAAAACTCATTGTATTGAACGAATCAAACAGGTAGTTAAGGCACCGTCCGCTCATAGAGTCCGTAGAAAGCGCAGCTGGGTGGCGAGCGGCACGGAGACCTGACGTGGACGTGCAGCGATGGGTTTCCCCCGTGCTCCACCGTGTCATCGCGCGCGCGGTGCAAGTGTCGTTTATTAACAAGCGTTTATCTCCTCAACGGTAAGAGATACGTTGAAACGGACGAAATTTTGGCCCTAAAGGGCTGTAAAATTACCAATTTACTCATAAAACGCCCTCATACCGCATATAAAAACATTGGGACACTTGGGCCCCTTGGGACACCTCTAAACGTGTTCCGATTTTTAAAATGTAATGATCTATCGAATAAGTGCTTTAAAACGAATATTTTAAGCATATGTCACTTCAACATTTCAAACTTTCGCAAAATAAGAACTAGCCTAGTAGTTACCATACATCCTCGCATCGCTGCAAAGTTCAAACAAGTTTCACCGTCTAGTTTTTGAGTTTGAGCTTGTGGAAAGTGACAAAAAATGCACAATGGTATATGAAAACCTCTTTTCAAAAAAGTGTATAATCGAGAAATTTAGTTATACCTAGAGAAGACAATAAAGTAAAAAATTCTTTCTCTCAGTTTTAGCTCCATAACAAAACTTTTGAACCCAAAAAATTGGAACTTCACCATTTAGTTTAAGAAAAACCTCAAAAGAAGATGTATTTTAAGTAAAAAATGAGTCAAAAGAGCAACTGCCGATTTCTTTGAAAATTCGAGATCAGCTGATGTAATGGTAGATAAATGTTGGACCCGTACGTTAGTCTGTTCTACAGAGATTCTAAGCTCTACATTATTTTTTAACATGCATTTGACAGTTTCATGCGAACTTGACTAGTTTGCCCCGGGGGAATATCCTTAAATTTACAATGTATCATTGAAACCGTGCCGTCGTGTTTCTTCATTGCAGTCCTGAAACTGAAAGGGCAGCTTATGTCGGTGATGTACCGATTCCGGGCGAAAAACCACGAGTGGGTTTGGCTCCGGACATCAGCCTTCGCTTTCCTAAATCCATATACTGATGAAGTGGAGTACATTGTGTGTACGAACGGGACAAAGTAAGTAAGCGAGCTGTGCGGTGTTTTTAAGCGCGGTGAACAAGTTATGCTGATGAAGCGGCCTTCTTTGCAGAAGTCTTCATTCGCCGGGTGAGACTGCGGCGCCTGCTGAAACCAGCGACTTGGTTTCGTACCAGCAGAATCAGCAAGCCCCTCCAGCTCAGAATCAGCAGCCTGGCTTGGACTGCAGTCTTCGTCGCGACGCTAATGCGGTCTACCAGCACATACTTCCCTCTACACATCTTCACGGTTCGTTAATTATTTTGGAAACCATAAGTCTTTTTCCCATGGACGGAGAAACCAATGCTTGGGATGTGATAAATGTCAGAGATCGCAAATGTTTTTAGGATTCAATGAGATCAGAGATTTCCAATATTATTTTATACATGTATTACTCACAAAGGAAATAGCGTTGTTATAAATGCTCGGATTCCAGTATTTTTTTTCGGCTTTGCGATGTACGTTTTGTGCGGTATTTCAGTACCGTTATTCTAATTTGAACACTTGTACTAGTCTCAGAAGTATTGATTGCTCCAATTTTCCGAAACCTCCGTAACTTTAAAACGGAGGCAGGTAGGCCAGATAAGCACGGAATAAAACCGCTAGATCCTCAAGATATCTATCAACATTATTCTGGCTGTTTTTTTATCGCTTTCCGGTCGAAAAAGTTACAGGGACATGAAAAAGTTGGAGCGATCAATACTTTTGTTGACACTGCTAGTACGTGTCTACGAAGTGACTTCAATGGTGGGTTATAGAACTTTTCAGAGAGGAAGATGTCCATTGATTTAAGCACTTATTTTATTTCCAAGCGGCTAGTTTCTTGTTTCGCTCTTTTTATTTTTAAGTTAAAATCGTAGCGGTGCGCCCCCTTGTTAATCTTTAGGATGTTTCCTCGACTTAGCTGGTCAAATTCACAAATGAGTTCTACAAAACATGACAAAACTGTGTTTAAAGAGCTGGAAAGCTTGAAAAACTATAACATTTGACTAAATAAACAATCAAAATTAGTTTACAATTAATTAAAAAGCTGAAAAGCTCGAAAAACTATAACATTTGACTAAATTGACAATCAAGATTAGTTGGCAACCGATATTTACAGTTATTTCAATTTTTTAAAATGTCGCCATAGCAGATTTGACTCATATATCTTTTTAAAAAAATGTCCTGTTTTAGAGGTTTTTGTCAAATGTTTTTGTCTTAAACGACGGTAATATACTAGTTTTGTCGTCTCAATTTGTTCATCGTAGCTTGACCAATCATGTGAAACATTTTTTAACCGAACTCATCGAGCAAATTTTCCCGTGAAATTTAAAAAACTTGAATATTTTGGTACACGTTCGTATAACGCCACATAATTCTTGCTATCTTTGAATGCCTAAAACTCAAAGGTTAGGACGGTGACAGGTCGTTTTTAGTGGTCGAGTGTGTGTAATAGCATCCTAGCTGTATTTCTGATTGCCAGTTATCGGCACCCTTCGTCTTGACGAAACGGGGGGCATTCGATAGCGCCAAAAAACACAAGCGCCAACGCCGCAAGCGCCAGTCCGTAACCGCCAAACGAGAAAAGTCGCAAACGCCAAAGTTCGTATAGGTTGGGTTAGGTCAAGTTAGGTTAGGCGAAGTTAGGTTAGGTTAAGTCTGGTTAAGTTAGCTAAGGTTAGTATTGCGGTTAAGATCTTTGGCGTTTGCGACTTTTCTCGTTTGGCGGTTACGGATTGGCACTTGGGGTTTTTGGCGCTTATGACAGCTACCCGACGAAACATCCTTAATCTCTCGAGTTTTGTGAGCATTCCTTGGCATGAGTCGAACGCCCTTTATGAAAGTCCTGGAAGAATCCCGCTGACAGGTAAATTCTCGTAAACAGGTGGCCAGAGCCAAGCGAGAACGTCAAGCGTGTACAGCACCTACGACACACCGTCCCCCATCGGCTACGGCTCGCCGAGCCACCAGCAGCAGCAGCAGGGCAGCTCGGGCGCCGTGCTGGGCCGCCTGAGCAAGTCGGGGGCCACCACGTCGCCGACCCCCGCGCAGACCGCGTGGAGCCTGCGCCAGCAGCCGGTGTCCGCCTCGGAGAGCTACCAGTACAGCCAACTGAGCCCCGCGCGCTCGCCCAACGGCCCCACTTATACGCAGCTCAGCACGGGTGCCAGGGCCACGCCCGTCGCCACGCCGACCTATCACACCTCCACTGTGCCGACCAATCCGGGTAAGCATTTTGAAGCTTCTGAATCGAGTCGAGAGATAAGCGTTGTCACCTTCCTGGAAAAAAAGTCTAACTTAGAAAAGGATTTTCCAGCGGCTTTTAGCATGTAACCGGTCAGAGAACCTGTGAAAATTCCAAAATCAGCATGAGCCGGGGAGAAGCAATTTTTAAATCCCATGAGTTATGTTTTTATTGATATTTTTGATTGTCAAAGAAAATGTCGCTGAACAGTTTCAGTTTAATTCTTTATTGCCTGGTATACGCTCTTAAAACCTATGCATCTAGAAATAAAATAAATGTTTAGCTCTCATTGTTTTATTTGTAAAATTTCAGTTTCTATACTGATTGTATTCATGCCCGAAAGTAAGCTTGATTTCTTCAAAATTTTAAAATTCCGTTATTTTAGAACAAAATTTTGTGAAATATTTTTATTGAGTTTCAAAAAGGTTTCATGGAGTAACTATTATTTTTTTTATCCGTTTGTGAATTTTGTCTCTTGATCAGTTTTGTTTCTTTTCAGTGGATTTTTCGAAAATGGAGGAACAACAAACTTATCTTTGGCTATTATACGGTTTCCATTTACCGAAGTTTTACTTCAGTCTTAAGCCTGTGCTCACAGTGTTCCAAATTCTGATATCAATTAATTTAATGTCACGTCGTTTCCCGGACGTCGTAGCAGTGACTTTGAACTTTAATTCAAAACTCGCCGAAATAACGTTTAAATCAAACCTTATAATACACCAAATTTAACCCGTGTAGCCCAGGCTCTTTTGAGAATTGATCTCGTTTAGTGAGGAAGTACAGTAGAGCAGATTCAAACTTCCAGAATGGTGACAATGAATCTCTTTGCAGTGTTGTCGTTGATTATTTTTTGTGGCTTTAACGATGTGCGTTGTGGGTTGTGCGTTTGAAGTCCCCGTTGACTACAACCGGGCACCCGGTGCTTTCACAGGGATGTGGGCATGGCAGGGCGGCGGCCAGGGCTCAGAGGGCCCCGGGGCGTCAGCCGCCAACGCCGCCCCTGGCGCCGCCCCCGGCACCGCCCCCGGCGCCCCCGCCGTCCAAGGGGCGCCGCCCCAACAGCAGCAGCACGAGCTCTCCGACATGCTCCAAATGCTGGATCAAAGCGGCCCGGGCTCCTTCGAGGACCTCAACATGTTTAATACAAGTTTTGAGTAAGTTAACATCCGGGTTTTGGGATTCCTTTTTTTCTTCGCTGATTTAGGTTGGGTCTATCGATATCCTTGTTTCCGAAACAAGAAAAAGGGGTGATGAAAAATAGTACGTATAAGTGACAGTGTTATGGACAAGCCACCCTCTAACCGAAAGCAATACAATCGCCAAAACAATATTCCAAACCGCGAATGAGGTCGATTTCTTTGGGAAATTTTGTTTGGTGCGGAACAGGTAAACAAAAACTTTGTCATTTTTAGGGCTTAATCTGAATTCTCTTGTTATTTCTAAGTTTGGGTTTTTAGGTACTTCTCGTTTAATTTTTGACTTATTCTTTTCGACAAATTTTGTTATTTCGGAAAATGAGAAGTTTATTTTTCTCTTTTTTTCTTTTTTTTGGAAAGGTAGAGCTCATTTTTTATACAATTTAGCAATTTTTTATTAAACTAGGAATTATTTGGAGGAAATGTCGCCATGTTTTGTGCGGCAGAGTTTGTACCGTTTCAAGAGGTTCGGGTTAGTAAAGGTCAGCTTCGTTTTGTCGCTTTCCAGAAATTTACTTAATCATATGACCCTAGCGCGTTGTTTTTGGCCTACTTCTAATACTTATTAAACATAAGAAATTCTTCCATAGTTTTGGACCTTTTAAATAAAATGTTTGACCTAAACACAGCCTGAAAACAAAATATAAACATCTGCCCCAAATTGCTATAATATAAAGTCTTTGGTGAAAATTTTCCGCTCAATTAGGGACTTTACGTCCACGTAGCGGTGCGCCCTCTCTTAATCTTAACTTCTAAACAGCACTTCTTTTGCACTCATCTCGACCCTGCCTAATCTAAATATCTGCCCCAAATCCCTACAATATAAAGTCTTAGATGAAAAATGTCGGCTAACCTCTAAACAGCATTCTCTTTGCACCTGTCTCGATCCTTCCGTATCGTAGATAACTCATTTTTAGCAGTGTACAGTAAATATTTTTCTAAGACTGTGAACTTTGTTCCAGAAGTCTACAGCGTGAGGGTCGGTATGAACCATGGAGTCGGCCAGTATGATTAAATTGTAGCAAATGGAACCTCCCCACCTCCCATATCAAGTCGCACACTGCCACACCGTGCTACACCGTGCTTCATCGCGGGATTAGGGATCGTCTCCACGGCGGCTAGGCCTCTTAAAGTACAACATCTGTGTGATATGAAGCGATTTTTTTTTGTTTCTCCAGTGTGCTCACAAGTGCAAATTGACTACAAGTAGACTAGCCCTCTCCTTTCCTTCCCCGCTATATCTGCCCACCCTGCTCATTCTCGCTCTTGATTCTTTACGCTTCCAGTCTGAAAGTTTTAATTTCAGCTTCTGTGGAACAGCACCCTCTGAATTAACAGGGTTGTTGCGTTAAAAAGCAAAAAAAATCTCGCTTTTGATGGAAAAGTACCAATTCTCGCATTCCGTCTGCCGAACTTGAGTTTATTTTGACGTTTTCCAACAAAATCCTTTGGTCCCTCCATCGGTTTAGGTTTCATTTAGTAAACTTTGAACTAGCGTAAACGTTCAAACTAAACGTGTATGTAACTTTGGTGGAGCCATCAGGAAGACCGATCACAGAAGTCGTGTAAGGGAGGTCGTCGTGTTATAGGGGGTCGTACTACCGAAGTTTTATTATCAAACAAATTTATCGACACGTGAAAGAGGAAATGACGATTGCTCGCCGTAACCTAAAGCAGGAATCATCTCCTAATGACCCTTCTGCAAACTCTTTGGTTATTGTTAAAATGTTTAGGTTGATGTAAATGTTATTGGAATGCGGGTAATGCGCAGCAACCCTGAAAGGAGTCGATGTCTCATTTTTATCGTCAATTGATCTCAAAACTATCGTCAGCCCAAATAGGTCGTTAATGCTTCGCCTACCGGCCCGTTATCCTCCTCGTCTTTCTACCTCAACCAATGGTATCATCATACTCTGTGACAAAACTAAATATGCGAAGACCAGTCGATGAAGAGAGCTGGCGGACAGACACTGGGTGATCGTGTGAGCATGTGTGTGTGTGAGTGTCTGTGTGTATGACAAGACTAGTACAACAAGAGAGTGGACTCTACGAGTGCTGATAATTTTAATTTGCAGGGGAAATTTTGTAAAGAAATAGTATTAATATATCGTGAGACGGTCGTGAGACGGTCGTGGTTGCTAACTAAGCATTCCGAAGCCGAATGAACGAAGACTTGGTTACGAAGTGGATTAGGACAGCATCCAGTAAACATATCTGATCCTAGGCTCACTGGCGCGATGGACTTGAAGAATATTCCCTTTCTATGTACAGTGTTTTAAATGTCACCTTTGTTTTTTATTTTCTAAGCTTTTAGTACATACAAATTTCCTTTTATCTTATTTTGTAAGAAAGCTATTGAATTCCATAATCGTTTGTGATGTGGTTTGTAAATTATTTTGGAAGGTTGATCAAAGGCGATGCTCGCTAGAGTGCCACTGAAGTGGTGCATGATTATACCAAGGTATAATCGCCGTATTCTTCTTCAGAGAAATAAAATTAGCACGTTTCTTGCTTTTTACGCTACCTAGAGTACGCATAGGATAGTGCGTCAAATCCAGTGTAAAGGAACCTTTTATTTGATAGCACGGCATCTGAATATTGAAGCAAGAGTTCGTGAATGTGAGGCGGCGTCCTCGATTTGGACCAAATGATTTGAGACGAAAAATTGTTGAATGAGAAAGAGCGCACAAAGTGAGAGTAGCACAAAGCTGAGTGCTTTGATCAACCTACGATCGCTGCTAGTTATTGGTAGACGCATTTCACAATCTATTGAGCGCGCCGTACTTTTATTTAGCAGAGCTCCTCTGCACCTATACGAGTGTCTTAAAGTAAAGCAAAAGGCGATGCACTGAGTACTTTGTGTAATGAAAAAGTACTGCTGCAGACCCAGGAGCGGCTCTGACAGATTTTCCGGATTTGTTCGATTTTGTAAATTTTAACCGCGGTTATAGCAGGTTACCGAACATGTATCTTGACTCGTCATAATTTCAACCGCGTTTGAATTTGGCGGAGTCGCGAAATCTGTGAATATTGGCTTGAAATGGAGTAGATGGCGGCCTCTTTGAATTCGTGTTTTCCTGCGTCCGCCTCGGAATTTAGAACAGAATTGAATTTTACAGGAAGCAAAAGTCTGGGGAGGCGTATGGAACATACGAAGTAACGAAGATGCGCCTGAATCTTTTCGAGGACGCCATCTTTCATTCAAGTTAAAATTCAAATGTGCGCATTAAGTGGTATTGAGTCATTTGTAAAGTGTTTGAGCTGGACCTGATCGGCAGAAGTATTCACTATGGCATCTCTTTATACATATTTTTTAGCTTTATCTGTATTAATTAAGCATAGAGTTAGTCATATCATGTACTGCATGTATTTAAGTAAGCAGATAGCTTTTAAGTCTCTCCGTAGAATTTATACAGTGCAACTGAGGGCTGTTATCAATTTTATTGTTTCACTGAAAACTGCTTGGGAAAAGCATTTATCTGGGGGTTTCTTTGTTAATTCTTCAAAGAAAAGCATATTTACAGAGTACCAAATTAATTTAGAATAATTTTAAAAAATATTAAGAGATTTCTAAACAATATGTTGAGGTTGGTTTTCCTTATGAGAGCATAAAAAGAGCACATATCACTTGTACGTAACTGTTTTAATTTATATCATTTGAGATCAGGGACATCTACTACATTGGTTTCAGAGAAATGGAACAAGTAATTTAATGAAGGAATAAGTTGGTGTGCCATTGTTTATGTTTTCCAGAGTTCTACCAAGTGCAGTGCTCATAACCATTAAAGCCCTCTGTGTCCCGTGCTCCAAATTTTGTTATTTTTTTTACATGTCCTTGTTTTTGATTTACCCAAGTAAATTGAGGGTTATGTAAATAACTTGTCGTTTTCTTCTTCTATAACGATCTCCTTTTCTTACAGTGCTGCAAATATTAGTTGGCAAATACTGCATCATGGTACAGTTGATCATACTAAATACGTTCGAAGTGAAGAGAATAGCCTTTATCACGTATCCGTCCAAAAGTTGTATTGAAGCATGGAAAATTCTGGTTTCCTCCATGATTGAAGGATGAAATAACGCCATCTTGGTTTTCCTCCTTGTGATTTCCCGCGGAAAAACATGCCCTCATTCGTATCCCTATTTAACGTGACGAAAAAAAAAGGTAACGCCTACAGTTTCCGCTTGTTTTTGGCTTAAAGTTGTTATAGAGCGTTTCATTTTGATGAATGAGAGCTTGTCAACTAAAGCTGACAGTTTTGTACTTACAAAACTGGGCACTTTTACCAAAAAACGTTCTCTGATAAAAATCTTGAATGTGTTCAAAGGAAAACGCCGCGTGCAGTACATAATGTGGAGATGACAATAGCATATCGTATAGGAATGGTAACGAAAGAGTAGAGCTCGTGTTAACAAATCAACAGTTCTTTATTACGCTCGAAGGTTGTGCTGAAATAATTTAACAATGACTACATTTGCAGCGGTCTACAGGAAATGAATCCCTATACCAAACTGCAGCCCTGGGTTTATTAAATCACTCCTCTCGAAAATCCAGGGGAAGCAGTAATTGAGCTCAACAGTGGCTTCCGATCCCAAACGCGCGGCCAAGCCGAAACCATAAGCCACTCGCATGTTGTTCCGCACTAGATTTAAGTTGTGGTTGTAGTCGTCCGCTAAAACAAAAACAAAGTCTTAGCATATTTTGCTCACATAAGTTTCGCTTGGGAAGTAACCCTTGAAGCTAGAATATTCCACCATCCAGATTTAGACTATCATCAATAGCTTAGGCGGAAACTTACTGAATTCGAAGTTTCCTATATTTCCTGCGTTGACAAAGAAATGGGTTCTGAAATGATCTCCTAGTCCAAGCAACTTTGGTCGGAAGGGCAGTGGGGTGTAAAGATGGAGGGCTCCGGACCAATAAACCTGCGAAGGAATTCAACGGTTTAAATTCAAGAAGAGCACGCTTTTAACGGAAAAAGTTATGAGCGCAGGAGTCGCTGAGCCACTGACCGATGCTCCGAGGGCGTTGCTCAGCTCCGCTTGCGGACCTACACCCCTTGTTTGGAAACCGCGAAGTGACAGCGGTCCGCCCAAAAAGAAGTTATCACAAATGCTGACAGGCTTTGAAGTCAGGGATCGTACCAAGCCGCCGTGAAGCGATCCTTGCACAACCTAAAAGAAAAATCACAACTGTATCAGGAAAAATTCCAGCTTCCAAATTTACAGAGCAGTTATGTCTCATGTAAGACCGACGGAACTAATAAAGGACCAAGACAAAGTCGCAAAGAACGCCGCTTTACTCTCGGCAATCCGCCCTCGGCGACGCCTGAACGGGCATCTTTGCGTCAGGCAAGTATCTTAGTGTGTGCGCGTTTGGAGGGATGCGCTGGGATCCAGCTACATACCACGTCGTCTTTGACAGGTACGTTCATTTGGAAGCGCATTTCGTTCTTGAGGAAGTTGACGTTGCCTCCGATGCCTGCGTACTCCGTGATGAGGGTTAAAAGGGTTCCAGTGCGGGGAAACACGCGTCGGTCCCTCCGATCCACTGATAAAGTGTGGCGTAAGGATCCTTTTAGACTCGGGCCCGACTGCTCTCTCACCTCAAACGCCGTGGTATTATTCAATATTGATAAATCCCTCCACACAGTTTCCCACTGAAGGTTGTGTTTAACCTGCAAAGCGAAATCCAGCCGTTACATACATATTACATTTCAGCAGTTTTCCAACCGGTTCGTGCCCAGGGCTAAAAAAATAATCAGAAGAATCAGCAACAATTTTGAGCTCAAAATTATGCGAAATAATACTTTGTTACCGACTGAATTCTTGATTTCGAGAGTACTAACGTCGCATATTTGCTTAAAAGACATGGATTTCTTTGAGATCTAGTGGCTGAAGAAATATTTGCATGGGTTTAGAACAGCCTACGGAGATGAAATGGGTTAAATTGAAGATGTCATTTACCAAGGGTGCAGAGGTAAAGGCAAGGTCCAACTGCACGCCTCGATCAACTTCCTTATATCCTGAGTATGGCTGTTCAGAGTAAGCTTGAAAAACTCCCGATGTGAACCTGAAAAAAATTTTATTGTTAAAAATTAAGTGACCAAGAGATACAAAGACAATGAGTCAGTCGCTCACATTGCATTGGCTGGTCCTCTCAATGGTTTCACAAAATTGATAATGAAGGTGTTTGATCTTCTATTTCCATAACTGTATTCAGCAATCAGGTTTTCACCTCTGCCCAATAAGTTAGGTGCCTGGGTAGTGATTTGAAGGGATCCCTCATTACTCCCAACCATGGTGTTAACGCCACCCGTGATTCTGTTCAGTTCCCGGACCTTGAAAGTCACCTATGGAAATTCAAAACAAAACATCGATGGTATATGTCTTAGATGCTCTCAATATCGCTTAGGAAAAGTTAAGGTATCCTTACTTCTAAGCCATCTGGAGATGCCTCTTTGCCTGAGCTTGTATTAATGAAGACGGAAATAT
>Ga0058701_10004748_pt1 | contig 11103 bp, 7 predicted proteins | sample AgamicOrMae_FD_97039 | JGI IMG/M metagenome (GOLD analysis project Ga0058701, IMG submission 97039) | Agave microbial communities from Guanajuato, Mexico - Or.Ma.e | ecosystem: Host-associated > Plants > Phyllosphere > Phylloplane/Leaf | place: Guanajuato, Mexico | collected 2012-06-04 | reverse complement strand
TTGTTATCCCTATTTTAACAAATGATTTTGTTGGTATAGCAAAACCTTTTTTTCCGTGTGTGAAAATAGGAACGCTGATAAAGTCCACTGGCCGTTCCAGTTTCAGAACAAGAAAGCCTTAACAAAAAGAAAAGGAATAATAGGAAAAAAGAAGAAATAAACTGAATCTTAAGGCAAAAGTTTCAAACGCACTAATAACAGTTCACGACAAAGAAATCGGATTTCAGAAGAACTGTGACAACTGTAGGGGTAACAATGCTATCAATGCACGAATACATCATTGAAACCGGACTATGAATTGAAACAAGGATTACAGTCGCATAAAGATAGACTAACAACCGGACTGCGACAAAGGTACAACATCATCAAAGAGACGACAGCAAAATCACCCAAAGTATACAAAAGATGTCAAGTTAAAATGGAAGCATGCATAAGGATATATTATCAGGAAAAGTGTTGATCCTTGTCTAGATCGAAAGGGATTAAGATTCTTGAGGTCAAATATAACAATTCGACGTCAATTTCTTTGTTGGCAAACCTGCTCTGATGGCATGTCCATAGGACACATTCCAAGCACGTGTTAACGCAAAAACCATGAGCGGACTTTGTGAATGGAAAGCAGAACGCTAGGTAAGGACTCTCATCATCTCGATACGCCTTAACAGGTTTAAGGATAGACCCCCGTGGCAAACTAGTCAAAATCGCCTAAAACTGATAAGTCATGTTTAAAAATAATCTAGAGCTTAAAATATCTTCGAGACAAGACTAATATGCGGGTCCAATAATTATCTACCATTACATCAGTTGATTTCGAATTTTCAAAAAATGTTCAGTTGCTGATTTGACTCGTTTTTCAAGAAAATAGTGTATTCCTTTGAGGTTTTTCTCGGATTTCTCTTAAAACAAACGGTGTAGTTTCAGTTTTTGGGCTAAAAAGTTTTGTAATGGGGTTTAAACTGAAAGAAATAAATTCTTACTGTCTTGTCTTCTCTAGGTAAAACTAGATATCTCGATATGCACTTTCTTTGATGAGGTCTCCACATACCACCTTGTTTTGTTTTTTTCACTTTTCAAAAACTCTGACTAGGAAACTAGATGGGGAAATTTGTTTAAATTTTGCAACTATGTGAGGATGTATGATAGTGACAAACTATTGATTTTCAGCTTTTCATCTTCATTCTGTCACCGCGTGGAAATAGAATGAACCAGCACCGGCAAGGCGAGTTAACGTACACATTTATAAACGCTAATCAACCTGACGATTGTCCACACGATTGCACAGTTGCACACTCGTAGCAAGTTCCAATAAATTTTAATTGGAAGTAAAAGTTCACACCGGAAAAACAATACAACATACCCGGCACCCAGAGGAATTTTATGAGCGAGAGTGTCCTATTAGCAACAAAAAATCGTTTTGCTAATTTTCCCGTAAAATTTCTCTGGGTTCCTGCAAAATTTCAAATTTACTACGAGGAAAAGCGAAAGCGGACCCATGCGAAGTCGCACGGCGACCTCAAGGCGGGTCGAGGGTTTGGGGGTCACGGATCGAGGGCCAGGGTCCTGATAATGGCTCGCGCCCGCACACCGGGTTATCTCCGGGGCAGTCTTGGCACTATCTACAATTACACTGATTAATTATTGTGTTTATTAGATGCGCCGTGCGGAGCGGAGCGTCGCGTTCAGGGCACAGCACGTTTCCTCCACTGATGCGCCGATTCCGTCGAGAAATAAGACGTCTATGAAGTCACTTCTCGACAGGCAGTCTAATCTAGTCGATAAGGGATAGGCGACGCGAGGCGCAGCAAGGCGATGCGGCGCGGCGGCCGTGTTCGACTTCACATCATTACTCACACTAAGCAGATCACCCCTTTCATTTTCGAGCAGCAGAATCGATTACCTCGATTAGTGTCCCGTGACGTTTAGTTGTTAAGGAATAGGGAAATAGATTTTTGTGTCAAGAACACTCACTGTCGCTGGAAAAGTAAGACATTTTTGCTCTTGAGAACCGTCACTCTCGGCTGGTTTCTGAATCCGTAGGTCGAGAGTCGTTACCGAAAAAAATTCAGTTTTTCTGGAACAGAGTTACTGGAAAATCCAGTAAAATTTTCAATCTGTACAGGATTTTCCAGTGAAATCTCTGTGAAATTTCGCAAAATTATGGCCTGATTTTCCGGCGGCGCCCGTGATATTTACTTCGATGCATGAAATTTCATTGAATTTCGTTAGGAGAGTGGTATCTTATTTTCAAGCCCTTACAAAAAAAAATTGGCTTGAAATTGGTATTTTATTGGAGCAGTTACAGTACAGTACACTAGCGCTTTAGGCTTACAAGACGGTTTTTTTCTGTCATCGTGGAGATTTTCGTCACAAATTGTTAGCACACGCAAGAAAAAGATAGCAACTCCAGCTGTCGCGTTAGTTGATAAAGCAGGAAGTTTTAATTTTAGACGACACTGCGAACTTTTTAGAAGCTACAACTTACATTAGCAGTGTCTGCTAAACAGCTAGCAATGGCTATAAAATGACGCAATAAACTTGTCGATTTAGCAGCCATGGCTAACTTTTTAGCAGACAAATCACACGTTAGCAATGGCTGCAATAAGGGAAGCAGTGGCTGCTAAAATTATTAGTGCTCGCTATATCAATTAACGCGTGCCACTGCAAACTTTCATCTTACTTTTTGTGTAGCAGATAATTGAGAGCGGACCATTGGTGGGAGTTGGATTTAAGCTGTTTCGTTCAGCACCTCCAATACTTCAGAACCTCGGCAGAACCTGCTTCGACTCTTAGGGCAATACCTAAATTTTAACAATGCCCTTTCCTTAACGAGAGTATTTCTCGGCTTGAAGACTTCATTACTCTCACAGCTGATTTATGAAAATACTTTATCTTTAGTTAGAATCCGCAATTAGAAAACGATTGAGCTTCGCCTCAAAGGGCACGTCATTTAAAGAGGGTCCCGGCGGCGCGAGTTTCCTAGCCGAGGGGAGAACGCGGGGGCGCGGGCTGTATTTTCCACTCAATAACTTCCGGGCAGTACGCAACCTCGCCTGTTGGCTGTGCAGGCTTGAAGCTGTCTGGCTTGAAGCCTCATGGCTTGAATCAGGCTGCCGCGTCACGTCAAAGGGACATTCCTCAGCGACGACATACAAATCTCCCTGCGAGGGAAGCGACTGGGAAGCAGGCGGTAAATCAAATTTGCATAAGTCGCACAAGACGGCACAGCACATTGTATACCACAGCGGTGATTTGAACTACTTTTTAACAGGTGGCTCGTTTCATACTTGACACATTCCAACACACTCAGCCGTGGTAGATTGTTGCACTTTCCACTATATTAAGTCAACACGATGTAAAGTCCAAATTACATTGGCACTCTTTTATTGTCGACGATGGTACTCTTTATGATGGTGAGAAATGGTTGCGAACGCAACACTATTCCATCGAAATGAACAAGATGCTGCTATGAGTGTTGGTGTACAGATTGCTGATAGATCGGAGCTGCTGAGTATATCTTTCGACAAGAGATCGCCAAACTTCCCCACCATATTTGGCTTACGGCGCAATATGCGGGCTCGTAAAAGATCGGGGCTTCTCGGTTACTTTCGGCGCGAAGAGTCTTTTACCTGCTTCCCCCTCCAGCGGGGGATGACGCACAGAGGTTAGTAGGATGCCCTCGGATAGGTTCGGCTATTTCCGTCAGTGCGCTATTTTAAGGTCATAGTATCCCATTCACAAATCCTCTCGTTCGGTTAACTTCTGATCTGGAAGTAATTTCATCTCCTCTACGTGACTACAATGACTTCATCTGTATGGTTTATTCATACTTTAAAAAAAAGATGTCACGTGCGACAAGAATTTTGCACGGTTGCCACATGCACCGGAAGAAGAGGGTATACGGCTGTCCGAGATGAGGCCACATGGAAAATGGCGAAATCCGAAGTCATAGATAAGATAAAAGACTGATAACTCATCTCCGAGGATATCTGCGCGCGCGGTTGTGACGTCACCAATTATTAAGACGCTCTTCCATCTTCGCAATCGTCTCGCGGGGGATCATTTATCAAAATTAGCAGCTCCACCTTCAAGGTACTTTTTACGACAGAAATCAAGGAACCAAAGGAGACATTTCAAGATTTGCACCACGCTTTCTCTTGAACTGATAAAACCGATGGGCAATCTTTTGAAACATCTAGCTACGCAGTTGTCTTTAAGGAAACGTAAACAAAGTTATATTCGGATACAAAACCCATAGATACCAATCCTATTACCCCTATATTTCCTTATCACGTTTTCAAGCGAGTACGGATAAGTTCATACAAAAATAGTTCTTTTTTGAGTAAACAAGCTTAGATGACTAAATTTAACGGGATGCATATTCGATGGCGCCAAAAACCGCAAGCGCCAATCCGTAACCGCCAAACGGGGATAGTCCCAAACGACAAGGTTCGTAACTGCCAAATGATAGGTAGGCTTATCATTATATAGGTTAGGATAGTATAGCGGTTACGAACTTTGGTGTTTGCGAATTTTCTCGTTTGGCGGTGACGGATTGACGCTGGCGGCGTTGGCGCTTGTGGTTTTTGGCGCTTATGACAGCTACCCAATCGAAGAAATTGAAATGTTGAGGCTAACAGAATATTTCTACTAGCCTTTTTTAAGCGAGAACCACTTTTTACAGCGTACGGAAGCGTTTCCGTATAAAAATTCAATTCCTCGTACAGCAATTTTATTACTGTTTTGACCCCCTTTCCTCTCTATTATTCGCCCTTGTTTCTGGTCCCATTCATACTATTTGATCCCCCAGTGCGAGGAGCTTCCCTTGTCTCTCCTTTGTTTTGACACAAAATGTAAGTTACGCAGGCTGGGCCTGTTACACGCTAAGAGAGGGGCGGGCCTGCGAAAGGGCTAAACTACACAATTCTCGGGCGGAAAATCATTTTTAATCATAATAAAAATGGCACGGAAATCACTACTACTAAAGCTTTTACTTTTTTTTTTTTTTTTTTTGGTTACCGTGTATTTACTGCTTCTTAAAACAAGGCCACTTTCTAAGAGGTAAAAACAGGGTGTGCCGCTTTTAGAGTTTTAGCATCCTTGCACCGAAACGGCTTTCAATCATCCTTGTTCATACACTTTGGTTATGATTTTATACATTCATAGTGGTAGCCCAAGGTAACATTTCATTATCATTAGGATGAAGGGTCACAATAAACTACGATGTAAACTGCAAAGATGAAATTTGTTACCCCTTGTGCTACGCTCTAGTCTAAGCTTTCATTACATTGTACGAACTATCGACAAGCAATCACGTGGGTGAGGTTAACATAGGTCACGTCTAATAACTTGCCTGGTGCTTCGCTTCCCCGCCGCTCCGCTAGACGGTTTAAGGTTACGCTTAGTTATCAGCAACAAGCCGAAAAAGGCTTAACGACCGTTGGGTTTCGTTAACTTGAGCCTTATGGAATTCAAAATCAAAAGATGCTTCCCGGGCAATTAACGTACAATTTACAAAATCGCGAACTTTGACGACCCTACAGATGACCTAGCGAAGCCCTGTCCAGATACTACAAATATCGCCTCCGTATTTATTCAGATTCTACAATTATCGCTAGAATCCGTGATTTTTGCCGAATTCCACGGATTGTATGAAGTCACGGGCAACTTTAAACTCGATTTCCGGGCGATCGGCTGATGTATCTAGGTGCTGCGTTTGACTTTCCTTCGGCATTTTTTGAGCTCTTTCTAATGGCTATCTAGATGAAAATTGATCAAGTACCCCATTCCACGGCAGAGCGCAAGGGCCTTTACGTCGACTATTAAGGCTATTACGCGACTATTACGTCTCTCTTACGCGGCCAGTGTACAGTATTACGTGAGTTAGTACCCTCCAAGTGGGGGGCACGTGCTGTCCACCTCAATAACAATAAAGAGGTTTGGATTAAAAATTGGATTGTGTAACGGCGTGGCGGCGGTGGGTCCACATCTATATACGCCTCGCTTCGCCATGGCTCGCTTGGTCATGCCGAAGAGAGGAGGCCCCAAGTTGGAAGTCGTAAATATCATTGGCAGAAGCGTCCTTTGTTTTGTTTGATGGGCGGCCTGGCGATGCGAGCTGAATTAAAAGTGCAGCGTGCTCGGGATATCTAAGGAGATTCAAAATTCGCGAGTGGCACTTACACTATAAGCTCCTCTATACAATAAATTTGAAAGGCTCGATTTTCCTCCTCCGGCATCTTAACTTTCGTTGTCAAGCCCACAGCGAGGCACAAGTCACTGTTGCTAGATTTCGCAATAATTCAAATTTAAGCGCGGTTAACTCGAGAACGATAAGAGATAGGCGAGGATGTCGGGTGTGTTTTGGATCGCTCTCGAGCCGAGCAATTCAATGATAGGGTTGATCGCAAGGTTATCTTATGGGTTAAAATTTTCGAAGCATTTAACCGCACAAGAGGGATATTCTACGATTGAAATTTACAGTGGGCCAAGGTAAGCTACACATGCGAATGTAACTGCGATAGAAAACGTTATTGTGTATTATAGTAAAGATTGCACATTCTGAAAGATCTACGTCAAGGGAGCAAAGATTTTTCCCAATTATTTGTACCCAAAAACCCATTTTAAGGGTGGGCGCAACACATTTTCGCCGTTCAGTATAAAAGATTCGATCGATTTGAGTATACAGGCGAAACAGTATTTCTTTCGAATTTCGTGCTCTAACACGTGGCACGGAAAAATGACTTTGTTGCCACAACAAAACGGTTAGTTAATAAAGCCTCAGCAAACCAGAATTATTGTGGTGAGAACATGAATTGTTGACACAACAGTTATAGCTGTCATCGTAACATGTTCAATTGTCACAACAATTTTGATTTGCTCTTCTATTAACAAAATGTTTTGTTGAGGGAGTAAAGCCATTTTCTCCGTGAATTTTCCGTAAGTTTTTAGGTTTAAAAATACATGACTTCAGTGAAATACTTCACAATAGGAGCGGCGAAGGAAAATCGAGGAAGCAGTTGAAACTGTAAACCAGATTGATCAGGAGCAACACCTCTTCCCATATTAATCTTCTATTGTCACTCCTCAACAACAAAAAGTCTTTTTAAGAGCCCGTGACCGAGTTAGGCCTACGCTGCACCTTACTTTCGGCTGATTGGGAGCTCGCTCGGCAACTGAGCACTGCCCCCCCCCCCCTCCAGCAGCGCCGACGAACCAGCAACCGAATTGGTCCGCTCGGCAAAGTTCGTGAGACACGGTTGAGCACGAACCTTGCCGAGCGCACCGCCTCCCCTGGCAGATCCTCGATAGCTTCCGATTCGGCCGGCTCGGCAACCTCCGGAGTCGTGCGAGCTCTCCGTACGATGATTCTCCCTTCCAAAATTGACAGCGTTTAGAAAGCCTCAACGAGATCGACTTGCGAGAAACAAAAACAAGTCGTAAGCTGTTCGCGAGGCCAAAAAAAATTCTTGTGCTCATTTTTGTTTCCTTTTATGCGCACTCCGGAACCTTCCTTCTCCGACCCCTAAGCATTATCCTTCATCCTCGTCCAATCCGCATTCGCCGGGAAGGACACAAAAGAAAAATTTATCCCAAGGGATCTTTCAGAGCATGCGTAACGACTTCCCTTTGCTAAGAAAATGACGTCGTTTTCTGGATATGGACATGGATACTTCATTTGGTTCGTTGCCAGGAACTGTGAATGTGAGCGTTTGGCGTTAAAGGTGCTTTTAAGTTATGCAGGGGCGATTTGGCCAGTGGACCGACCACCAAATTCGGAGGACCTTCCCCGATCGCTGACCGACGATCATTCGTTTTCTGATACGAGAATTCAATTAACACTCCCTGTAAATGCCAGCGGTTTCACGTCATACGGAGAGGGGATGAATAACGAATCTTCAGCACGTAAACCAGTTTACGAAGAAAATTAGGGACGAAAAATAGGTAATAGGAAAACCGGCATGACCCATTAAGGTAGGGTTGAGAGGAATTCGAAAAGAGGATCCTATGATTCCGGATTCCAACATATACGTCCCTGGGTTCAGTTGAATGATTACGAAAACTTGGCTAAGTCGTTGCAGTCAAAGGAAAAGTTGTGAGCTGCTATTCTGTAATGTGGCGATCGCGATCGCCAGCGACGAGTGGCGAAGGAAGTCGGTTTCGGGTTGCTTCGGGTCGCGCTCGGCCGGTACGTCGGCTTTGACTCGGTGGTCCGCCGTTGACGGCGGTCAAAGGGTTGAAACAAAACATTTGGAGAGACGAACAGAGAAGCTGGCCACCAGCATTGTGAGAAGTAACCGCGAATTCCATTTTTCCTTTGTTCCTTCCTACCCTTTCACAGCGGTCAAGGCCAACGCCGCGCCCAGTCGACAGAAGCACCCCGAAGCAGCCCGACGGAGCCCGACGTAGCCCGAAGTCAGGTCGTCGAGTTGCCCGATTCCGCCTCTCACGATCGCGATCACCAATAGCACCTTTAATTTTGTTGGACTATGTGGTCCTGGCTAAACCCCGAGTTCAGGTCTCCACCCAAACTCGGACACAGAAAACTGGCGCTTCAGAGCGGGTATTTACCGGTCCAACCCGAACGAAACAATCATATTTTTTTCCGTGTCTCTGCATACTAGTATTCGGCATTGCCTCCTGCGACCAAAACTTAGTTTTTCCATGCTTCTAATACCACTCCTTTCTACAAAAGCACAGCCGAACAACATGTTACCTTCTGATAAAAGTCGCTCACAATGTACAATTTCTCATAAGTCAGATAAGGTCGAATAGTTTCTCTTTGAGCTCAAAAATCTGACAAAGAATTACAAAAAATTGCGATAACTTGCGAAATAGGCGTAATTAGGAATTCAAAAATAGATGCAGAAGGCGAAATCATCAAATGTCAGGTTTAAGCCATGAAATCCCTGTGGATGAAAGGCACTCTGCCTTCGAGCTATGACAAAAACCTTTCATTGCTGGAGCTTGGAACTCGAACAAGACCAAGCCTAACAACCCGTCCCTTATCTTGAGGGACATTGCCAAACTTCCATAATCATTTAAATGAACACAAGGGCAAATTGCTTCCGTATCCCACCCACGCCACAAGTATGGTACCGGTTCTGTGTACTACTTTCCGGACAGCCTGCAAGCCTATGATCTGAACAATTGAAAACTACATTTTGCAGAATCAAACAAAAAGGCCTCGGGAAGTTTTCACTATCAAAAGCCGTTATTTTTCAATATGTGTTTTTTTCTTCCACTCTTAAGAATTAACAAATAATCTAACATAGTAACAGCTGAATTCCGGTACAGAATTTCGGGTTCCAAATATTGGTCAGTTCGATTCGCACGCCTATGTTCAAACAAGGGAGACGTGAACGCACGAAAACCAACCTAATACATTTGAAATGGGACCGCGTTTGAATAATAACTTCGTTGAATATTTTCAACAAGCGCCGGAAAAGTACGCCGGGCTTTTTATTTTTCCTCGTAGGCGTACTATGGAAAAGAATAGATAAACTTCTGAAACGATTATTTTTGGGGTGATTTTTGGATTGAAGACATTCGTTTTAAATCTCGCATAGATGTAAACGCAGTCAGGGAGGAACAGTGTGAGCGGGAGAGAGAAAAGCGAACCATCAGGGAAACAGCTATAATTCGTCAAAATGTTTCCCAAGTACTTACAAACTGATGCGGCACACCACTCGCATAATACTCACCTGAAACAACAAAAAGATGACAAATTATAAACAGAAAATATTGACATTTTTAGCAAAAAAAAAGAGCCGACACTCTTTTTTTAAAAACTTTCATTCGTTTTTAGTCATTAATGTAAAGGTAAAATCAGTAACGAACTATGTGTTAACGGGGGAAGTCTTTTGGGTCCTTTTTCATTTGAGATATATACGGTCCGTTTAAAAAGGAGAGGCGGTGAAAAATGTCGAAAAATTTCGTTAATAAATGGATGCTCCCTAAAAGTGGAAACAATCGTTGACGTAAGGCTATTTTCCAAGTTTGTCTCCCGCTGTGAAACTTCTAAGTTGTTGAATAAATGGTACCCCAAGACGAGGCATACATATGGTGCACGAAAAATATGGCACAGACGGAAATAAGATGGATAACTCGTTCGCGCAGATCCCAAAGTTCCAACTAGGAGTGACCCGTTTAGCGTCTAAACGCACAGGTAATGAGTTTTTTTATGTACCCGTTGCTTCAATTTTAATAACACCTGGAAACAAAATCTAAAAGATTTAGTACTTATACAAATTTTAGCAAAATTTTTAATACAGGACTTAGGGCGCGGCGCTAGAAGTCAGAAACCTGTGGTACGAAATGCTGCGTCAGATCGGATGACAATGTTTACATTTTAAGTCCAGCATTTAAAGCACCTTGAACTGTGTAGGTTAAGAAAACAAAAGTCTTCAAACAAAGGTACATGCGAAGCAACTTAATCGATTTTTTTCAAATAAAATTTGGTATATAACGAAACGAAGAATTCCACAGTTACTAAAGGTCTAATTAAATAATTTAGTGCCTACTTTTTTCTTAAGGGAGAAGAAATAGGACATAAGATTTGAGTATTCCGTGGGCACTAATCCTCATAAGCAACGTAAAAGTTGGCGATAATTCCTCTCGCTAAGCAGATTAGCAATTATCTCATACCGTAACCGTGTAGGGCGATTTTGATAACGTCCATCCGCGTTGTCCTTTTTATACTCATCACTTTTATTTCCGACAGCCGGGTAAATTCAGATGGCGGGAGCGTTATGAAATACTCGTTTTTACGACTTGATGGGTGGGGTTGGGCAGAATAGATGTCGCCACGAACCGAGCGTCGCACAAAAATTCTACTGATTCTTTACTTTATCTCTGCCATAAATAGGTTAAAGCTATTTTTGAGACGCCGCAGAAGAAGCGTGAATCGTAGCTAGCCCTCGAAAATAAAACTCGTTCTTAAAAAAAATAATAATAATACAATAATAATACAAAGTCCAGAAGAAGGCTGTGAGCATGGTGGTTGTGTTCTGTCAGTTCTGTAACGATAAAATTATTGAATCCAAACACTACTCAATACAGTGTACCAATTCTACCTGTTTAAAGTGGACACATCATACTTGTGCC
>Ga0058701_10004747_pt1 | contig 11105 bp, 2 predicted proteins | sample AgamicOrMae_FD_97039 | JGI IMG/M metagenome (GOLD analysis project Ga0058701, IMG submission 97039) | Agave microbial communities from Guanajuato, Mexico - Or.Ma.e | ecosystem: Host-associated > Plants > Phyllosphere > Phylloplane/Leaf | place: Guanajuato, Mexico | collected 2012-06-04 | reverse complement strand
TAAAAACCAGTTTTCTTGGCGTTTCAGTGTTAGTAGAGTCAGGAAATGTGCTTATCTCAACTTCGAATTTTTGACGGTATTCCAATACTTCCATTCGTTCTACGAACATGGAAGTAAAAATGAGCGAAGAAAACATGGCGCTATATCAAGTGGCCATTCGGTCGTGTTCTTGTTGAGGGAGCTTATTTTTCAGGTCAAAGTCGATCGTTAGAAATTCTTCATACTCTTACTCGCATGCGAAAGAGTGCTGTAATTTTTCATTATCAAGCATTCTTTTTCGTGGATATTTGCTTAAATTTCAAAACTGAATAAAAAAAAAACAAAAAACAAAAACGAAAAGACTATTTACACGCTGCTCCATTCAAGATGTATTAGGATGGTTGCCGTGCTTCAAGTCACGTCCCATGTAAAATGCATTAGGTTGGTCATGGGTATTCACCCGTCGGCGGACATACATGGAGACTTGAACGCACGTAATGCATTTTAAATGGAGGGTAACTTGATCGCACGGAACAAAATCTAATACATTTCATAAGGGACAGGCGGGCGAATAGCCACTTCGAAAAAAAGTTAACGCGGATAGTGAGAATGTGTTAGTTATTTCCGCAGGAAGATTATAGTTTTAAAAAAGAAAGAAGATTCTGCTGGTCAAAATTGGCTCGTTACAATATTTTTAACACTCATCATTTCTCTAGGTGAAAATACCCATGTACCTCTTCTCAAAAGCATTGACAAGAAACCGTGAAAAAAAAGATAAAAAAAACTTGATCCCGTCTCTTTGGCGACGAATTGTAAGACAGAGACGGCCAATGTCGGATGCTAACGGGGGCATTTGCACTTGAATGGGCGCATGAAAGATTCCAAATCAATACTGCAGAGAAAGATTTGTTTGGGGCCTGGATTATTTCGCGGATGATTCATTCAGGGACGTTATCACCAACTGAAAAACATCTCTTATTGATTTACCGTCTGTGACGTTCTCTCGCCGGAAAATCACGGATCGTAGCAGAATTTATTTCGAAGAATCTCCTTTTTTTTGGGATTGAGTTTGTGATCAGGTCATTCATTTTTGGCAGTCAATACCACTCTGGCTTCTGCAAAATAGGATTACAACTCCGAAATGTTATTCTGTCATTAAACCTTTAATTAATTTGCGCATATTGCGTGGTTTGTCAGCTAGGTTAGGGGTGACAAGGTTGAAAGGATTTCATTTTCGTTAGCGTCTAATCTTTTCTAAAGTATTATCTCTGGCAACAAGCATCTTTTCCTTCCACCAAAACAACCAATTTATTTTTTTTTCTAAGAAGACTGCGTTTTAATCTATCCGCTAAGACCACACAGGCGCATCATTTCAGCAGGGACCAACTAACGAATACGGATTAATTACCGTAGCTAAACCCACTGTGTGGTATACAAGGCCTTTGACTAAGATGAAAGCCGGCATCATTCCTTCACCTTTCGGTATTCTTTACTCAGCGCCATCTATGCAGCTTAATCTAAACCTCTAAGATAATTTTAAAAAAATGCGTCACTGAAACGATTTGAAGGACCATCGGAAATCCTTCAGCCATAGTAACTTTAATGATCACGGAAACACTAGGAAAATACAAGGGCTGATTTAGCTTCTTGCAGATGTTTAGCAAAGCATAACGTCGGTAGTTGCGATGCATGTTTTTAATTGCAGAACTCAGGAGACTAGCACCGAAGTCCCCTAGCTGAATAAATGCACGGAAATACTGCATTAGTTGAATTTACTAAATATTAGTTAAAAAACGGCAGCCGATTCGGCTAAAAAACGTTACCAGATTTGCCAATGAACGTTACTGTAAACAATACTCTGTTATGGTAACGTTTACTAGAAAACCTGTTAGCGTTTACTACAAAAGTTTGGCAGTCACACTTTTTAGTTGTTTTTACTAATTTTAAGTAAACTTTACTAACCCATTTTCCTCAGTGTGGCTATTTCAAACTAACACTGACAGTGGAAAAAAAAGGGCTAGTAAAGTTTAGTAAAACTTAGTAGAATAACTGAAAAGTGCGACAGCCAAACTTGGTTAGTAAACGCTAACAGGATTGCTTAGTATACCGTTACACAGTACTGTTTACAGTAACGTTTACTGGCAAATCTGGTAACGTTTTTAAACCGATTTGGCTGTCGCCTTTTTGACTACTTTTTAGTTAACCTAACTAACGTAGTTTTCTCCGTGAAAACCCGCACAAACGAATAAGTTGTAAATGAGAAAATCTGGAGGAAAACAAATAAAAATTCGCACCCAAACTAATTTTGATCTGATAAAAACTGTGAACTTATTTCGGAAAAAGTCAAAAGTAAGCATAAAGAAATGGGAACGTAGGCATTATTTAAAGTGTTGGCCCCACGTGACGCCTGTGCTGGCCTGTGCGGCACAAAATGCGAATAATTGTGAACTGTGAGATTTGCAATCTTTGTTGTTGTTGCCATTTCACAAATTCAGCTGGAGGCTTTCGCAAAAACGTGACTTGAAATAAAGTAAACCCCGACATTGTTTTAATATGAAACGGACGGGATCAACCGCCAGCCGCACCTAAGTACCAGGCCCTTAGAGTGACTCCACTTAAGTATTGCATTTCCAAATTTGCGTCGCTGTACTGAGCGGATGGACAGCAAAGCGAGGAACAGAATACCTAACCTATCATAGCTACCTGATGGCGCTTGTTGTCTATCAAAACAAAGGTCACTTCTATTCGCACGCCTATGTTGATACAAGGGAGACTTGAACGCACGGAAACTAACCTAATGCATGTTAAATGAGGGGTGAGTTGAACGCACGGAAAACGACCTAATACATTTTAAATGGGCAGTGTGTAATTTGTCACTTCGAAAATAAAAATATTAAATTTCATAAACTAGACTTGGGAGAAGAATATCAGACTTGAAGTAAGGCCTAGCAATGATCGAAGAATCTTTCAAAAACCTTCCAATGGTGAAGCCAGTATGGGACCAGTAAAATCTTCGGATGAAAAAACATAACAGACTTGATAAAACCTGGAGACCGGTTAAAAGATTCTCAGAATTAAAAGAACAATTTGCGACTGTGCAAACTCTTGTAGGAAAACACCTAAAGAGAGACCGTCTACGCAAAAAAATGACTTTGTCACGGTTACAAATATCTGCGACACTGACAATCGTGATTTGTTCCTAAACAGATTACAACCATATTTGTTGAAATCATTCTTTTGTCGCCTTTACTATTTTTTTTTCACCATTACCATTTTTTTAGTTACTGTAACAAAATGAAAATTGTTATTTTGACAAAGTCATTTTTTGTGTGTTCTTTTTGGAGTTCCAATCAGTTCATGTTCACATCACACCTTATTTACACTAATGTTTTTTTTGTGGGGGCGTGGGTTTGGGTATCATAAAGGACAGCTGTGATAAGTTATAAATTACAGGGTTTAAGCATAAAAATCATAATAATTTTTTAAAAATCTAGCATCATGTAAGACGATGGCGTATGCTTACCCTCAGTCAACACTCTCCCGTTGAATAAATTTCCTGAGAAGAAAAAAGATTTACTTTCACCACAATTACAGTATTACCGGCGCATTGATACAAAAAAAGTTTTTGTCCTGAAATTTTCCCCTTCTAAAGAAACACACCATTGTCCCACTTTCTAAAAGCCGCCCAGAAGAAAGACATTAGCAGCATTTCTGGTATACCACAGAAATCTTTAATAATGTGGTTCGTTACTTCATGAATGGGTTTATATTCGGATATAATAACGGTTTACAAAAAATCGAGTCTCGAGGAGGGTAAAACGACGAGCGGTCTCTAAGGGGTGAAATAATATACATTTCACGTAGATGGAAAAGAAAGTGAAACGAAAATCTCTCCAAGAGCGATGTATCGATTGGAACCGAAAGGCGCGAAATTTTAAAGGAGAAAGTTGCGCTTTTTCGTGGAGAGGACAGAGACGCCACCATCTCAGACATTGAGATCATTCTAAACAAGTTTCGTTTGGTCTGAACTTTGTACGATTCTTTAATGCCTTTGGCGACTTCGGATTAAGTGATTCACCCGCGTGAAAAGTTGGAAGAGAAATTGATGCTCTCTTCTAAGAAGGTGTGATATTAAAAGAAAAGGAATTGCAACCATTCTTTGAGGTACTCTGGCATTAAATTCACTAGCGGGGTCTTTGAAGATGTTTGCCTGAGATAACTCCGAATGAAAATCTCTGCTTGTTATCACAGGACACGATCCGCCAAAAATCGTCCCAATATAATGAAAGTAAATTTCAAAAATATATCGAACGTATGCTATGAGCATATCTGAATCTTTTCCATACAAATAACTACCAGTTTAAATGTTTACTTCCATAAAATTTAGGGTCATTATATGTGTTTAAAAAATGTTTCAAACAATAAAAAACATAAAAAGGCCAAAACATTTTTTAAAATTTTTTTAGTGTGATAAAATTTCAGCCGCCCAAAAGTCAATTTTGCATGTATGTACGAATTTTTTATTGAAAAAAAAGAAATGTTTTGAAAGATGTCTTCACCTGATAGGTTGTCTAATCCTAAAAAATGCACCTAAGCACATATTTCACAAATTAAAAAAAATCCATGTCAATATGAGTCTTCCCTAATCGATAAAGTGTAGCGGATATTGCACATATGAGTTCGAAGGGCCATCGCCCTCATAAATGGGCGAGCCCATAAAGGCCCTCCACTTTTGATTTCGAATAATAATAATAATAAAAAAAGGCACGGTTTCAAGCCATAAAAATATGATGGCAGCGGATGCGTGTAACTGTGTGTCTGGCGTACGTCCTCAATGTCCCTTTTTGTTTAGACCCCAACTGGCTTTAATGGCTGATATTCAGACTGGGTTCAGACCATCAGCCGGCTGCCACGTGATTGTGGAACGATCGAAAACTTAGAGCAACCAGTGGTGGAACAGAAGACGTAGAGGTCTAATATTTAGATTTTACGTTAAAACTGCACTGTAAAAAGAGGATGTTCATTTCAGATGCAACAAAGGTCAAATTAATCGTCTGAAAAAAAAATCAGTCCAAATATTCACTGACTTTCAGCTATATCGTTCTTAAAATAAAATGTATTTTGATTTTTTTTGTCTGTAATTCAGAGCATAATTTGACTGATTTTTATTCCAGATCAGTGATTTGACTTTTGTTGCATCTGAATTTAAGATACTCTTTTTACAGTAAAGTTTGCTCTGTCGTATATTTCTAGCCAGATTCAACCAGATATTATTCAGAATGAGAAATTTGCTCTAAAAAAAGAAAAAAAAAACTGCAATCCTTTTTTGAGAAGATTTTTTTCGATGTCTCTTGTAATTAACGGAGGCTTTTAAATACTTTGTAAGGGTGTTGCTATTGACCCGACATGCATTAGTATAGGGAGACTTGAATGCACGTAACCAACCCAAAGCATTTCAAAAGGTAGGGAACGCACGGAACCCGAACTAATACATTTTAAACAGGGCAGTCGGGTCAATAGACAGACACTCCCTCTTTTTATACTGGTTAGCAGCTTACCGTTGTATCAGCAGTAGCTACCTTCCCACTATAAATTTTTCACAACCCACTACAAGCGGTCCACCATATCCACTTTCACCGGTTCACTATCCACTCTTAGTAGGACTGCCTATACTATATCAGAGTCTAACGAGCCAATAGTACTTTCTGTGTTATCTGACTTGTACAGTACATTTAGAGAGCTAATTGGGAGCCGACATGATGGCGGGGAGCGCTTCCCTTTCAAAGGAAATAAAAACTTCTCTCTCAAATCGAGGGGTACGCAGATTTTGGGTTACGCTTGTCTCCCTCTCTTCTCTGTCTGTTCTCTCTCTGCCCCACTTTTGTGACCCTATCTTCCAAATCGAGAATTCTGCCTCAAAGTGTAGCAATTAATGTGTGAGTCACGACAAATGGTTTTTGCCTGTTCATTAATTACCTTATCGGTTACCAGTGGTAGATTGCTGCGGTTACGGTTCTGACCAATGCTTTGTCCGAATAGATTCCGAAACAATGTTTTATTGCGCTGGTATTCGTGGTTTAGTTCTGACTAAACACCTTGCAATTCAAAGGGTAACTTTTACATAGGCGCACCTTCACTTGCAGAACTTTTTTTTTATGTCAATTCTATTTGCACGCCTATGTTCATACAAGGGAGACTTGAACTCAAGTAAACCAAACTGATGCAATTTATATGAGAAGTGACTTGAACGCACGGAAACTTATGTTGTGTACCATGGTATTTTTGCCTTGCCTTGTCTTAGATTAACATCCACTGTCTATTGTTTAGTAATCGCTTCCGTCCGCAGTGGTCCACGGGCCTGCCGACCTCTGGGCAGGGGCGTGCCCGCACATTAAGGGAGGTTAGCCAGACTCATGGACATCTGTTTTAGGCAGCTTTTTTTTTCTTGCCATCTTTGGGAGGTTTTTCCAGGAACATCGGAAATGCCGGATAGGCAGGGAACAAGATGAGTAGTTCTTACTTTACCGGCAGTCTAAGTTATGAGCGACTGTCGAGAAGTCGTGTGTTATGTGTGTCTCCGGCATAGTCCGTCTCATTGTCAGTAAATGTAGTAAAGTCAATCTTTGAGTATTATTTATAGTCAAATATAGCAACGTTGCTACCAGACACAACACCTAACCTAGTACATTTTTCATGGGGCAGCGTGCGAATAGTCACATTTAAGTTAGCGTGCAGATAATAAACACGCGTGCGAATTGTTAGTTCTATTCGCACGCCTATGTTAATACAAGGGAGCCTTGGACGCACGGAAACCAACATGATACATTTTAAATAGGGTAGCGTGTAAAGGGGGGCATTCGATAGCGCCAAAAAGCACAAGCGCCAACGCCGTGAGCGCCAGTCCGTAACCGCCAAACGATAAAAGTCGCAAACGCCAAACTTCGTATAGATTAGGTTAGGTCAAGCTAGGTTAGGTTAAGTTAGGTTAGGTTAAGCTAGGTTAATTTAGGTTATGTTAAGTTAGGTTAGGTAAGGTTAGTATTGCAGTTAAGAACTTTGGCGTTTGCGACTTTTCTCGTTTGGCGGTTACAGATTGGCGCTCGCGGCGTTGGCGCTTGTGCTTTTTGGCGCTTATGACAGCTACCCGAGAGTAAATAGTCACTTCGTTTTATGAAATGGCCTTTCTTTGACGCGTTTTCCTCGACGTCCAACCGACCTGGGACGAAGACATAACGCATTTTAGAGTAAGGATTCAAGTTATGGATTATTCTATGACGTCAAAAACTACTATTTTATTTATAATGTGTACCCAAAGATGATGGGATTTTCCCTCGATACAGAAGTTCCCAACACGGAAGTACCTGCTATGTCGAAAGTTCTTGACGGTGGTTGATTCCTATCAAGGTTAGGTTAGGTTGGGATTCGATCAGGTGATGTTACCATCCTTAAAAAAGAACTTCTTGCAGCATGTATTTAAAGCGGCGTCCGAGGTAAGAGCTATCATATCGCAGGTCACGTGCTGAAATATTCGTCTTTGAAAAGAGGTGACGTGTTTGACATCAGTCGCGCCAGTTCGTCTTTACTTCACTTTTGTTACAGTTACACTGCTGAATAGTCTTAAAGTATATCGTGACCCACTTTTAAAACTCCTATTTGAGTTCTACATTGATTTCCGATAACAATTACCTTTTTACTCGAAGTTCTTTATTATCAGTACCCCCCTCTATTTCTCAGTTATGTAATTAAAAAAAATATAAATTTACAATTACCCTTTTAGCATAATTTTGTCCTTTTTCAAACCACGACAATTTTCAATGATTTAGAAAAATCTGATGCTTTTCTAAAAATTCTCTGGTGATTTAACCTAGAAATAGAAATACAGTATTTCTATCCCCGACGCAATGAACAAACATTGTTACCAGTACCAATTTATTGAAAGAAAAACATAACAAAAACATCGATACAAAATCTTCCAATAAATCATCTAATAACCGATTTTTGACGCACTGTCCGAAAAATAAAAGGCGTAAGCTGAAACTTATATTATTTTTAAAAGCCTTTTAGTAAGTTAAATCATGCTTATATTTGTCAAAAACCCACAGTGGTTAGTACCGTGATCCTTTTTTGGAATGTTTTGTTTGCGGGGTAATTCATGCTTATTTAGCCAAAACAGATTCGTTAGTTGATACTGAGTTCGTGTCCGGTCTTAAACGCATCCTCACCGAGCGATCCTCGCATAACCACAAACCGTGCTGCACCAAATCCTTCCATGTACCGTCACGGTATTGGTTTGGTGACTATACACCCACGTGACCATGGTCACGTGACCATAGTCACGCTCCACACAAATTGAGCTCCCAAAGCAAATATACATTTGCGAAGCAAAGCATCATCGCTTCCGTGACTATCCATTCAATTGCAACAAAAGTGATGTGCAGTCAGGTGAGTACTGTAAATTTTTCATACATCTGGAAAAGAAAGCGGTACGCTTGAAAAATTGATTAGTACTCAAATAAAATCTATTAAGAATAAATAAAAAACAACTAGAAAACTTTTGCTTTGTTATCCTGCAGAGTGCTATTTCAGGATACCTGCCCTATAAAAACAAAGCTCTGTTTTAGAATTAGATAGTCCCATATCTGTATTAGGTATGAAGATAAAACGGGGCAGATCGTAATAAGGTTATTTGTGATACTCCAATCAATAACCATACCAATTGAGAGCCCTCCACAAGACCTTTCCATTGATATGGTTGTTGATAGGTTTATCAAATAAAACCACCACATTACGTTCTTCACCTGTTATATCTTCATTTCCAAAAAAATGTATGTCTACCTAAAACAAGGGATAGTTTTTACTATGTGGTTTAGAAAGAATTGATGGACTATTTATTTAAAACATCCAGGATAAGTACAGGTGGTTTCCCTTGCTGAATATACTGTAAAAAGAGAATCGGAAATCAAATGCAACAAAAGTAAAATCACTGATCTAAACATTATATTATGCACGAAATTTCAGACATAATTTTTAATTTCTATAAACTTCTTATTTTAAAAATGATATAACTAAAATTCCATGTATATTTTGGGCAGAATTTTTTTCAGACCAGTAATTTGACTTTTGTTACATCTGAAAGTAAGATTTTCTTTTTACAGTGAAACATCTGCCGTGACAGCTTGTTCAAATGACATTTGTTTAAAGATCGTTGCACCAAAATAAACCCGGGTTTGCAAGTTCGAATTAAGCTAAAAGCGCATTTAGATGATGTAATTAACTGACATGGCACCACGTCAGAATCGATTGCAACAAAACGGCGCATAAAAACTCAGTTACTGCGTCGTGAACAAAGGTATTAGCTGCCCTGAGCTTGTCCTACTTTTCATTCACCTCCGGTAATTTTTAGCTGTAAAACCACGACAAGTACATTTTCACATATTTCGTTTAAGCAATACTAGCAACAGGACGTTTTGCCGACGGCCGGTGAGTACTGTCACTTCACACACATATCCAACAAATCATCGCGTATCACATTTGCATTTGGCACGTGACCAAAATCCGGACATACGTTGGTGCATTTTTTCTCTTCCGGAAGGAATTCCGTATCCAGAAGGGGGAGACTATAGACGAAGGGAGGGAATATGGTGTGGACAGCTAGAAGACTGGAAGGAGAGGGGAGGCATTCCTTCACTGCTCCTTTGGTTTCATTTGTACAGTCCATATGAAAAGATTTGCGAAAGGATGAGGGAGTGTAGATTCCATATTTTTTTAAAGTTGTATTTTCTACCTTTCGCGCTCACCTTTCGGAGCGAAGAGAGTAGAGCGAGGCGCGCGGCACCTAACCTTAACTACCTTAGATAAGCCCGATAAGCCTGATCCATATCTACGGGAGAGTTGAGAAATATTTCTGATATTCAAAAGGGAAAATGTTAACTAACACCAAATCAACGTGGTCATATTGATACCTCCCTGCAGAAAGGTCATAACTGAAAAACCAAGTGCGGTAAGGTCATGACCGAGGAGCTCAGTGCTGTAAGTTCATAACTTTCCGCATGAAAATTTTAGTACCTTTAAAATTTTCATTTCGACGCTCACGGATAAATTTTCCAACCTCCCCTTTTTTTTCACCAAGTACAAACTTTACACATCAAAGTAGGCTTCCAACATGAAAGACCCACTGAAATTAGCCCGTGGGTGTAGAAGTTGAAATTCCAAAAGCACTAAAATTTATGGCCTAAAAGTTATAACTTTACAGCACTGGGTTTTTCAGTTACGACCTTTCTGCATGGAGGTATTGATATTATTAATTATTTTCAAAAATGTCATGAAAAATTAGGACACTGCTAAACCCAGGTTAAACTCAAGAGGTAAAAAAATCCGTCTTTTAAAACTTCTAAAGATAAAGTCAAGGCATGTAAAGACAAGTGCAATATCAGGATGTTAGACAGCTTTGGAAAACCTTCGCATCAAAATGCTACCTGCAAATCACTCGAAAAAAAATCTGTCCAGAAGCTCATGTTCAGCGCATCATTATCACCGCAAAATTATTAAGTGGGGCGTATTCAATTAGTTTGGTGCCAGCATATTAAGTATTCCCTTTCTCCTCGCACAAAAGTGCGCCCACTTTTTGCGTGTCTCCTTGATTTCCACTTCCATCTCATTCCACCTTCCTCCGCTCTCTCTCCCTCCATATCTCAATAATTCCCCCGGCGCGGCAACCTCTCCTGGCTTTTACCGAACTTTTATTCCTCCTTTCGCCCCATCATTTCTTTTTATTAGTCACTTTACACTCATACATATAAAAAGATCCTACCCCTTAAATAGACTCCCCCCCCCCGAACCCGTTAGGGACATCCATACCACTTGTTGGTCTTGGACAAAGTATGAGCCGCAGCAGTTTCCAGTCCACTTCTTAGACTCAGCCATGAAAAATTGTCCAGACGAAAAAGTGTCCTGAAAAAGGGGAGGATCCTTTCCTTAAGGACGCGCTCACTATATTTTATCGTTCTGCCTTCGCTGTTTTGGAACGTATTAAAACTTGTGCAGCATTTTTCTTTCATCTTATTCCTTAATTTATCGCGTTCTTTTCCTTGTTTTTATTTACAACAGAACGGATTACAGCACAACAG
>Ga0058701_10004745_pt1 | contig 11106 bp, 4 predicted proteins | sample AgamicOrMae_FD_97039 | JGI IMG/M metagenome (GOLD analysis project Ga0058701, IMG submission 97039) | Agave microbial communities from Guanajuato, Mexico - Or.Ma.e | ecosystem: Host-associated > Plants > Phyllosphere > Phylloplane/Leaf | place: Guanajuato, Mexico | collected 2012-06-04 | reverse complement strand
GTATGAAGGCGTGTTGAGAACAGCTAATCGGTTAAGATTAACCGAACCAAAACCCATCCATACCAGTTTACGGTCATATACAGTATAAGATCGGCAAGTACCATCAGTGGCAAAGGTATTGCTCCCTCCTATATTTTTTTCAAAGCTGCATAACTTTGGAATAAAAAGACGTACAGCAAAAAAAAAGCGCGAAATGATTTCTGTAGATATGTGCTCTGTCTATTCCTGACAGAATGACTTTTTGTCGGTCCTCTTTCCCGTTTTTAAGTTAGAGAGGTTTGAAACATTTGAGAGGGACCAATACGTCTGCCACTGACAGTACAAGAAAAGTAAATGAAAAGCAAATACAAAACGGTGTATTTTAAAAATTGAGGGACTTTCGCCAAAAGGAAAAAAAAAGAAGCCTCAAAACAAACCGAGCCGTGACGAGTCTAGCCTGCCCCGGTGTAATATTTCGTCTATGGTCGAATCGGCTGCCCATGGTTGATTTGTTATTTTTCACGGTTTAAGGATAGAAAAAAAACAACAACAAAAAACACATACACCATAACCACGGCCAAAAATACGCATTGCACTGCTGATGAACTGTGTTAACGCCGCCATGTTCCTTGGATCGGCTGATCCGACCATGGACCAGGTATTACACCGGGACAGGCAGGACTCGTCACGGCTCGGTTTGTTTTGAGGCATTTTTTTGGCGGGTCCCTCATTTTAGCGAAGTTTTTAGAAATGGCCTTTAGGAAGGTACGCCCTCTAATACTTTTAATTTCAACGAAAGATCTAACTTGTGATTGATAAAAAAAAGGGTCGCAGCATTGCATCGGAGCAATAAACCCGCAGCGATTAAAACAAGGACACTAGAAAGCCCTTAATAACTTTGGAGGCATTAAGGCAGGCTTCTTCAGGATACTCAAGATTAACACGCCGTTCCCCGAGCAAAGTGTAGGAATTCCAGCGAAATAAATTTCTCGGGCAGGCCAGACGTGTAGGTTACGCTCATGCAGACTTGACCCTCTCGGCTACACTGTGTTGAGTTGCCGCGCTTTGTGAGCCCCGCTTAGTAAATTCTCCTCAGAAGGAGAGGGCATTTTCTTATTCTGTTACTCTAGCCAAAGGAATAAGTAATTGCACTTGGAAGAGGGAGACAGACGAAGTATTGTTGCAGCTACTACCGAATTATCTGCGCCAATGGCGGCCGACCGGCTTGAATACACCCAACTGCACTGCGACACAATGCTACTAACGTAGGCTTTGACAAGATGCCTGTCCGATTACTATGACTAAGCTGATCTCGGTGGATACTAGCTCGGACGCGTTTGAAAACCGACGCTAGCACGCTATAAATCCCCGTTTTGTAAGGGTATTTTAAAAAAAATTGTTTTTAAGAATCAGACTTGAGGTGTAGGTGAACAGTCTTATTATTTGTAAGGTTTGTGGAAAAGGCCAGCTATCTTATAGACTGTTTTAGAACTTCGCTACTACATGTCTCAATCATGTTCCGTCCACAGATATCTACCCCTTAATCATTCCCATCAATAATCAATCCCTATACAAGGTGATCTTAAGCTTATAAACACTTGCTTTTTGTCATTGTTGGTGACATAAAGTTATTGTCGAATGTATACTAGGCCTTGATTGGCCATCTTGCCACACAGTTATGGTTCATTTTCGGGGGTGACTTTTCCTCTTTTCTTTTGGTTTAATCCTTAAAACAAAACCCCTTTTTTGGGGAATGCTATACCTATTTTGGGCATGAAACCAAAACGGGGGTGTACGTATTTTGGTAATTTTTCAAGATAGACCTATGTTCAGTCACATCAATGGAAAGCTCTCGCCCAGACATTTTCAATTATACGGATGAACGTAGGTATATATTAAAAAGTAATCAAAGTACGTACCCCCCCGTCTTGGTTTCATGCCCAAAATAGGTGTATCATTTCCCAAAATTGGGTTTTTGGTTTTACTGAGATAGTATGAGATTTTTGGCCGCGCACCTCTTTGTTTAATTTGAGGACGAAAATGCTATTTGGAGAATGACTAATTTACCCAGATATCGTAAGCTTCATATTCTCATTACCCCTAGGAAGTCCTCAAAAACAAAAACATTTTTCTCATAATAGTTTAATTAAACTATTAATTTCTTATATTAATATAACATAGGTCATTTTCAGAAGAAGAAAAAAAAACTAATGTAGTAAGACAGCTTTGCGAAAAAAAAGTTTTTTTTTTGAAGTGTGGAATACCCACAGAATTTTCTCCAATAAGAGTGACTTTGGTTTTTAGTTTCCCATTGCGTGGTTGATCATCAAAAGCGGGAAACTCTTCTTAGCCATTCATAACCCTATGTATTGAAATGTGACTTAACGGAAACTAGAGGCCAGAAAGCGATGAGACTTTCTTCTAGCGACGCGGACGTCTTCAGTGGAAACAAGGAAGGCATCGACATTTTCCTAAGAAAACGTCAAACGCTTCTCCTTTGTGGATCGAAGTTGGAGGCCGGCGTTCCATCAAACGCGCTAATAGAAACTACTTCCTGTATGAGAGAGAAGGTTACAATGCCAATAATTGTGGGTATTTACTGTCCAAACCAATTACGCCCTCTGAGAATTCCCAAAACAGAGTAGATGTCACCCAGCGATGTTTATTCCTCTGTGAATGAAGACACGGCCAAAAATCGACGGGGAGTTTGTACCAGGAATCTATTAGGAGAGCAGCGTATTTCCCAGAACGGCTTTTGCCCTTAAATTCACTTTAAAGAAAGCGCTTTTTAACTATTAATTCTATACTGAAGCATATAAAATGCTATGAAAAAAAGGTCTGCGTTTTTGCTCAGTCTTAGTTCCAAGTCATGTTTAAAAAAAATAAATAAATAAAGTTGTGAAGTGGATCAACAATGAGCACTTTGCGCAACTAAGTACAATCTCTATTTCATTAATCTTTTTTTTCGGTTGAAAATCTAAGTCACTGCATGCGCCATTTTTATTGTGATTCTGTGCCGTGGTTTTCTTTTTAAAAAAGAAATACTTTTGAGAAAAGTTACAGAGAGTACCTCAATATGCCCCACAAAGGGAGATGTTGGGACAATACGGCTGGAATGTTTTCGCTGCTTATTAAGATAAATTTGAGATAGGCATTGAAACTCCTGTTCAAAACTTTATACTAAAAATATATATGTATATTTTTGAAAACACTTTTTGGCACGCATTTACGGAAAAAATGCGCTAGTTAAATTGACTAAAAATTAGTAAAAAATAAATAAATAAAAATATAAAAAACGCGACTGCCAACTCAGCACGTTGCCACGTTACCAGACTTGCCAGTGAACGTTTTGTAAGCAGTGCTGGGTAACGGTAAAATTTACAAGCAACCTGTAAGCGTTTACTAGCCAGGCTTGGCTGTCGCGCTTTTTAGTTATTTTTACTAATTTTTAGTCAACTTTACTAACCACTTTTTTCAGTGTTATAAGAACCCTAATCTAGAGTCTAAAGCCCGTTTCAAGATTTATCTTCTTGCAGATATTGCTGGCGAAGGTGTTGGAGGAGTTTCCCGCTAAAGCCTTTTTGTTGAAGTTTATGTCGAACATACTAAAAATAGTTTTAATATTTGACATAAATAACGTTATTTTTTGTCTTCCGGGATGAACCCGAAAAAGTAGGTATTCTCCATGGAATATCAATCTCTCTAGCTGCAAATGCACCGAATCAAACTTTCACAGCCAAAATTGGGAACTCCTCCACATTGCAGCTCTAAGGGATAAACACTTCAGTAGAGGCCATTTAGTTGATAGTGTCTAAGCACACGACATTAGACGCGGCAAGAGAGCCGTCGGAAAAAAGAAAAAAAAGATGTTGAAGATGAGCACATCCGGCACGCGTTAAAGAAAACACAAGGCGGAGCTACTTTGTCTCTTAGCAGTACGCGGAGATGTTCGAGGGGTGGAAAGTGCCGCAGGCGCAGCCCACACGGATTGGAGCCAGGAGAGGAAAACTGGCTCCCTGAGCGATTAGAAATTGAGGCAGCGCGTGGTGCCCGCCTCGACGCCACCGCTGCCAGAAATTGTCATTTTGTTAAATTGAACTGAGATTGACTCGCGAACTCTTGAAAATAACTGAGCATGTACACGATGTTTCCGATATAGTTTCACTATCAGGAACATCCTGTGGAGTACAGTGATGGATTAAATTTAAAAGAGGAATCCGAAAATGGGGCTGATCAATCATTTATTTTTATTGGTCGGAAAACATGTTCTCACTTAACGGATTCGTGAATCTCGCAACACTGCGACAGTCTGCCGTAGTGGTTCTCAAGCAAGCCGAATTCCCAACTTTGGATTTCCTTGTCTCCTACGCTAAAATTTTCAACGTGTTTTTTTTTCCTGGATAGAATAATGCAGTTGTACTTCTCAGGCAGTTATGCAAAACAAAATTTCAAAAGAAAGATGATCTCAGAGACGGAAATAAAACATTTTTTAAATCCTTATTTAACGGCAGATTTGAGGGTTAGGTTATGTTCCGCTATGGTAATAAGTCATGTTTTGAAATGTGTTATGTGGGTTCAGTTTGGACAGAGATTGTTCAAGTCAAGTATTAAAGAAGGGTGGTGCAAAAAAAAAAAGAACTCTCTTTTTGAGGATAAGTCAAGGACATATCCTTGAAAAATGCAAGAAAGAAAGGTTGAATGATATCGGAATATATTTTAAGGTCATGCAGCCTCCGCAAAAATCTGATTATTTTGGAAGGTTTTCAAAAATTGGCAATGGAGTTGCCTTTACAAGAGAAACTCTGACATCAAACTCTGTCCTTAATTTTATGTAAAAGAACAAGAAACGCTGGATGAGCACAGTGCTGGTGACTTGTGTGACCAAATACTTGTAGTCGAAATTCATGTGTGTGCTTGACAAAGAACAGAAAACGTTTCCTTTTTGATCGTCAGTTTTTTTCTTCTTCGTGTGCACTTCTATCACGCATGTAAGTTGCGTATCCATGCAAAACGCCTTGCATTCCTCCCTATTTATATAAGCGTACCTGAAACGTCTACGGAAATAAAACATATTCCACACTAGAGCAATAATGTGTCGATCCTGTAAGTTCAGTATCTTGTCAGCCTCGCTAGTGTCCTTTTCTGTCAGTATGAAAATTATTGGACGCGTTAAACACAGCCGCGTGCCGCTTGTTCTGCTGACGCATGCAATAAAATGCTCCCGGATTCGTAGCAATATTTCGCGGATGCAGGTTGAAAAGCGCCAACTCAGACAGTTGTCTGAAAAGTGGGGCTTTGAATCCATGTCACCTGTGTTTGATCAGGTTGGCCTGAGCTGTAATGCCGGATATCAGGAGCACCGGAAAAGGAAATAAGTTTGCACAGGATTAGGTTTTGGGCGAAACTGCTTGTTCTAGCTACTTTCCTAGTAATTGGTTCGGTATGCCCATCCCAGATTTGAGCAGGATGATGGCCTTTGGTTCCCTTCTATCCGCCTGATTGCTCGGCTCAGCCGGTTACAACACCAGACAACGTTGCTCAGCGCAAGCTTAACAAAACTTCTGTTTTTCTCGATCACAAGAAAAACTCGAAGGGTTAAATCCGACAATTCGACATTCCTGTTGAAATATTCGCCGAAGCAGAAGAATTTTCCTGTTTGGATTGTTACGTACAGGCAAAATAAATAAGATATACGCTTGATACAAGAGCAAAGTTAAGCGCACCTGTATTGTTCGACACAGCATCCCTCCTGCCAATTACCATGACAACCATTAATTGAACGGAGCCTTTGTAAATTAGTGGAACAAATACTATCAAAGGCTGTCCATTAATTTGACGGTTGGCCAATACATAAAAGGACACGCATTATTTATACGTTCTTGTGTTTTTTGAATAAACCTGACATACTTCTTTTCACTCCTCTAAAGCAGTTTGACAAAGACAGGCCGAGTTATTTCTTAACCCACTAGCGCCCAGCTATGCCGTTCGGAAAAAGAAAAAAATATTTTAGAGGATCTTCAAGATTAGTATTGACACAATTTAAAATATATCACCCCTCTAGAAATTTGAAATTTAATAGTTTAGACATTTTTCAAATCTTAAAAGTTTGTATGGGAAAAAAGTCCCTACAATTTTTCTTATCTAAATTTCACTCCAAATACTTCGGGCTGTTGTGTGTTGAAGTAAGAAGCCCCTTAAAAGCTAATGACGGACTTAAAACGTTTAAGTTGCTGCTTTCAACGTCACAGAACATTTAGCTGTACCTTTCAAGGATTTTTTTTTGGGGGGGAATGTTTATTGACCCGATCACCCCATTTAAAATGTGTTAGGTTGAATTCCGTGCGTTCAAGTCACCTCCCACTAAAAATGTATCAGATTGGGTTCCGTGCGATCAACTTTTGTTTTCTATCCAAATGGTTCGAAGCTCGCCACAAATATCTAAAACACTCATTCACAGTTGGTCAATAACCACTTTAATAAACACTAAGGAGAAAGGAACCCAAAATTGTTCATGTCCCAATGTTGAAGCCGTCAGGACAAAACTACTCATTCATACAGTTTTGGTAAGAAACGAACCTCTAAACGACCTACCGTCTAGGTTTTTTTTAACGCATGTTAATATTGGAAGTTGGATCTCCTGCCTAAGTCAGGCTAGGCGACAATGAGAGAAAAACGGCAATTAACCAAGCCCCAGTAAATTTAATCTTAAGACTAGTGAGTCGGTGACAAAACGCGGCACAGGGCACCTCCAAGCGAAGCGCGACATGTGCACCCAACTTGACCTAACCTAGGTTAACCCAGCCCATGTTTCCGTATGCCGTTAGTCTGCCTGATGTAATGAAAAGTTACACGAAGGTGGATGGAACGCAGAGACAGAGAACGTAACTTTGAATCTGAGAGTGCGTTCACTTCCTACCCACTGATCTTACAAGACTCCTTACTCAAAGTTAAAGAGAGCATTTTCTTCGTCTCCTGTTTTTCCTGGTCCACCTTTAATAGCGTACGGTCATATCACAATTACTGTAGATTAAGTTCAGTTTCGCAGTCTCCTGTCGCTCAACTTAGCGTGAAAATGAAGGGTACAACACAAGAGATTACAATCGCACTCATTACAAATTATCCTTGTCCGATAAGCATTTGTATTTTGCTTTTAACCATTGGAGATACATTTTCTGTCCTAATAGAGTTTACAATTACTTGATTAATGCTTTCCAAAGCTTCTGGAATATGCAAGTGTATAATGGAACGTACAGGAGAAGAGAGTTATTGAAACAAAATGGAAAGGAATAATTTTGGAGCGAAGCACAGAGGATCACGTGGCACAGGGACAAGTTGCCAGAGATGCTTTGGCAGAAGCCCAACATTCAGGTTTTTCTTGGAGGTGGTTCGGTTGCTATACTTACAAAAGTAATTTTTTCTTATCTTTCGTCCTAGCTTATCCTTTTGTACCTTGTGTTTTAGCGTCCTGGGAGAAAAAACTCAGCCAAATGCGCGGGCAGTAAGATTCCGTCAGAAATTATAGCTGTCTAAGTCAATAAAACCAGTACTTCGTTAATATGGATTAAGCTTCGTCGTAAAATTTGGTTATCGGCCTATTTTCGAAGAGGAAAAGGGGGCGCATTTTTCAGGATTTTCACGGAAAGATCGTTAGCTAGCTAAGGCGTAGCACCTTGCCTTTTGCCCACGTTGACGGCGTTTAAGTGCAAGCCAAGTTAGGTTAGGAATGCATATGTGTTTCTTTATCGATGGTAGTGCGTCGATTATCTATGTCTCAATTAAATTTAGCATTTTTTGTTGCGAAACTATAAATATACCGGGGAAAATAATCCAAAATAAATCATGACAGGAGAAAAAAAGCAGCAAGGAAAAATATCTGGCGGCCGAATACGGTGCATTATATGCACTTTTAGGAGCCTGCGGTCAAAAAGCTTTTGGTCTGTGTATGCTGACAATAAAGCATGATGATAAAAGTGCTCTCTCAGAAGGATGTCTGCCCTCGCTTATGAGCGAAATGTGGTCAACACTTTGGAAGAGACATAATCTACTGGAATATGAATGCAAGCTTTTCAGAAGATTTATCGTTAGACATACAACTGGAAAGTTTCGGGAATTTTCTTATTTGAGCATCAATCAGGTTACCTTGGGTTGTGAGTAAGTTTTAGGTAGACAAGTCTAGGTTGGCTTTAGTTAGATCTACGTATGATATATGCAAAGTTAGATCTGACACGTCGAATAGTTTGGCACGGTTTTGAGTGTATCTTTGAAAAAGTATGACGTACAAAAGCCTCTACTTGCTTTTGTATCAATTTCTGTACTGCTTTAATGTCACATTTCTAATATTCTCCTTAAGGTACTAGCCACGTAGCACATGTTATTGATGGGACGAGTACGCTACGCAAAGAGGTTTTAGTCAGCGGAGACGAAGAAATAGGTGGAAGGAAGAACCCAGACTGCGTTTGTGCTTGGGCAAGCAAAATCAGGGCACGAAATATGACGCCACACAACGTGGCGAAAGAAGAATCAGACAATTTTAACGATGCGCCAGCAGAAGATGAACAGCCAATTTTCATAGTACTGTAGAATTGGCTTTTACAAAGTACCAATCGTGATCAAAAGCAACGAAATACTCTTTAAAAAGACCTTGTTGCATACTAAGAGAATATTTTTAGGGAAAACCATGGCATAGCCAAACAATTTTCAGCCCTTGCACAACTCCTTGAAAATAATTATTGATGTGTATTTCATTCCAAGTTGAAAATTTCACGTGGTATCTTCACTTACTATTCACTTAATATTCGTAAGTTAGATTGGATGCCTTGTGCCTAAATCCCATTTTACTCCATGTGCAATCACCATGTGCTTCGCTCCCCTAAAGGCTCCTCTCAGCTTTCGGAAAGCCGTATGCTCTTTTTCCCGCTGGCAGTAACTTCTGCCAAAAAATGACTAGCATCAAGCTTTGTTACCATAATTAAAGTTACGTTATTGCTTTGGGTACATAGGTAACTTCACTTCACACAAATGGACAACTAACGTTTAGATCCAAGAAATGAAAAATTTTATCTTCGGACGTTACATTAGAGATCTGGGAGATATGCTACGTTTTAATGATGAAAATCATAGCTTATTCCACGTCGCACTGCATTCTGAATCTTAAGGTGATCACTAGTCCCATATCCTGCCCAATATCAGAATGAACGCTGGAGATCAAAATTTATACCATCCTTTATTGCAGTTATTCCGTGTACAGTGGGCCACAAAAGTCATGACCCTTGCTTCCATAAGAAGTATACAGAAGCAGGGGTCATGACTTTTGTGGCCCACTGTACAAACACGTCAGTACTTTTGATATTGATTGTACACATTAGCCGACCCACAGTATTCTCTTCTCCCTCTCGACGGAATAATGCAGCCTTCGCAAGTTTACAAAGGGCAGCGATCCCCCCGTCCAGGTCACGATGTCCCCTGAGAGGGTCCACGTTCTGAACTGCTAACGATGCCAATAATTGGTATTTGTTATGTTACAGGTCAGTCACGTTCCGGACGCAGCCGTGGCCGCAGTTGCGAGGTGAATGGACATTTAAAGAGCTGTCATGATTCCACTCAGCTTTTTCTCTTGTGGATGAGGAATAGCCAATTAATTAGGTCTCAGCTCTTGAATTCACAGGCAACGCCATATCAACGCCCTCTTTGAAAAAAGAACCACTTTTTCTCGCTCCTCGGGAGTGAATTGAATGGAGCTGAAAAAAGCTCAAGCAGAGATTTACTTCCTTCAAATCCAAACGTTCGGTCTGAAGTTGTTCTTCAGCATGAAATCCTCCGGCACGAAGTATAGACACTGTCGACACTTCTCCAATGTCTTAGAATATCACATTCTCAAGAGGGGACTTTATTTTCTCCATCCATCCCCGAAAAATCTGTGGCTTGCGGGCTCGTCCCCCCAAAAAAAAATCATAGAAAGCTTTACTATAAGACACTATGCACCTCCGTTTAAAAAAATCAAAGAAAAAAAAGATACGTGTTATTTTGGCAGACATCAATCCAACAATGGTTTCAAGATTCATGTGTACCGCACATAGACACTAAATGTACAATTTTAATGTTGACAAGGGAAGGTTGTTATGTTACAAGCAAAATAATCGCCTTCATTGAAGTACACGGGAACGAAAACTTTGCGGTTCGTAGGCACTTATGGACGTTACGTGAATCATAAACCCGGCATAAAGTCCTTATAGACGTGTAAACGCAACGACCAGCCGTTTCCGAGAATCGGTTCGCTTTGCTCCTCACAATCAGCTGTTGGTATAGAGCTCGGTATATCCCTCTGTGTCCGAACTCGTGATCTTTCCCATTTCCACAACACTTCTGACATTTAATATTTTCGCAGAATCTTTGTTAATAATTTGCGATAAGAGGAAACCCTAAGCATTTCTCCATCTCTTCAACAGGAAAAACTATCCGATCGCCTACGACTACGTACCCTCTCCTGAAGTGGTACATCATTGTGGGATGTGTTGATTCATTAGCACAGAATTTTAATCCCAAAATGAGCTGTGTTGCTAGCTTAAACTAATCCTGATACTTTCCAAAGCCAGCCTTGTTGTCAGCAAGGATATTATCAATACTAGACAAAATACTCTTTAACGAAAACTAGTAATAAAACATTTGGAATAATTTTCAACTTCAAAGGTTCAGGCTAGAACAGAGGTGCCGAACTGTGACATCTGAGCGCTTTCTGACATCGGCGCGATCGCCCAGCGGCTCAGCGAATGCCTCTGTCATCGGCCGATGCCACACTCGGTATTAGCCCGAAACCCACCGAAGTAGCTTCGGCTTGGAACACGCGCGATGCGCGGCAATTTTGAATTTCACCGGCTGCCATATATTCTCGCCAATGCTTTTCTCTCGTAATTTGTTTTTTCTTGGCAGGGGTTTCGTCTTCGGAGTAGAACTACTCTTTTATGGTTCTGTTGTATTTGGATAATGACAACTTTTCTTTTTTCTGCGCTACAAGTACATCAATAGAAACATTTCTGATGCTTATGTCCGGAATAATTAGCTCCGCATGAACAGGACTGTAAAATACGTATTAAATCACGTCATACGTTTTGCTACTTTACCATAAGGTTC
>Ga0058701_10004744_pt1 | contig 11108 bp, 6 predicted proteins | sample AgamicOrMae_FD_97039 | JGI IMG/M metagenome (GOLD analysis project Ga0058701, IMG submission 97039) | Agave microbial communities from Guanajuato, Mexico - Or.Ma.e | ecosystem: Host-associated > Plants > Phyllosphere > Phylloplane/Leaf | place: Guanajuato, Mexico | collected 2012-06-04 | reverse complement strand
ATGGCACTAAAACTGTTGAATTATGATTGATAGCGTCTGATTGAGATTAGATGAGGATCGAAAAAACTGTTTCCAGCGGAGATTGGAGTTTCAGAAACAATTTAGAAAAGTTTGATGACAATCCACCGTTTCGTTATTTTTAAAAACTTTACAACAGCCGCATTTTGTAGAAATGTGAGTCAAATCAGCAACTTCATTATTTTTTAACGTGAGAAATAAGTTTTTACTGAGGTGAAAATAAAATGCGAAGAACAGCTCGTGTAAATACTTGAAAGCGATAATTTTCTCAATTTTCAGATTTTTAACACGCGTTTGGAATTTTTCGATAAACTTGACTAGTCGGAAGCGCTGGAATATCCTTGAGCAAAATTTCACTCCAAATACTTTGGGCTGTTATGGGCTTAGACGCAAAATGTTTACAGGGAATAAATTCATGTTATGTACAAATCACACAAGACTTTGTTGGCATCTTAAAGCGACAATGAAAGATTCCGAGTGCTGGGACTGGGTCCGTTTTGTACATTTTACGGCTAGTGTGGTTAGAAATAGCCCCCGCTCCAGTTCCTTCAAGTGTAAAAGGCCCTCATGTGATGTGATACGGTGTGTTTACCAACAACGCTCACAAAGAGCGGAATGGGCCCGGCTACTTGGGTAGGCCTACGGCAACCGGGATCAACGTTCCTCCACACTACAGATTATTTTCCTTGCTTCAACAAAAAGATACTTAATCAAAGGGTCTTCTAGGAAATGCATGCGGTACTCTGGGGCGGAATTCACTATCAGCACTTCGGCTGCGTGTTTGGTTTTTTAAGCAAGCGAAAGACTAAACCACTTATCCGCCCGAGATTCTTCGGAGATTGAATCATCAAAGGATTTTTATGACAGGAATAATCTCTGCACGGTTTTAAACTGCGTGCTCGTATGATCTTTCATTCTTCGCGCAAGATAGTGATATTCCACTCACAATCAGTTATGGAGGTTTATTCTCGTCACAGGATCTTCGTGTTACAGAGGTACTGTAGCAGTCTCAAAAGTATTGACCGCTCGAACTCTTTCAAACCTCTGTAACTTTGGAAACGGAGCGAGATATGACAAAAAGCTAATATCAAATTGATAGATCCCTTTAGCGATTTTATACCGTGCTTTTCTGAAGTATCTTTCTCCGTTTCAAAATTACGGAGGTTTTTAAAAAATGAAGCGATCAATTCTTTTGAGACTGATAGTACATTCCCATTCCCATGGTCCATGCTACATGCTACGGGGAGGATTCTTCACAGTCAAGCTTGCGTTTTGCGGCGATCGCACAGTTTTGCAGGTTGTCTATTTTACCTCCGGTTCAGTCTTAAATTTTACTATTAAGCCGTGACTGCGTCGCTTTACTATAGGTGATCTACAACTTTCTCCCCTGTGGTTCCGCTTGTCTTATCGACGAAAGGTAAAAGAGATAAAAAAAATGCATCAATAGAATTTAGAGTGTGGGATTGGGAAAGAATCACAGGTCCCCAACAGCGTTGGCAGCAAATGGGAAGCCAGTTGTAGATCCCCAAAGAGCCTTTGTCCGTCACGCCCGCTGCAGCGGCTGTAGGCCGGTCGGCCACTCAATGAAACTGAACTGAGCATACCGAGAGGATGTTCCAACCCTTTGATTTCTCGAGTCGTGGGCCAGTCGCGGGCCGGGCACCCGGCGCGGCGCGCAGTTCAAACTATTTAACCGCAGGGCAATGAAGACGGTTGTTTTTCTTGGAAGTTGTGCGAGCACACTTTGGTAATGGAGATACCCTTCCAAATGGCCGACAAGCACAAAGGGAGAGAAACAAAACCAACGTGGCTAGCTGTTTCCTGCGCCTGTTTTGGATACTTGTTTATCTTTGGAGAAATCGATACATAAACACTTCACATACGTAAAGGCGACTGCTCAAAAAAGTCGCCTCAAGAAGTTAGACTAGATTTCCAACCTCTGAGATCCACCCTGCTTCCTCCTTGCATTATATTATTAGTACTAGCAACCTACCAATGCGTAGGTTAGGCTGAGTTAGGTTAAGTTAGGTTAGGTTAGATTATGTTAGGTTAGGTTAGATTAAGTTAGGTTAGGTTAAGTTAGGTGAGGTTAAATTATGGTTAGGTTAAGTTAGGTTAGGTTAAGCCAAGAGCCAAGGGTCTTGTGTTTGCTGCTGCTCCAATTGACGGCGGATAGGTTAAGTTAGGTTAGGTTAAATTATGGTTAGGCTAAGTTAGGTTAGGTTAAGCGAAGAGCCAAGGGTCTCGTGTTTGCTGCCGCTCCAATTGGCAGCGGATAGGTTAGGTTAAGTGAAGAGTCTTAAGCGTCTCGCTTTTGCTGCTGCTCCACTTGGCGAACAATGGATAGGTTAAACTAGGTTAGGTTACGTGCCTTTGTGCATCCCTCCGCTGTCGTTATTTCGACAACGGAAGGTGGAATACAAGAGGAGGTCTCAAATCTTTGAAATTTCCAGTGCAGCCTGGTGGACTCGTCCACAGCACTCAAATTACCTTCTGATGAGCTAGTCGCGGTTCGAGGGACTGACTCCGTTTGACTAATGAGGGTTGGACGCCAGCTCGCTGAGGGCCTTCCTTCTTCATCATTCGTTCCACACTTATCTGACGCTGACGGTCCATTAGCTTTTGTTTCTCTAACCTAAAACCCCTCAACTTCTTTCATATTTCATGCGGTTTCCTCTTGCTATGTGTTATGTCTTCTTAGTCTGAACTCGAAACCTCCATCTCAAGTGCATGGATTCGGATCTTATATTCGAGTATTTCGAGATTTAAAAGCTGTAAGGCTGCTTTAAATTCAGTTAAACTGTATGTCAAGTCACGTTGTTGGGTTGAATTTGGTTGATACAAGTTGGAAATGGGATAGTAATAAGGTTCGAGATTTATTCAAATGTTCCGCTTAAACAGTCAATTCCAAAACAAACGGTAAAACATGAACACTAACAGATTGTTCGAGTAGAGGCGATTTTATAACACTATACCCTTAGCTAGAGCGTTTTGAGTAGCCTATTGAAAGCGCTGTGACGAACAATTCGTCTCAGTACTAAAACTATAACCGTTGTCCCACGTGACTCCGTACTGGGGCGGTGAGAGTGATTTGTCATAGTAGTACAGGTATTTTGTGAGTAGCTTTACTAAAAATTCCAATATAGGATCTCAAAGCTACAGTTTTCAAGGTCGCGGTAATTTTATGCTCTAACCTGTTTCAACTTGAATCATATTCGAGGATAGCAACAAGCATAGGTTAAGATAGAACTTTCTTGTGGCACGCTAAGCTATTGAACCGATCTTCCCTGTACAAGCGTGATGCCGCTTACTGCTCTACTCGGGGACAGTAACATGGCGCTGTGATGTAAGCGGCATAAGGCTTGGCAACGAAAAGTTAGGTTAGATTTGTTCTGAGACTTGCTGTCGCCTTGTGGAACACAAATGTTAGAAGGACGTTAAAATTGACAGTGTAGGCTACTCGTGTATTGATGACCAGTGATGTGCGTTTCTCTCCAACTGTAAGCTAATTCGGTGAGCGAGAAAAAGGCTGCGTTAAGAGTAAGTGCGAGTTCTACAAATGAGAACGAAGCTTCGTTTTACCACCGCAAAGTCGTAACTAGCAGCGTTTAGCTTTGCAGGCACTAAATTTAAAAAGATATGTGACGAACGAGAAGAAACGGTTTAAAAGGGCGTGGGGGAGCGGCACTAAACTCGTGAGTGGCAGAAGCTGTTTGACACTCGCTTCCGGTGCTTAGACATTCCATCATTACTGCACTTGTCAAAAACCCCACGGCGCGGGAATGGCTCGCATCAGACCACTGAAAGTTACAAAATCACCGACTGGAATAACTTCAGCTGATTCTTCATCTTGTGTTGTGAACTACAGTTTGCTTGAAAAATTACGACGTGCACAATTATTTACAGGTAATTTTAGGTAATTCTGTGAAGTAGGCCTAAATTTTTTCAAGGTAGCATTTTCTTTCTCTCGTGGTTTTCCCATTCGTCGACTAGCTGAGCAGAGCGACAGTGGAGCGAGACACAAAGTACTTAATCTGACTGTATGCAAAGGTCACCAAATCCAGAACGGGCTGTCCGCGACTGACGCCTACGAATAGAACGGATAAAGTTAGGTTTCTCGACTCGAAGCTCATACATTTAGTGGCCCGTTTCGTTCGGTTCGGAAAGATCACAGCGGCCGTAAAATAAGTTCGCTTAGCGCTTAATACTCCGATTGTAGCTGGATGAGGGCCGAAACTCCGCTCGCGCGCGCGAGGCGGCGGCGAGCGGCGGCGAGCGGCGACGAGCGGCGACGAGAGCCGACGGAGAGAGGCGAGCGGCGACGAAAGGCAGCGGAAAGAGGCGACGAGCGGCGACGAGAGGCGGCGGAAAGAGGCGAGCGGCGACGAAAGGCGGCGGAAAGAGGCGACGAGCGGCGGCGAGCGGCGACGGAGAGAGGCGAGCGGCGACGAAAGGCGGCGGAAAGAGGCGACGAGCGGCGACGAGAGGCGGCGGAAAGAGGCGACGAGAGGCGGCGGCAAGCTGCGGCGGTGAGCCCCAAATCGTCAAATGTTGACGACTTGCCGGGGAAGTGCTTTCTTAGCTGCGGTGCAATTCAGGATTACAGCTTTGTCTGTCAAACGACACAGTAAAATAATGTTAGCGTCGTTTTTGTTATCCGCCCGACTTTCTGTCAAAGTAAAGCTGCGGTGTCGTACAGTATTATCGTGTTGAATAAACATTGAAGACAGCTGCATTCGCTATCACGGAACTGATTATGAGGTGGACGAAATAGAGCGGTGAGGGTGGAAAGGCACATCCTAAGGCTGAATTTTCCTCCTCTGTGACTAACGTTTCGTTAACCGAACAGGCCGTCTGTCCAGCAAGGTGCAGCCTTCAATAAAAATTTACTATAAGCTATAACCTAAAGATATCGCCTAGCGGAGCATTGCGGGAGCGAGCCACACGGAAATCCGACCACGGTGACATAAGGGCGAGGCATTAGGCCTTTAACCTAACCTTAGTTAACCTAACCTTTGTGAACCTAACCAAAGTTAACCTAACCTTAGTTAACCTAACCTTAGTTAACCTAACCATAGTTAACCTAACCATAGTTAACCTAACCTTAGTGCACCTAACCTTAGTTAACCTAGCCTGCGTAATTGTATATGTCGCCAGTAATGCAAGCTTGAGCTAGGGAGGTTTTCAGGCGAAAATCTAATCTTCAAAACTAAAAATACACGGTAAATTTTAAAAATTGCCTTTTTCTTCTTGTGAATTTAAACGGTGCGGAGATCGGAGATGAACGTTCGCGAAGCAAGGAGTAGGGCACCTAAACAAGCCTGGCTTGAGTGGTTGCAGAGCCCTGTGGGCTCACGTCGTTAATTCTCAGAATGTAATGGAGAATTTAACCAGCGAGGACAACAAGAGGTTCACAATGCAGCTTTGAAAACTTAAAGAGTGTGTATAAAGAAGTGCGTATTGTGAGCTGAGTAGGGTGGCATCAGGGTAAGCACGCTCTCTCACAAAAACACTTGCCGTATTGTTTAAAAAATGAGCTTATGGAGTTAGCTGCGTTGGCATCTAAAGAGTACGTCGCTGCACCAGATCGAAATACAGCCAAGTCCCTACATCAGGACTTGTCATGTCTTGCGAAACCGCCCTCCGAATCGTTGCTCCATCAAAAAAAGCTAAAACTAATTTTCAAATAGAGAAAAGAAGAAAAGCCTATCCGTGGTTAAGTTTTAACCACGGATAACGGAAGTTAAGAAGCTTGAAAGTTTCAATCTAAGTAGGCGTAGATAATTTGTACGTTGTCTAAATTAACCCACTACCGCCCAGCGATGCCGTTCGGAAACAGAAAAAAATATTTTAGAGGTTCTTTTCAGTTCAGTACTCTCACAATTCAAAAAATATCACCCTCCTGGAAATCTGAAATTTAATTATTTGGGCATTTTCTAAAGCTTAAAATTGCGTATTTCAGTGGAAAAATCGTTTTAATTTCACTTAAAAGCTAAATTTCACTCCAAACACTTTGGGCTGTTACGGGTTAAGCTACGTGCAGGTGGACGGAATAGCGCATTGGGATTAAATGGGTAAACCTATAAGATTTAATTTTACCTAAGAACATCTTGCTTAGGAGCCCCTTTTCATTAATACAGCTTAACAGCATCCCATTACGCGCCGCGGCGCTTGAAGCTTGTCTGGTGGGCCTGACCAGAAAAAAAGGGGAAGTCAAGTTAATTGTTATTCGTCCCTGTAGATCTGAAACTAAAATTAGTCCACGACAAACTATACTGTTATGACTCCTAAGAATCCAGCGACCGGACTCCCCATAAAAATCCCTGCGCGGCGTTTCCGACTCCAAAACCCATATCTCAACCTTAAAATTTTGATTATGATACCCGGGCTTAACTACCTTTCAGATAACAAGGAAGTAACACGTCACTTTGACAAGGTAATAAGGCAGGTCTTGCTCCGCCCACAGGTCGCGGTCATGGCGGATTGCCCCTTTCTCCCCTCCCTTTCCCCCCCCCCCGTGAGTGGTGGATGGCGGGGCGGGGCGGCAAGCGCGTCCAACCCTTTCGCCTTCGCTCCACGGGCTCCATGCGGACTTTCTTTGTCCGGATGCGGGTTGGATCGTATCCTGTTTTGACAGTTTTCTTCTTCTTCTTCTGTTTTTACTTTTATTGATTTTGTGTTTCCGATTATTTTGCAAGCATCGATAGAGGTTGCACGGTAAATTTGAAAAGTTGAATAGGCCTTTTGCCTCGTGTTTTTTTTTCCCCTCTGCCATCTACAACCCAAGCGTCATCCATGCAAGCCGTGCAACCTAACAAAATTTAACCTAGCAAAAGTTAACCTTACAAAAGATAACCTAACAAAAGTTAACCTAACAAATGCTAGTAAACAAAGGTTAACCTAACATAGTTTAATTTAACATTTAACCTATAACCTAGCCTTGGTTAACCTAATGGGTCGTTAATCGTATATTTTCGTTGTTATGCACTCGCTCGCGGGTAGCTAAATCGCACTTTTAATTAAATTAAAGTGCAACAGTGCACTTAAAAGTTAATTTTTTTAAAAAAATGCGATTTTCAACGATGCCCTACGGCTTTGCGACGTTTAATTTTAACTTCTATAAGTTCGAATTTTGCGTTATCATTCAATGCACATCTTCCTTTCACCGACACAGTAATTACTGTGCGCGAGATTCAAACTGATGAGTATCTTTCTTTAAATCTGCGAAAGCGTAAGATATCTTAATTAAAACTACATTACATCACTGGCGAGAAAAGATTGTTGCGGCGATATCAAGATGAACGCTGAGAGGAAAAATTGAGACATAAACACTTGTCGAAAGGTGATTAGCACTTTCGTTCGGCTTGCATTCTTCCAGAACGAGGATATTAGATGCGCTTTTATGAAATGAATATCTTCAAAACCGGATGTGCACAACAACACAGTTATCGGTTAAATTACAGCGTCTCAGCCGCGTGAAAGGTAAGTATTAAAATATGGGTAAGTAACTCGTCTCTGGAAAAATAAAGTTAACAGAGTTCCGGTAACCGATCTGGACCAAGAAATATTCCTGAAAAATTTTTCATCTTTTCTGATGCGATTTTACAGTAGGTCAAAAGTCTTGATTTTTTTAAAATGGTATTTTAGAAGTGATCAGATTTTCAATTAAGGCAAAGTTAAGGTATTTTTTTTTTAGCTTTAGTACTAAAACAGGGGACCAATAATAATCTAACAGGATGACTTGTAACAATAATCCTAAACTGGCAATGGTAGGCCATATCACAACAAAGAGGCACAAGTCTGAAATTTCGAGGTCTTCTCTTCAGTGACTCAAACGAAGGGAAAGGATCCTAAGATATCTTCAGTTCCTTCGGGACTTAGGTCCTTTTTTCGCGATATGAATTCCGCATAGCTGAATAATCATGTTTCAACTATTTCCGGGTAGAAACATGTGGTTATGGCCTTAGGTAAACCTAGAATTACCTAACATGACATGGGTTTACTCAACCTAGGGCAATCTATCCTAACCTTGTTTCACCTAACCTTGAGCAACCTAACCTCACCTAGGCGGGTGTATGTAGTAATAAGTAGTAACAGTGGTACGGTAGTAACAATGATAAAGTAAACCTGCATGTGGAACACAATCAAGAATGAAAAATGTCACCATTCAAGTTTACAGTGTAGTTCGCTAAACCTTGTAAGGAAATCCATGTTAAGTGGCTGCATGTGGGACGGAGAGGGTAAACAGGGAGGGGGTAGTTTTGCAAAGCGCGAACCAATCAGCGTTCAGTATGCGAACGCAGGCTCTCCAACACGTAGCGTGGCGCGGGGAGCGAAGAACCTTGGCTCGGCTCGGCTGCCTCCTGCCCGGCCTCGGCTCGGCCTCGGCTCCACCCCCTCGTAATCAACGTTGACCTCAACCTATGTGCGTGCATCTTTCACTCTCAGCCTCTTCACTGTGTGCTAGAATCCCGCGTTCTCAACTCTCCATTTTAACTCACTCGCGGACAAACCCTCCAGCTTTTGCGGAAATGATTTCACATTCAGTTGACTGCAGTACAGTCGCGATAAAAAGTCGTGTCACCTACGGGCTATTTCATAATGGTGACACAACTCTCGATCTAATCGACGGTACTTCATTAGAAATTTCGGTCGATTTCAGCTGTTACAAAAAAGAAAAGAAAATCGGGTGATGTAGTTCATAAAATAATTAGAATTGGCCAAGCAAAAGAGCTATACATACTCTTTAAAAAAAGTTCTATAAACACAAAGTTGCTCATGCATCTGTTTTGTATTGCACCTATTTTGATAAAATTTGATAAATCTAAAACAAAAAAAAAACGAAAAAAAAAACGGGTTTCCTCCGGACAGACGAATAACTATTCGAAAATAACACTGTTCGTCTCGTAACCCACGTGCATATCCTAAATTCTGAAGCGGTAACAACTAAGTTGTAATTTTGGCCGTATCTTAATTTCCGATTTTCCGGTAATGTTGTGAGGGATATACAGTTCCAGCCCTCTTTCCCCTCCTCCCTCTCCCGGTCAGATTAGCTATGGTACCGGGTCACGCCTTTCCACTTCCCAGAAAAACGACTCATTATCACAATAATGGCCAAATTAAAAGCTCCTCCTCCTCATAATTAACCATTAAACACATTTTATTAGTTTTATTTTGCGTCACTCCACGAATATTGTGAGGACGTGATGCTTGCACGCCTCGTTAATGCGCCGAATCTGTAACCATTACTATGCAGCGATGAAATTTGTGACCCCTCCAAATTGTGAGCCGGGTACAATTTATGGCGCTGACTGTACCTACACTGAATGTTTTCTTCGGTTTGGGACGTCATTTTGCAAGGATTGTGAATAGTTTGTACGATAGATCGTTTTAAGTTCTGCCCACACTGAAAATATGCCGCTGATACATAAACGTAACTTTTAGCGCTGACTGTACAGGAACTTAGTTTACACGCTTCTCGCAAGAAACGACTTTAAAAGGTGCAGTCAGGTTAAGCTAATTAAGATAGGTTAAATAAAAGGAAACAAGTTTAGACAAGCTAATCTTCATTAGCAAGAGCTAGGTAATTTTAAGGAGGGCTAACGGAGGAAGTGAGGTAAAGTAAGAATAGGTTATGTTAGGTTAGGTTTGGGCAATGTTAGACGAAATTAGACCTAATGAGACTAGGGTAAGTTAGGTTAAGACCAGGATCAGACAAGACTGCCCGAGGTCTCCTACCACTGCGGTTCGAGCACTTCCCACTCCGTTTTGGTGAATGCCCCAGGTACCGCCAAATTATTTTTTAGTAGAGAAGGAGAAAAAAAGTGAAGAGGAGATATGCAAGTACAGTCGACCGAAGCGGCGGCGGCGGGCGGCACCAAAGTCGGGGCACCAGGCGCCGTGGCAGGGTTCAAACACGAAAGCTTGCTCAGCTCATTCAGCTAAAATCGCGTTTAACATTCGCATTTTCGGGGTGTTCAATCAAATTATGATGCAATCGGCACAGTTTTTATTCTTTTTAAGTATCCCTTCGATGAAAATAAATCGTAATAACTTGAAAATTCAAATAAAAATTCTTGGACAAAAAATCGAAAAAAAAGCAAGGGGGTTACCCCTTGCCTTTTTTCATTTTTTCGCCGAAAATTTTTTATATGAATTTACAATACATTGCGATTGAAATTTATACAGGGATACTAAAAGTGATTAAAAACGTAACTCGTTGCTTCATAATTTGATTGAACGCCACGAAAATGCTAATGTAAGACGCGATTTTCGCCGAATGAACTGAGCGACCCTTCGTGTTGAAACCCTGCGCTATTTTAAGGTCCCAAAAACTAACCTTTTAGGGTAACCACAAGCATGTTTCCGGCATGACATTTAAACTGGTAGACATAGAATATATTTTTAACGATGGGTCTTCCAGTGATCATTTTTTAAAATTATTATTATCATCATTATTATTCTCTTAAGCCACTGTCCACTGATATTTGACTACGTTTATCCAGCAGATATTTTTTGATATTCGGCTGCAATTTGTGGGATATTTAATTGAAATTTATGGCTGATTTTCTCTTGATGTCCGTTTAATATGCCTCTGATATTCGGCTGATTTAATATCCTGGCAGTGTCCAGATTTTTAGCAATAGGTGTTACCTATTGGCTGGCTTGCTCGGGAAATAAAATATGAGAGAGGGTGTTTTCACCCTTCGAACAAACGGACGGTTTGCTAAAGCTCGTCTCAACAGAGGTTCGTCCGACCGCTCGGTTCTCCGTCCTCTTCTTCGCTTCGGCCCTGCTTAGCTTAAGCCTTTCTCTTTTCAATCAGAGCAAAGGTAGCTTGAATGCGGAAGCCCCAACCAACCATCTCTTTCACCCAAAGAAACCAAAAAATACTGCCACCTTGAGTACCTCTTTCTCTTTTGTTCTGTGCTTACCAACTTGCTTCGAGCAAAATTCCTAACAACTTTAGACCACCACACCTGATTAAAAAAAAAAAAAAAAAAAAAAATTAACTCTAATGGAATTAACAAGATAAAATGAAATATTAGAGAGTAATGAGATGTTGGCAAGTGAATCAAACAAAGAGAATT
>Ga0058701_10004743_pt1 | contig 11108 bp, 7 predicted proteins | sample AgamicOrMae_FD_97039 | JGI IMG/M metagenome (GOLD analysis project Ga0058701, IMG submission 97039) | Agave microbial communities from Guanajuato, Mexico - Or.Ma.e | ecosystem: Host-associated > Plants > Phyllosphere > Phylloplane/Leaf | place: Guanajuato, Mexico | collected 2012-06-04 | reverse complement strand
CCGCGAAGTCGCCAAAAAATGGGAGCGTCCCGTGGGGTACTGAAACCGCACCTTGCCGACCCGGGATCGCACTTAAAGCGTACCCGCAAAGTCGCCAAAAAAATGGGAGCGTCCTGTGGGGTGTTGAAACCGTACCGCTTGCGCATCGCTCCGCACTCATAGCGCAACGATTGCGCTCAGGTTGCGCACCAAAAGCGTACTTAAAATTTCTATTCGGGTAGGTAATAATTATGTTTATAAATCGACGGTGGCCGATTTCTTGATATCGCAGCCTTGAAGTGATGCACGAAAAAAAATGAATTTTTCAAGATGGCGTCGCTAGATCCCCCTTAACAGGAATTTCTTCGGATAAGCATGTATTAGTAATGAGGTTTTCTCGAACAATGTATAAAGCCTCTGGTGAACAGCAGTACACACTGGATTCGGAGCGACCAATCGACTAACAAGTAGGTCCGTTTCCTAAAACGTGGAAAACAAACTCAGCAGCGTCCATCTGAACAAACAAACAAATTACCGTGATATATCTTCTACATATAATAACCCCCATAACCATACGCTGAACTTCTAAAGAGTTGCATTTTTCATACCTCTTGGATTCCAAATCTTTCGTGGAAAAGAGACTGGAGTGAGGTACCTACAAGGCAGACAACCCAAACAAGTTAACTTTGGTTCAATTAAGAGTAACTACGAGTAAACTCCGTTTATAGGAAACTGAGGAACTATATCTATTTCATGTCTGACTGAACAATTAGGCGAATCTTAAATTTCGTTTTTGTATTCGCATAAGCATAAGCAGTCTAATAGCATCGCTTTTTCAAAATCCATTATAAATATCAATGATTTATAAGCGTTTTACGAGCAACGGTATCTCAATGGACGGCGACGGTAAGGATTCAGTTACCACGGAAGTGGCCGCGGATACACGGATTTCTCAAATAATAAGACTTTAAGACAAGTTGGTTTGGTTGCGTTGTTTCCATCAGGTTAAATTAAGTCAGGGTTGCCTATAGAGTTGGTTAAAAGAGCTTATTGACTCAGAGCAACTAGACTTGTCCTCGCCCAAAACATATTATTTGTTACAACAGAAAAAATGGTTGCCTCATTGATAAAATTTTCGTTGCGGCTACAAAATTTTGTAGTTGTATTTATAAATCAATTTTGAATGAAAACAAGACGGATTTCCTCGAGGAAATCAATTTTGTCCGATTTAAGGTTGAGTTAATTAGGGTTTGGTTAGCTTAGGTTACGTCACGATACGTAACCTAATCCAATTTCATCGGAGAAGTGCCCTGTCAGAGCAAGTTGCAGTGTACATCCGTTGGCTCCAGTCTGTTCCGAGCTTTCAGGACACTTTCTCCGTAAGTATCTTCTTTCAGGTAAGCGAGTTGATTTTAGTTACCGCTCTCCACTCCACGCCAGCAGCCCCAAACAGGTCAAACCCTATTCCCCATACGAGAGAGTGAGAGAGAGCACGGCGAGAGCGAGCGAGGCAGGCCCGAAAAGAAACACTTCCGAGCCCCAGAGTAGGTAAAGGTGTCTAGCAAAATAAAGCAGAGCAGGGCGACGGTACGGGACGGGACGGGCCGCGACGGGATCAGGGGAAGGTGACGGGGAAGTAGGCCGGAGCGAGGTCTCGCAATGGGACCAACCCGCGCCGGAAAGAGGCTACGTAAATGCCGCAGTCGGTTTCCCGATGTGTCACATTGAATCGGGATCTGCCCTGACTGCGCTCCTTGCTGGCGCCCGGCGGCTCCCGCATGCGCCCGGCGCCGTTCGGCTCACGTCGCTTTGAACTCGCCGTATCCGCACGCCGTTGGCTGCCGCTGCCCTCGCTGTTTCGCCCCGGCTGAGGACGCCCGCTCGGGCCGGGCCGTATACTCTGGGCTCCCGCGGGACATCATGCGAGTATACACACGCCCTGCTTCTCGAAATAAGTGGCTTTTTATATTCGTTGAAAATCAAGTCGACGAAGATTGATAGCGAAGAAAAAGCTTGTGCGGCTAATGGAAGGCTTGCTTACGAGAGGGGTTAACAGTTCGCAATAAGGTGCACTATACCACCTTGAGTGGATGTCTTATCGAATCACGCTGCAACTGCCACTCGAAACTTAGCTACTACAGTATTTTAAAAATCGATTCATTAAATTAAGTTTATTTCTTATAACCTAACTTTTTATAAATGATCCGAATCTGGCCGTATTACACCGCTCATGCCAACTCACCATTCTATCTATATTATCTTCATTAGTTCTCTGAATTCGTCTATTACTCGTCAAAATATCTTTCCTTATCTTGAGGGTTCTAGGAAATGACTTTTTATGCCTTTTGCAGAATTTGTCAAATTTCTCTTTTTTCTTTTGTTTTTCCATTGTAGACGGTCGGAAAAAAAAGGAAATTCTTGAGAGTTTTTTTGTTTTGTTTCCGAGACACTAAAACACTCATCCTTGCCATCTATAACCTAGCCTTGCGCAATTTAAGGACTACTCCATATCGAATTACTTTATATCGCGAGATGACTTTCTTTTCGGAGAGTCCTTTTTTTTCCGTTATGGCCACTTGGTAACAGTGATGCATTCAGACACAGAGTCGTTTCAATGATATTGCCTACATAAAAACAAAAAGTCAACGACTTGTAGACTGAAGATAGTAAAGCTTAAGATTCGCTTCAAGAAAAGGCGACCACTTCAGTGGCCAACGACATATAGGAACACCCTTGCGGCAGAACCATCAGTCTATCATCTAAATACCGAGATTTGAAATAAGAAGAGAGGAAAACAAGACAGTGTGAAGGAGCTTGACTAAAATTAAACTAAGAGATATTGAAGCAGGAAAAGCCTTGCCTGAGCTTTTATCGTGGACTGCCCTTTTATCTTTCTTTCAAGTTAATTTCGTATATCATGTAAAGAATTACAAGTAAATCGTAAGCCAATGGTGCAGTAAGGCTTTGGAAGACAACACTATCAGCTTTAAAGCCAAGATTTTTGACCTCTGTAAAACATTCTGGTTCAAACCTCATATGTAATTTTATTATATAAACTTGTAATGAACGAATAAACGACCGGGAAGGTTAAGCTGGCTCAACCTAGGTTTGATCAAAGGTAATCATGGCTAGGTTTACTTTGGTTAACCTAAGTTACGTGCTGTGTGATCACGTTCCGCCCTCTCTTCTCAACTTTCGTCACGCCAGGGACGGATCCAGAAACGGGTTTTGAATAGAGCTATCTTCAAAACGATGTGCGCGTTGCCGACATATTTACCTTTAGCAATAGTTCAAGACCCTTGTAAGCGTTCTTTGGTTGTTTTGAGAAAAATGATCTTACATTTAAAGTTATGTAGTTGGATGTAGAAATCATAAATTTTCAGTTCATCCCCCCTTAATATCTGAACCTTAATGTTCGATAAAGATAAAGGTAAGCCTGAAATTAATTGATATTAATAACTAAAGAACGTGAGGTAACGGTTGGAGGTGTGGTAAAACATAGAGTCTTGCAACCCAAAACTTTTCCTTTTCGAAATTGTGTTATTGTATGTTGACGCGCGCTCATCCGTCTGATGAACTACTCCTTTACGATTTTAGAAGCGCTCTTAGTGCTTGATGTCTGCTAAACATGTGTAATGTTGTTAAGAGAGGGAGAGAGAAAAAGTTCGACGAAATTCGATGTTAACACAATGACTAGGCATGCTAACTTTGCTCATGGACTACCTAACCATTACTGTTTCTTGGAGTGAGGATGGGATAGGCTGTCACATACTAAATAGGTCCTCCCTCTCACTTCTACCCTTCTTCTCTTCCTCTCTCCTTTTTTCCTATTTTATTTTATTTTTCTCCCCCATTTTTTCTCCGACTTTGCTCTCCCCTTCTTTTTCCTTTCTCTATTTTCATTGGGTTTTTTTCGGGGGTCTTTTTCTTGGGGGGGGGCATGGCCTATCTGCCCCCCCCCCTCCTGTATCCGTCCCTGCGCCAAGCCGTGGCGGGCTAACTTTCCGAAGCACTGATGTCCAAGAAAAAAACCGCCATCACCTTTCCTTTACAGGCAAGTTTAACCTAAGTTAGATAAGCTGTTTAGCCTTGTACCTTACTCCAATTTGTTTTTCTTCCTCTTCCGATACGTTTTGAATAAGCATTTCTGTCCCATTCAGTCTTATCTCTGATGAGAGCTGTGGGCCGAAAGTGTTTTTTAAAGAACGCAAAATTAAAGCGGAGTTTTTCGACATCACTGTAAAGGCCACGCATGGTTAGGCAACACGGCACGCACGCACGCTTACCGTGTTGTCTACGCAAAGTCTGCCAGTGGCATTTTCCCGAGCTCACATAAGATTGTCTCCACCGCCAACAGTGTAACATCCAAACTGTTGATAATTTAAAAAAATCAATCAGTCATCCATTGAGATTTTACATCTCAAAAGAAACTCGGCCCACACGATTTTATGTAGGAGTTACCCAGTAAAAACAAACTAATATATTAGAGTCCCACACCTGTTTTAGGAAAAGGTATATGTAAAACAGGAGAAGAGCGTAATTGTATCTTTATTTTTGCAATATGCCCTTATCAATAACCATAAGGATTGAGAGCTCTTGACGAGACCTTTTCATTGACATAGTTTTTGAAAGGTTTTAGTTTAAAAATAACCAAATTACGCACTTTCCCTGTTTTACCTTTATACCCAAACCAGGCATGTGACTTCCTTAGACACGGGTCAGTTGCACTGTGAGGGACTTATTCGATCAAAATGTCTTTGGACATCAGAGAGCATTGATTCCTTGTCTGTGCAGGTACTCTTGTTTGAGCGGTGCCAGAGCCAGTGGGAAGATTAAAGCTCTTTCGTATGTACCTCGGGGGTCAACTTGAGTGATCTAGTGCCCTGTGAAATCCTCTTAGATAGAAAGGGTTGGCGGGTTCGATGAGAATAAAGCCGGAAAGGATCTTAAGATCAGCAAATGGATGTTGGAGAAGCTTGGTAGGGTACTTCCAGGGCCGACAGTGTGCCGCCCAACGGGACTTTCTTAACGGGTAAGTAGTGAGAATATCGCACAAGGTAATCTGCTATGGGAATTTCCTAAGCGCGATTGACTAACAAGGAAGACTTTTCTTTTCTTTCGGAATGGGATTTACCTTGTTCCAGATAATGATTGTTTCTTGAAAGTTCGTTTCCTCAAAAACAATGATGTTCATCGCTAGCCAACGAAGATATGAGCTGCAACCAAATGTATTTTGTCCACACAAAAGAAAATTGAAAAAAAGGAAGGGAAGACAATGGTGATTGCTCACGAGAAATTAGCACAAAACCGTTGTCTGAACAACACACTAAAAATTTCGAAGGTGGAACAATTTTTTTGTTCCACGTTGGTTGGTTTTATTTTTGTTTTTCTCTTACAATGGAAGTATTTAGGTTTATTCATTAGCGTTGTTTAAGTAAACCTGAATTAGGTTAACCTAGGCTTGGTTTGGTCAAGTGTCTTGTGCCTCGCTTTGCTACCGCTCCGCTTAGAAGAAATTTCCGCCAGGATAATCTCGAATCAGGTTACGCAATGTTGCCCCTCAGCAGGCCTCGATTCGGTCCACATGTCTTGAGACAAAGTCTTTAGGGGCGTCATAGAAAGCCCATTTTGTCCAAGCTGACCCCTAGCTGTCTTGAGAACTTTTCAATTCCGACCCGAAACTTTGAAATGCATCAATAGTCGGTCAGAGACAGTCGTTATCCGTTCATGAGGCAGAAGGGGTAGAATCGGAGAGCGACTCGGACACGCCCATACAAAATGGAAGAATTCAAGAAAAGGACGTAATTTGTGAGGAGGAAGAGTTGCAAGTGTCCATCTTGCGGTCCGATCCGTGGGCTGAGGCAGGCGGCCTGTCCAGGCCGGCCACACCCCAGCCCTGACAAACCATCTGTTAAGTTATTTATCTATGGGCAAAAGCCGTCCTGTGGGGGTCTCCTTGTGACACGACTTGAGCCGCGGGTCTTCCGCCCGCTCCTTCGACGGCTCGCCTGCCCTTGCCCTCTCCGCTCCGGAGGGAACTCCTTGTCACTTGGACTCTGGAGGTCATGCCGAACGTCCGATGACAGTTGAAGCCACTTTCTTTATTAGGAATGGTCTGCAATATTTCATTGGCCGCTGAACTTTGTGACAACGTCTTTGTGAAAAGTGGTGTCGCTCTCTTCTCGAAGTCGCATCAAACTTTACTGAAGATGTCGAAGTCGACATCACAGAATCTTTGCGGTCAGGAAAGGGCGGTCATTTTAATTTTTGATTCCGTCCCGAGACATAACCGGGGCTACAAAGCTACTGAGGTCGATTCCGGGTTCGCCTCAGCGACGACAAGGGTTCCTCAGATTTAACGCAAGCCTCGCTTCTCTGACTAATGTTGGCAGAGCGGCACCGGTACGGCACTCCTGGGAGGACCGCTGTCCCGTCCCCGTTCCGTCCCGGCTTGTCGATGTGGGCGGATGGACCGACGGATGGACACCGATGAAAGTTAGATGCAGGTGCTCGAGAGCAAAACTAATTAAGGGGCGCAGCGCGGGGAGCAGTGTAGGGGGCACAACGCTCGGGCTCGAGGCGAGGCGCTCGGGTCGCCGCGCCGTCGCGAATGATCGAGCGGAGTGCATGTGTCACAGCAAATGGCAGCGTGACGCTGCACGGCACGGCACAACGCGGCGCGGTGGTCCGTCAAACGGAGCCTTTGATAAGCAACGAGAAAATCTCAAGTTTCCAGCCAGATAAGTGAGGTCCAGCAGATGGTTGGTTGTGACGGCGGAGGCGGCAGGCGCGGTGGCGGGCACGCGGGGCGACCGGATGGCGCGGCAGGGAAGCAGAAATTGGTTTCTCCCGATAGCAGCATCGTTTATTGGAATTCCTCGAGCAGCTCGAATTATTGCGAGTGAGAGAGACAGAGACACGGAAGGAGAGAGACGAAAGACTCGAGTGTGGTGAGACGGAGAGAACCAGGTGTAAGAATTGATATTACCCCCACCTCGTCCTTAAACGTAATTGCATTTCTAGCGGGTGCGTTGCGCTGGCTGACCGATGGGCGCCGAACGGGGCAGGGTGGGGGTGCGGGAGATGCAAGGGAGGGGGTAGGGGACGGAGTGGGGGCACGTCGGCTACTTTCCCGTCACGCGTCGCCAACCCTACATTATCAGCTTAATTCCCTCCACATATTGACGCCCTGCAGCCGCCTCGCCACATTATTGTATGTCAAACAGCTTGGGGAGTTCATCCACGGCCAGTCCGGAGAGGCACTGCAACGAAGCTGCGGTGGCAGTGGCGTTAAGGCGGCCCCTGCGGCTCTCCTCTCCCTTTGCTGCACTCGGACCAGCTGTATCTTTACCTTCTTCACATATCTATAGGTCGTTTCGGAACCACATGACGCAATTTCCACGCCCTCGAATCATCGGCATTTTCTTGCTAGACATCATACCTTGAAGAATGATTTATCGAAGAAAAACTACTCACCCCTCAAAGTAAGAACGACCTAGTTAAGAGAGTACTTTGCTTACCTTTTTTTTCCCTTCCTACGAGGAATGACGAGGTAGGATGGTCACAAGTAATTCTGAGAAGGGACCTGTATTATTAGCTGCGAGGTTGTCCAGACTTGCCGTAACTTATTGTTAGTCGATGAATAGGTCAAGGCTCCCGCAAGGACATCTATTCCTGATTACCTCGATGGTTGGTCAGCCGGCCCACTCGGACAGGACTGTCCCAACCGCTGCGACGACGCAGCCGGGTATGTCCCTTCACCCAGTTTGGGCTGCAGCGTCCGGCGTGACGACTCGAGGCTTTTACGAGCTTCTATGCAAAGTCCCACTCCAACAAGCTCTATTGTCCCACAGCAATCGCTTGGAGAAATCTTGTTCTCATTACGGCAGGCCCACACAAAAGTCTGTAATCCTCTCTACCCATATATATTGCCAACTTATGCAGTCCACGGATCGTATTCAGCCCACTCGGGGCTCACTAGCCGACGTTACCAATCAATTTTAGACGAAGCAAAGTTACCTCAACGACCTAAGTCATCAGAGCCCTAAGCCCCCTGGATCGAGTAGTCAATGGGTTTCCAGACGGGAGAGACAGAGTCTGTTGATATCAGAACAGTCCAGCAACAACTATGATGTTTCGCTGTGGGAGCGGTCGCGCAAAAATTTGTCTTGAAGAGAACAACGCCATGGTCCTTGAAAAAGTTAATACTATGGCCCTTTGGTTGGAAAAGACTGAGGTATATTTGACCCAAGGTACGGTGCTCATACCCAACTATTGCATTTTTTTATTATTATTTTTTTATTTCATGACGCTTGGTGTCAGGAATTTGCCATAGCAATAATAATGTTGTGAATGTTATAGGCTTTTTCTTTCATGTCCATGGAAAAAATTTACTAGGAAAAATGTACAGTGGAACTCGGATATAACGCTCTTCGGATATAACGCTTTCCCGCCTATAACGCTTTTGCGGGCCGGTCCCTTCAAGAGCGTTACATCCGGGTTTTACGGTATTTCGAAATTATAGAAAATGGATTCCTGTAGTCAAGATAAAAACGTGTGAGACTAATGGACCCAATGATTTTTTTTAAATGCACGACTTACCAAATTTAGGTGATTTTGTTTGGTCTGCATCGGATGAATACCGTAACCATGGTAAACCAAGAAATTACTGCCTCAGAGTCAATTTTTAACAAGTACGATCTTCAAGATAAAAAACCTAGCTTTCGCTAAGAGCAAAGATTTTTCCTCATAATTTTCCTTTTTAACGTCAAAAGTGCCAAGAATACTTCTAACAAGAAAAAGCAACGAACGGATTTTGAATGGGCCAAAAATTAGAGAAATTCTTGAGGCGCTCATCGTCACGTTGTTTCTTTGTGCCTTACAATTGCAGCAAAGATGCGCTTCAGGCAAAAAGCCGATGTGTTTTTATTATTGATATTAAATGCTTACTGGGCTTAGTTAAATGACTCTTTTAGCTGAGGAGAATGAAAATGTTATGGCCTGCTGTTTTGTTAGTACATGACCTTTTCGGGGTAGTCATCAGGAGAACTGCGGGGGGTCGGTCAGGATGAGATGAGCCCGTATTTTTGCGGCTGTGAAGTCTAATTATCACCAGCCCCCAATAATGTCTCAAGACTGTCCTCCCTTGCTAGTATAACGCCGGCCAAGGTTAATACACTGTCAATATAAAGGTGAAATTTCATCTTTTTTAGTGTTCCACCTTTCACCGGTAACCAGTGCGGAGCGAGGCATAAAACACGCGACCTAACCTAATAAGGGCCCCCAATCCTGTCGCTTAGCTCTTAGCGGCTGTCACTGCCACCAAGAAGTGAGCAGCGTACTTGGTAAAATCTGAGCGGAGCGGCAACGGAGCAAGGCACAGGGCAAAACCCGACCTTTAAATTCATCACAGTTCAAGAAGCTAACATACGCGATGGTAGTTATTCTCGTAATATAATGGAAGATTGGACCAGGATGGAACACAAGAAGAATAAAATGTTGTCATGGTAGCTTACAGTTAGATTGTGAGCCAACCCCTGGTTACATATTCGCGCCAGTTGTCTCTACGGTTTTTTTAGAGCGCGACGTCGAACTGTGAAACTAACTTTACCTTCTTTTGGCTCTTAACATGAACGAACCTGGCCGAACGTCAGCTAACTTATCGCAGTCGTGCGTGGTCCAAGGCAAAAACATGTTTTCGTGTTAGACCCTTATTAGTACCAACGGGGATATATTTCTATGATCAAGGAATTCACCACTTCGGAAAAAACTATTTTAACAAAATCGCAACGTCAGTTTTACAGCTGTATTATTTATTTGAATAAAAGGAATGTTTTTCGAACAATGAAAAGTGCCCCGGGCGTCGGCACCTCCCCGAAGCCCCTTATCCCCGAGCGTAACGTAATAATTACGCGACCCCTGGCCTCGTCATTGCCTAAAACTTCCGGACAGTTCGTAAAAGCTAAAAAGCCGTGGGCCAGCTTATCACTCAACGCCTTCGTAATGAAGTGTCGTTATAACGACCACTTACAGGCACACGCAACTATCGTTACGAAAGAACGAGGGGGATCTGTACCTGATAATGTAACAATTTAGTGACAAAGATGTCGGTCGTTATAAGCGGATTGGCGTCGTTACAAGCGAATTCCGCTGAAACGTCAATTAACAAGGCGACTGCAGCACCGGCAGACCCCCCTCAAGTCAAAGAGGCCCTCCCAACGCTGTGTCCCCTGCACAAAGCAACTTGCTAATTATGAAAACGAACGATTTCATCTTGTATGTGATGAGGTCCCTTTAGCACCGCACCAAGCACGACTTCAGTGACAGCGTAACTTACTGTTTTGTGCCCCCCTTCAATTGGGGGGACAAATACTCTCATGTTCATGACTCGAGTGACCAGGTTGCTTTTAGTTAATGAATCGACAGCTCCCATAGACAGAATCGTGGTTCAGGCCAACACGAGACGCAAAGAACCCCCCCCCCCCCAACACCCCCTACACTCCACCCCCCACTGGCGCCGCGCGCGCCTTCTAATTACGCCGGTGGGAAAGCTTCCTTCAGTTCTCGCGGGAAGCTTAATTGGAATTGTTCCGCGCATATAAAATGGGGTAAGGGTATAGTAATTAGAAAGCTTGAGGGTTGAAGGGTCGGGGACGGAGGGGGTGCTGGTTCGTCATGGCGCCCGCCCGCCCGATCCGAGTGGGGGAACAGGGGGAAGGAGGGGAGCTCAGTTTGCACCACGTAACTGGCACAATTGACACAAACGTGGCCCGTGTCTGGACGGGTACACCGGACGACAAAAGTCGGGGGGTCTCGTTCGGGTTGACCGGCCTCTCGAGATTCGAGGGCGGGGGACTCGGTGACTTGGCTCAGCTATGTTTTCGTCAACATGTTTTGTTAGTTTCTCGTGTCTGCGTTGTCCGTGTCAGTCAGTTTTAATTAGAGACCGGTGCTAAAGAAACACTGGAATAAAGTTTGCAATTTTTTTATAATTAATAACGTACGCAACAGTCCGTAATATTTCCACTTTTTAGGCAATTTAGTAAAGTTCAGGAGCCACATACAGCCTAGGCCTTCAAGGAAGGCGAAGCCCCCACAGCCACAGTTAAAGCAGGTGAGAATTCTCACCT